>ERZ791654.670-NODE-670-length-17370-cov-3.417730_pt1 | contig 17370 bp, 19 predicted proteins | sample MGYA00509960_ERZ791654 | MGnify/ENA primary metagenome ERZ791654 (study PRJEB30046, sample SAMN00715198) | human gut metagenome | study: EMG produced TPA metagenomics assembly of the A metagenome-wide association study of gut microbiota in type 2... | reverse complement strand
CCCGCGGCGCGGGCCCCGCCGCGGCGCGGGGCGTTTTGTTTCTCTTGGTGGGGTTGCGTTCGCGCCAAGAAAAATGAACAAATGCCATCATATATGGTTTTTTGTGCTCTTTCTTATCTATTCCGGAATACCGTAGCCTAGAATTTCGTAGTATCCCACCGGATATTGGCGCTGTCGGCAGCTGTCGCCGGAATTGCCCTCGATGGTGTAGACAATGCCGTTTTCGCATTTTTCCACGATGCCGACATGATCGGACTGCCCGTCCTGCGGACCGGATAAGCCCTTGTTGTCCCAATCGAAGAAAATGATCTGACCGGCAGACGGCTCAAAGCTGCCGTCCTGCCATTGTCCACGGTCCTTGAACCACTGCACCCCATTGACACAGCCTGCGAACTTCGGAATAACGCCGCTGTCGATATAGCCGCACTCATTCGCACACCAAGATACAAAGCAGGCGCACCACTCCACACGGGAGTTAAATCCATACCATGACCAATAGGGCTGACCGCCCACATTGCCGATCTGCGACAAGGCCACCGTGACGATAGCATCGTCCCCGGAGTAAATGCCGTAAAGGGCGGCTGACCACATACTACGGTTTTCCTCGGCAAGCAATTCAGAGAGCTGCTGCCGCTGATCGGCGTTGAAGTTGAAACGGTCTGCCATTTCTTCGGCGGTCTTGTGGCTGACCGTAATATAAAGGTAGGTGTGTGTGACCGTTGTAATGGTTTCTACAATGTTCCCGTGGCCGTCATCGGTTTCGGTGATAATCTTTCCGGGCTTTCTCTCAATGTGAGAAGATATTTCATTCATCTTCCAGAAAATATCTTTGAGGATGGCTTTCTTGGCATCGTCCACCGTGGCGACCTCCTGCGGATCGTTGGGGTCGGTGGTGGTTTTCACCGCATACACGGCCAGCACCTCCGGCCAGACGGCACGGGAGCCGGACATCTCCAGCTCATCATAGGTGAGATTTGCCCTTGCGGTATCGATCTGCGACTGATAATCGGCGTTAATTTCCTGCACAGCCTGCCGCATAGTTTGCCCCGTGCCGCTGCCCTCGCCGGAGAAGAAGATGCCGAAACAAGAGCCGACGATCAGCCCGATCAGGCAGACTACGATGATGACGGTGGCAGAGCCCCATCCACCGGCGGCGATAGCTGCGGCTAAGGCCTTCGCTTTGGCAATTACGGCTTTGACAGCGGTAGTAGTAGCCTTGACAGCCGTCTTCCTTGTGGAACTAGCAAACGCCTGCCTACTGCGGCTATTCGCTTTGATGGTGCTATGCGCTGGATTTTTCGGCAAACCCGCCGCTCTCGCCTGAAAATTCCCTTTTGCCTTGGAGATGTTTTGCTTGGTGACCTTTACACCCTTGCGGTTAGCCTTATCCACCCCGTATGCGGCTTCGTGAGCTGCCGTTTCCACCCCGGTCAAAGTGCGGTCGGCGGCGTATTCTTCGGGAGAGGATTCCGCCGCAAAGACGCCGTGCTCCGCCTTGTCCTTGGTGCGGACATAGGCATCCTTCATCCGCTCAGCGGCCACCGCCGATTTGTCGATTGCCTTTACCGTTCCCTTGACCACATCCCGTATCTTGATGTCAGGCATTGTTGCCCACCTCCGCAGAGGGTACGGCGATCCGCTTGGCAACAACGACTATGCGCCCGTTTTTGCGGCTGTATTCGCAGGTAGAGAGCGTGATCAGCCTGTCGCCGTATTCCGCCGTTACGCCGGTGTCATAAAGAGAAAGTGCCTTGCATTGGGCGATATAATCATCAAAGTCCTCCGCCGACTCCGCACGGGTAAAGTGGTAATACTTGAAGCCCTGCTCGGAATAGGCGACGGTCTTGAACACCGCCACGATCTCATATTCGCCAAAGCCAGATAGCGTATCAAAATGGATGGTCTTGTGCTCTCTATAAAAGTCCTCGTTTTCATACTTGCAGAGATCGGTAAACATCGTCCCGTTGTTCATGTGGTGGCCGTAGATCACGCAGTTGTCGGACAGCGCAATGTCGCAGTTTTCCTGTACATAGGGCACGCCGTAATCGCTGTACTGTTTGTCAAAGCCCCGTTTCAGATAGAAATTCGGCTCGTCCACGGTCTGCATCACGGGATAGTCGATGTTCGTGCCGGGAACGGAGAGCCAGCCCACAAAGTCACTGTTCTGTTCCTGCACCGCCCGATACTTTTCAAATGCCGTCAGCTCCGGCAACGGCTTGGTTTCCACCAGTGCGGCGACCTGTTCAAAGGCTTCGGTGGCCTGTTTTCCGTCCGCATACTGCCGACAGAGCATGATGCCGGAGAAAAGGAAAAGGGCGGCACATACGGCCGCCCCGATCATCAGATATTTGCTTTTCATATATGGCCTCCTTTAAGATGCGTTTCCGCTGCCGAACACACCCTCGCCGGGGCGCGTCGTCATCAAGCGGTAAAGGTCGGTATCTTTGGGAAAACGGTTGATAAACGGCACAAGCGCCGAGCCGTATTTGATCAGCCCGCAGCCTGCGTCGGCGTTGGTGACATAGCTCATTTGCTCGTCGGAGATGTTCAGGAGCTTCGAGAGCTTGGCACGGTCGGAAAACGCCTGATTGAGCATAACCACGAACTCGGAGTTGGAGAGCATGGTGCTCGCCTGCACGGAATCCAGCAGGTATTCCACATTCTGCGTGATGGCGGTGGGATAGCCGTTGCGCTTACGGAACTGCCGCCATGCAGAGTTGAAGAAAATGCCGCTCTGCTCATTTTCAAAAACGACATGAAATTCGTCGATGAAGATGTGGGTGCGCTTGCCCTTCTTCCAGTTAAGGGTGACACGGTTGAGAATGGTGTCGGTGATCACCAGCAGTCCCGTCGGCTTCAACTGCTCGCCAAGGCCGTGAATATCGAATACGACGATGCGCTTGTCGAGATCGACGGTGCTTTCGTGACCGAAAATATCCAGTGAGCCGGTGGTGAACAGCTCCAGCGACAAGGCGATCTCCTTTGCCTTTTCTTCGGGCTGTTCCAACAGCTTGTTTCGCAGGTCGCAGAGCGCAGCGGGCTTGCCCGTCCGCTCGGCATCCTGATACACCAGCGCCGTGCAGCGGTCGATGATGGATTTCTGCTGTGGACCGACACCGGCCTTGTCGATCTGCTCCACAAGGGACATGATGAACTGCGATTTCTCCACAATGGGGTTGTTCTCGCCGTAGCCGTCCACCATATACATGGCGTTCAAACGATCTTTGCCGCCTGCCGCCATATGAATGACGGTCGCCGTTTCCTTGCCCAAAGCCGCCGCCAGCGCACCAAATTCGTTTTCGGGATCGCAGATCAGCACATCATCAGTGGTGTCGAGAATGAGAAAAGCGATCAACTCCTTGGCGCTGAACGATTTGCCCGAACCGGGCACACCCAGCAGGAACGCCGACTGGTTCAGAAGATTTGCTTTGTTGCACATGATGAGGTTGTGGGAAATAGCGTTCTCTCCGAAGTAAATACCGCCCTTGTCCTGCACTTCTTGCACCTTAAAGGGCATAAACACCGCAAGGCTCTCGGTGGTGAGGGTACGGAACGCATTGATCCTCCGTGTGCCGATGGGGAGAACGGTGTTCAGCCCGTCGAACTGCTGGAATTTCAGCACGGCGAGCTGGCACATATGCTTTCGTGCCACGGCAAGTACCGTTTCGGTGTCGCTGTCGAGCTGTTTTTTGTCGTCGGCGGTAATGACCATCGTAATGACCGCCAGCATCATCCGTTGATCCCTCGTGGTCAGGTCGTCCAGAAATTCCTTGCTCTCCTTGCGTTGGAGCTCCATATCATAGGGGACGACGGCGGAGAAATTGTTGTTGGCGTTCTGCCTGCGCTGCCAGTTGGTAATGTTGGTTTCGATACCGAGCAGACGGTTCTCCACCTCCCGCACGGCCTCGTCGGTGGGGATCGGCACAACATCGATCGACAGCATCATATTTCGGTTGAAATCGGTCAGCTCCGTGACCATGCTGTCTTTGATATACGAAGCGTAGTCTTTCAGAAACAAGACCCGGCAGTATTTCTCACCCAGTTTCAGGCGGTCGCTGCTTTTCTCCATAGAGTCGGGGCAGATATAGTCCTTGAAATCGTGCCCCTTGCGCATCATATCCTGCGGGTCAAAGTGAAAGGCCGCTTCTTCACCCTGACGGTAAAAGTCGTGGAGCACCCGCAGCTTTTCGGCGGCGTCCAGCTCGGTACACTTGGAGCCAAGGGCGGCAAAATGGGCGATCAGGTCTGCGCCGATCCGGGCAAAGTAGGTGCGGGCTTCTTCGATGTCCTTCTTCCAGACCGACACCGTGATATATTTCTCCTGAATGATGCCGTTGGCACCGGTAGCCTTGTCAAGCAGCATTTGATTGTATTCCCTGCGGTACACATCGCAAGCATCGCCCCGCATGGGCATCAAGATCGACTGCTCGAAATTTGCCCGGTTCAGTCTGCGGTTGTTGATGGTGATTTTCGTCGTCGCCCCGGAATCCAGACTGTTCAGCAGCTCCGAATAGGCAAGGAACATCTGCTCCTTGTCCTCACGGCTTGCCACAAGGTAGTTGATGTCGGTAAACTGATAGGTCTTGGAAAAGCGGCTGCCCACCTGAAAAATGCCGTCCTTCCAGATGCGGCGAACGGGGATCACATCCTGCACCTTGCGGGGCACGGTGTACCGCTCCTTGTCCTGTTTCAGCAAGTTTTTCAGCGTTTTGATCATGATTTTCCTCCCTCCAATTTGTCTTTCAGCGCTTCATAGTAGAGATTTGATGCCTCAAAGCGAAGCTCTTTCGGTTCTAACAGTTCCGAGCGCAGCCACGCCCAGAGGAATTGCTCGGCGGTCATACCGTGGTAAGTGATAAAGCCCAGCGCCGCAAAGGGTGCGGCACCAAGAATACACATCCAACTGACGGTTTCCGTCCCGAAGTGGGGTTTCAGCAGAAAGTACAGCCCTACGGCAACGAGGATCGCCAAGACAGAAAAAACGAACTGCCGCATGGACAGTCCGAAAAACATGGATTCCGTATAGTTGCGGATCTCCCGATTGATTTTCACTTCCAAAATTTTTCCTCCTTACAGTCCCATCATTTCACGCACAACACGGTCTGCCATTTTGACGGCACCGACAAGCACCAGTATATTGAAGATCAGCTCGCCTACATACGACCATACCTGCGTCACCGCCGCAGCATCGGGATCGACGACGGGTGGGCTGGATGCGAACAGCGAGAAGATGATGCAGGCAAGCACGATGATTGCACCCTCCAAGCAGACGGCGGCATAACTCTTGATAAAGCTTTTGCCGATGTTCTGCGACGGCTCGCCCGCAAAGGCCGAGAGCGGGACCGGGGCAATGGCCGTATAGAGATATAGTTTGAAAAACCTGCCGTACACGGTCATGATCATGATAAATGACAAGACCGTAATGAACAGCCCGCCGATCAAGGTCACTGCCCATAATGGGATGCTTTCAAAAAAGCCGCAATCCTCCACGGCGGTCACGATCTCGGCGGGCAGCACGGTTTCCTGCGCCGCCCCAAAGCCTGCGGCGTTCATGATGGTGGAGATCAGCCCCTGTACGATGTTGAACAGGGCAATCATCAGCTCCAAGCCGTATGTGACGGCGGCTTTGGCAAGGACGAAGCGGATGAACACTTTCAGGGCGTGCTCCGGCCGTTTCAGCTCTGTGAAATTCCATTAAAGAACATAAAGCAAATACCCTCATATCCGAAGATACAAGGGTACGCTTAATGGTTATGCACTTAGGTATTTCTTCATCTCTGCCTTTATTTTTTCTCTGGCGGCAGTTACAGCACGACCTACGGATTGTTGGCTGCAATGCTCGATTTTTCCTATTTCTTTATAAGTCAGCTCATACTCATAGTGGAGCAGGAAACGCCTCCTTTGCATTTCTGGCAGGTTGCTGATAATTCTCTGGAGCAGTTCTGCCCGTTCTTCTTCAAGAATGACTTCCTCAATGCTTTTAGGCTGTCTTACCGCCCGCCAGTTCAGAGTTTCCTCCATAATTTCCGAAAACTCCCTGTGACGGTAATCCCAACCCTCAATTTTCCTTTCGTCAAGTTCCAGTCTCCGAAACGCCATATAGAAGTCATAGGATACGCACAGCTTTTGGATTTTTCCCCGCCCGTCACGAAAACTGATATGATAGCTTGTTCCTGCCTCTGTCACTACTTCCCGAAGCCAGTATGACCGTTTAGGTATCGCCATTGCCTTGTCCTCCTGCTAAAAAATGGGTGAGAGGGGTTGTCCTCTCACCCAGTAGCCCGCAGGAAACAGCAGGGCTTTAGATACTATAAGAGTTTTCTCAGCTTTTTCCGCAGATGGTCTAACCTCGCATAGACAGCACTCGCCGATAAATCAACCATCGGCGCAATCTCCTTTAGGGAATATCCCTGCATTTTCAGCAGGACAATTTGCAGGGTACGCTTGTCCACCGTAAGCAATGCACGGTACAGTTTTTCGTCCTCGATTTCATTCAGCATATCCCAGACTGTGTTGACCTCCATAGGCGGCTCCTGCATGGCAGTTTCCGCTATGTATTCCCCAACATCATTCAAGCGTGTGTAAAACCGTCTGTCGGAATTAAATTCTTCTCTGTCAAAAGTGCGGATTTCCTCAATCGTTTCTTCATCAACGCCGCACTCCCGTAAAATCTTTTCTTCTTTCTCTTTCCAGAGCCGCCATTTGCGCTCTGCCTTTCCGTGGTTGTATGCCACTGTTCTTTACCTCCAATCTGAATTTTTTTGAAAATCCAGATTGGCAGGCGGGGAACGACATCCAACGCCAGAAACAGGCTTGTCCTGTCTCTTGACAAAAAGCGACAAAAGAAAAACCGCAAAGGCTGTCAGACCATTGCGGCAATAAGAAATAAAAGCTCTTTCATGTAGATATTTGACATCTCTTTTTGGCGCATAAGAGAGCCATATCAGAACAAGGATTTTTTTAACAGGTTATCCTCGTTTCTGTCTGGTAATATGTAGAACTCCGCACGGATCAGCGGCAGGATAGGAAATGATGAAAGACGCAAAAAATCCCTCCAAACTCAAAACGGGTTTAGAGGGAGCGTTAGGGCATAACAATACAGTCCGTCAAAACTCCGTTTTTTTATATGGCGGACTGATTTGCACTATCCGAAAAAAGAAAGAGCCGATGATCCGTGAGGTAACTCACAAGTTCATCGGCTCTGCGTCTATGCGTCTGGCTCTTTGATGACAGTTATATGTAATTCTTTCGCATTGATTAAAGTTTCCCGCTTGCATTTAGGACAATAGAGAGGATAGTTCTTCAATACGGTATCTTCTCTAATTCTGTCACGGGTTTTATTACCGCAAATAGGACATAATATCCACTGTGTTGTTTGCATAATATCTTTCTCTTTTCTACATTAAATCTTCTTGAAAAAAATTGAAAAAGTGCTGCCACCTTTATCGGACATGACTTTGATATAGCCGCATTGTTTACTCACAATATCACGGGTAAGATACAGTCCGATCCCCACACCGTCAATTCCTGCTGACTGCTTTCCACGGTAAAACCGACCAAAAATCTTTGCCTGTTCTTCTTCGGGTATTCCGATACCATTATCGGAAATATCAAGCCGCAGATAGGACGGGTATTCTGTAATCTCCAATCCAACAATCCCACCGCTTGGAGTATATTTCACAGCGTTATCAAGAACATTGGTAATAGCTTCTGCTGTCCAGTTATAATCAAGCAGTGCCTCAAATTGCTGTTCGCAGTCAAAAGTAATCGTTATGTTTTTCTCTTTCGCCTTTGCATAGACGGTTTTTACCGCTTGAAGGACAATATCATTCAAGCTGTTTTTTTCAGGCTTCAGGCTGATAATGCCGCTTTCCAAACGGGACATTTTAATCAGGCTGTTTGTCAAAAAAGTCAGCTTTTCAAGAGAAGTCTGCAAAGTGGCAATGTATTCGCTGCGCTCCTCGTTGGATATTCCTTTATCATCCAGTAACTGTGCAAAGGTGTTTGCCGCCGCCACAGGCGTTTTAATCTGATGTGAAATATCTGAAATCAGTGTCTTGATCTGCTCCTTTTCCTGCGCCAGCATTTGATTTTGAGCCGTTAAAATATTGCGGAGCTTTAGAAGCTGATGTTGCAGACGGGCAGTCAGCGTATCCTCATTTTCAGGAAAAACAATCCGTTCCTGCTGTTCTATCAAAGCCTCTATCAGCAGCGTGATCTGCTCTAACAAATCATCGTGATAGCGGTTGTGCAGGAAGTCGAGCAAAAACAATAAGCCGCATAAAATCGCAAAGGCACAAATGACAAAAAGCATAAAGGCAGAAGTGTTTTCCATAAAAAACACAGAGCCAACAGATACCGCCGCTATGACAGTACCTACAATCAAAATCAGTTTTCGATAAATTCCAAAATGCTTCATCATCATTCTCCAAAGGTATAGCCCATACCAAAAACCGTCACAATGTATTCCTGTTTATCATCGTTTAGTTTTTGCCGCAGCCGCTTAATATTCACACGCACCGTATTCTCATCAATAAAATTCCCGTCTATATCCCAAAGCTGTTCCAAAAGCATAGCTTTGGTCACAATCCTGCCTTTATTTTCTATCAAATAGCAGAGCAGTTTGTACTCCGTCGAGGTAAGGCGTACTTCTTCTCCGTTCAGCATAACAAGGCATTTATCTGTATCCACTTCTAAATCTCTATATCGAATACGGGACTTTCCGCCGCCTGTCCGCTTTAAGACAGCTTGTACTTTTTTCCGCAAAACTTCAATCGAAAAGGGCTTAGGAATATAGTCATCACAGCCAATGCCGAAACCCTCCAACATATCCTGCTCTGTATCATTAGCAGTCAGAAACAGGATTGGGATGTCAGAAGTCTCCCTTATTTTTTTACAAAGCTCCATTCCACTGCCATCAGGCAGGTTGATGTCAAGCAGAAACAGATCATACCTTTGCTTTTGATATTTCTGCAAGGCTTCCATATAGCCATAAACTGCTGTAATGGTATGCTTGTCCTTTTCAAGAGCAATCGAAATCCCTTTGCTCAAAATTTTATCATCTTCCAGTAAAAAGATATTTGCCATAACCGCAAAGCACACCACCTTTCCTCAATATGTAGAATTGCAGGAGCAGACACAGCAGTTCTGCGCCCGCCCCGCAAATCTTATTAGTTTTCAAAATCGTGCAACCGTTCTATCACTGTCTCCTTTGAAATAAACCGATAAACCAGAGATGGAACAGTAAGGCATATTACAAAAATGGCAATGATAAGACCAACAACGAGCGCCACAGGGTACTCAAACCTTGCATAATCTGCAATGCTCGGTACTGCGTCTGCTACCAGCAAAAGGAAAGCATTACCCAAAGTCATAATCAGTATTGTTGAAATAAGCGCATAAAATCCTCCTTCGAGTGTCAAAATCTTTCTGATCTGCTTTTTGGTAGTCCCGATACTTTCCATGATGGCAAATTCATTTTTCCTTGCAATAACGCCGGTAAGCATAACATTCACAAAGTTGATTAAGCCGATTACAATGAGCAGAATCGCCGCACCGTTGCCAAGCAGACCGATAGAAAAATACATCTGATTGAATTCCTCCAACACAGAAACAGAGCTTTGAAAATTCCATTTGCCGGAAGGCAAAGTGTTGTTGATGGCTATAAGTTCGTTATTTACTTTCTGCAACTGATTTGCGCTCTCAATGTCCACGCCAATATCGTATATGATAGCGGTGTCTGTTAATCGCTCCATTCCTGCTTCACTTACATAAATAACATCAGGAACAGCGCCCACCCATTTACGATGCCCGATATTGAAGTTATCATCAAGGTCTTTGTAGTTGAACGCTCCCGCCACTTGAAAATCTGCGGACTTTCCATCTGCGTTATCCGAAGTCAAATTTAGAGTTTTACCAACCAGTGTAGCGTTCGGCGCAAAGGTATCCGTATCCATACCCACAATGACCGTATCTCCGTTGCGAAAAGCCTCTATATCAATCGGCGTATTATGGGTATCGTTATATTGTTCTACAAGTTCATCATCAATGGTCACAACATAGCAGCCATAATCTCCGGCATTGGCATAGTCTTGCAGCTCTGAAATCATCTGCTCATAGGGTTTGCCATCGTGATAGAGTTCCTCGTGCTGCATTTTCAAAAAGCTCTCAAATTCCGAAGCATTAAAGCCGATTTCTGCCCAAGTAATTTTACTGGTGGAAAGATTTGCAACACCATTAACCTGTGAAAGCTGTTCTATAAAATGCTCATCAAATTGCGGTATTTCTTTTTCGAGGTTTTCAAACTGGCTAAACTGTGAATCCGTATAACGAAAATCATATTTCATGTATTTATCAACATAGTTTTCTCCGTTGATACTTCCCAAAACACCATTAACACCTAAAATCGTGACAGTACCCATAAAAAGGGACAGAAATACAAGCACAGCTCGCTTCTTATCACGGAAAACATTATGGAACGCCATCACAGACAGCTTGCCTCCGTTGGTTGAGTTTCTGCTTTTCGTCTTTTTCGGTGCAAAGTTTTGAAAACGGAGAGCCTCAACAGGAGAAATCCTTGCCGCCGCCTTTGCCGGCGCATTACAAGCAATCCAAACGGTTACCGCAGAGAAAATAATGGACAGAATAAAGATAGCAGGGTGGAAAAATACAACGGCGTCCATACTTGATCTACCCTGTTCATATCCTTGCTGTAAAAACAACGGGACAAGGGCAAAGGATACCGCCGCAGCTAATACGATGCCGACAGGGATTCCGATACAGGCAAACTTAAATGCCTGCTTTTTTACAAGCGATTTAATTTGCTTCTGTGTTGTGCCAATCGTTTTCATTAAACCATAAAAGCGGGTGTCTTTGGAAATAGAAATATACAGGACATTGTAAATCAGAAGATAACCGCTTCCGACAATAAACAGTACCAAAAGAATAACCATCGCAATCATAGAGCCACCCGAAGAACTCATAGAAACCGATCCGCTAAAATGCTGATTGTCGTTTAGAGATACATCTTCTTGAATCTGATAAAAGTCCCCCGGCATTTCATTTAAGGTTAGAGATAAAGTCCCGTTTTCCTGCAAGGTATATCCGGCATTCGCACAGTAGCTTTCTGAAACAAAAGCCATTCCCGTCCCGATGTAGGAACGAAACCAGCCGCTTAAAGTGAAAATTCTTTCCTGCTGACCGTTCTTATCATAATATGACAGAGGAATATCCATATTCAGCGTCGGCGTTTCAATTCCAAGCTGTGCAAGAGCGTCCTCAGACAGCATTATTTCATTTTCCTGTGTAGGGTAAGAGCCGTTGATATTGCTGATTGCTTCCTTAAAATGCTGTTCCCATTCTGTTTCATCGTAATACTGAATCACTATGGACGATTCTCTACCCTCCGAATTTGTCTGGACAGCAGAACCGACCATATATCGAGTGCCGATTGTTTTCACATAATCCAAAGAACGGATTTGCTGTTCCTGCTCGCTGGTGGGCGCATTTAATGTGACATCAGCATTAGAGCCTGCTGTACGCACGCTGGATAATTCCATATTCTGCATATAGTTAATGCCCAAGCTGAAAACCGTTGTAATCATAAAGGTGGTAAGGACAACCGCAAGCACCGCAAATATATTGCGAATACGGTTTGCCTTCATCATCCCTTTTTCCACTTTTTTAATTGCCCCTTTGTTTCGGTTAGCGTGCATATCTGACACCTCCCGAAACAACTTTTCCGTCCTCAATTCGGATTGTCCGATCTGCCATCTGAGCGATTTCTTCGTTGTGCGTAATCATAATCGTGGTCTGATGAAACTGCTTGCTGATAGACTGCATAAGCAATATGACATCCATACTTGTTTTAGAGTCCAGATTTCCAGTCGGCTCGTCGGCAAGGATAATAGCGGGCTTTGTAGCCAATGCACGGGCAATCGCTACACGCTGCTGCTGACCGCCGGACAGATTATTCGGCATATTTTTGAGCTTCTTTTCCAAACCGAGCGTATGAATGATCTGCCGGACAAACTCCGTATCGGCTTTCGCTCCGTCAATCTCAATGGGGTACACGATATTCTCGTACACATTGAGGACGGGAAGCAGATTATAATTCTGAAAGACGAAGCCGATATTCCTGCGGCGGAAGATCGTTAATTCCTCATCTTTCATTTTCAAAAGCTCTTTTCCACGGATCGTCACACTTCCCGAAGTAGGACGGTCTAATCCGCCGATCATATTCAGCAGTGTGGATTTACCGCTGCCGGAAGTACCGACAACAGCGACAAATTCTCCCTCGTCCACGGAAATAGATACACCGTCCAAAGCGTGGACTTCATTTTCTCCCCTTCCGTATATCTTTCGTAAGTCTTTCGTCTCCAATATTGCCATAGCTAAAACCTCCAAATCTGTTTTGTGATTTTAGTATAGCAGCCACTTCTTACAATCTCATTACAGACTATACTGCAATCTCAAATACAATATAAATTATAGGCAGTTTGAAACAAATCATCAACAACCATCGCTAATAAGTCTTAACTAAAGATAATTTCCCTCTCCACAATCTCCCCTGCACACGCCCGTATGTTGTTCATTCTCCGCACCCATTCTAAGGCCTTTTCCGCCTTTAGCTGCTCTGTGATACCCTGCGCCCGTTTCAGCTGCTCTGTGAGCCTTTCCATGCGCTCCTGCGCCTGCCTGTCGATGTCGGCAAGATAAGCGTTCAGCCTGCCGCTTGTAAGCAGGGTTATGTAGGCGGCTCTGCGGTATTCTTTCAGATACCGCAAATGCCGCTGCCCCCATACGCCTATGGGCTGTTCGTTCTCGGCGGGTACTGTGAGGCAGGGGAGAAGATAATCCCCCTGCTGTTCATAAGTGCCGCCCAACTGTTCAAAGATTGATTTTGCCATTGTCGTTTCCTCCATTACCGTATTTTTATCTTTTTTGTCTTTGCGTACATGACCTTTATCAGCAGCTCATCCACACAGTCCGTATATCTGCCCGCCGCAAGCAGTTTGTTGCGGAAGTCGATCAGAGCGTGGAGAACAAGCTGCCTTTCTTCCTCGCTAAGATACAAGTGATATTTTCCCATAGCCTTTCCTTTCTCTGAGAGGGCAGGCGTTTTTCCTGCAAGGGTGTTTCAGCACCTTTGCAGAAAATACCCGTTCCCCTATGTAGCCGCCGAAGCGGTAACAGATTTTAATCATCTGTTCTGCCCCGGCATTGGTTTCCGTGCGGTCATAGACCTCAATCCTCTCCACAAGGAGATTGAGGTTTTCAGCAGTCAATTCCTGTATCCCCACATACTGCGCCATCAGTTCCGCCCACCTGACAGCGTTCTGCTGATTGTCCTTAACCTCCTGCATAGCGGTTTCTAAAGCCTGTATCTGCCCTAAAAGCTGTTCCTGCTCGGTCTGGTACTTATCCATCAGACGGTTAAAATTGTCATGGGAGATACGCCCCGATACGCTGTCCTCATACAGACGGTCAAACAGCCTCGTCACTTCCTCATACCGTCTCTTTGCCGCTTTCAGTCTGTCGGCGTTGTTTTTCCCCTTGCTCCCGTCTGCTTTGGCGTTCATCTTCACTGCCAGAGCCACCGCTTTCTCTCTGTCCTCATAGGCAAGGCGGGCATGGTACTGAATATCCGCAAGCACCGCCTTGTATAAATCCTCATAGAAAATACGGTGGTCTGTGCAGGCTTTAGTGTCGTGGGCGTAAGTGGTACACACATAAATCCTATGCCTTTTCCCCGTCCAGTAGCGCAAGCCTAACGCCTTTCCACAAGTGCCGCACTTCACAAGCCCCGCAAAGGGAGAGACAAAGTTATCGGTGGTATCCCGCCTGCGGCTCAAAATCTTCTCGTTTGCCCCGTCAAAGACCTCTTGCGTCACAAGCGGCTCATGGGTGTTCTCCACGGTAATCCAGTCCTCTTTTGGCACTTTCTTTGAGGCGTTGACCTTGAAGATACTCTCGGTCTTGCACATCACGCAATGCCCCAGATAGAGGGGATTGGAGATGATATTGCGTATGACGGTGTGCGACCATTCATACTTGTTCTCTGGATTTTCAAACCGCTTGGAGTAGTCTTTTTCGCCTCTGCTGTGCAGCCACCATGACGGGCAGGGTACTTGTTCCTTGCGGAACACGGTAGCGATTTTATGCGCTCCCATGCCTGCGTTGGCAAGTTCAAATATCCGTTTCACAATCCACGCTGTTTCCTCGTCCACGATCAGCTTGTTGTGGTTATCGGGGGATTTGCGGTAGCCGATAGGGTTAAAGGAAGAACGGTACAGCCCCGCCTTTGCCCTCGCACGGATAGAAGAACGGATTTTACGGGAATTATCCCGGCTGTAAAACTCGTTCATCACATTTTTCAGAGCCGCTATATCGTTGTTCTTGTTGGCGGTGTCCACACCGTCATTGACTGCGATATACCGCACATTCTTCATTGGGAAGTAAATCTCCGTGAAGTGTCCGACCTTCAGATGGTCACGCCCCAGACGGGATAAGTCTTTCGTAATGACCACATCAATCTTTCCCGCCTCGATGTCATCGAGCATACGGTTAAAGCTCGGACGGTCGAAATTCAAGCCGCTATACCCATCGTCCACATAGATTTCTACCACCAGAAATCCATGCTCCTTTGCGTACTGCGTCAGCATGGCTTTCTGCGTTTTGATACTCTCGCTGTCGCCCTGCAGCATATCGTCCTTTGATAAGCGGCAGTACAGAGCCGCCCTTAACATTGCCATTCAGCTCGCCTCCTTTGTATCTGTACTGCCCTCATTGTATTGCGGAAGTTTGATTATCTCAAAGGTGCGGGGAGAGGATTTTCCCCTCCGCACCTCGTTTACAAGCAGGGAAATAAATAATTCCCGCATATCTGCGCCGCCCGTGTAAGCCGCCTGCACGATGATTTTCGGGCGCACCGCTGTCTTTGCCATAGGCATACCTCCCTTCAAAATCTCACTGTTCCAGTTCCTTTTTCAGAGCCGCAAGGAGTTTCTCCGCCTCCGCCCTTGTCAGCGTAATGCCCTTGCCGCATTTCTCACGGGCAGGGGAAAAACTGCGGATGTCGTACTTTGGCTCATTCCCATTCCACGCAATCAGGTTGATTTCTTTTGTATAGCCGCTGTCACTTGTGGAGAGGACAGCGATTTCTCTCACGATTTCATACTGGATTTCTTTCATCAAAGACCTGTCCTTTCTGTCTGTTACCCGCCGAAAAAAGAAGATTATCGGCTGTCACGGTTTCGTTTTCTCATAAGTTCACGCTCCAGGAGTCGGAGAATGGTATACTCTATCTGCTTTGGCGTTGTCCCTCTGGGGAAATATTTCCGCAGCTTGTCCATACCGATTTTCACGGTTTCCCTCTGGTTTGCCTTTTCCTCGGTCATAATCGCAAAGATGGTATCCATGTCAAGTCGCCCCATCTGGCTTAACTTTTTCATGCGCTGCGCCTGCGAAAGAGAGGGAGTAGCGTCCTCGCTCTCCATCGTAATCCGCAGGTTTTCCTGCTCGTCCTTTTTCAAAAAGGACAGTTCCACCGCAGGGGTAAGGGCAATCTGCCCCTCGTCCACCATCTGTAAAATCGGCGGGATTAACTCGGTCAGACGGATATATCGCTGTACCTGTGTGCGGCTGTCTCCCGATTGCTTTGCCACTGTCTCCACGGAAGTCAACTTCTGCCCAACTTGGTCAGAAGTTAAATCCGTGCGGTATCCCTGCCTTTTCATCGCCTCCAACTTCATCTTGTAGGCAAAAGCCCTCTCGCTCGGCAGGATATTTTCTCTCTGGATATTGCTGTCCACAAGGGTAATAATCGCCCTGTCACGGTCTAAGGGCAAAACAAAAGCAGGGATTGTCTCTATCCCTGCAAGCTGTGAGGCACGGACACGCCGCTGCCCTGCGATGACTTCATACCCGTTCCCGTCCTCCTTCGGGCGGGTTATGATGGGCGTTACCACACCAAACTCCTTGATACTCTCAGAGAGTTCCATCAGCAGTTCGTCCTCCACCAGATGGAACGGGTTATCGGGGAACGGGTGTAAATCATCAATCTTCAGCACGGTAAAATCCTGTTTTTTCAATAACTTTCCTACCTTTCTCTTGACCTGTTTTTATTCTGTTTCTGCAATTCTTCCAACACTTCTGGCGGGATTTTCCTTAGCAGGCGTTCCAACTGCTGGTTGGTGCGCTGCAATTCAAATATCTTCTGATTGGCTTTCTGCACCTTTAATTCCTCTGCGTACTTCTCGTCACGCAGCCGCCCCGCATAGTCACTTTCCTGCCCGATTTTCTTTTTCAGGCTGTCGATATAGGCGCTCTGTTTCCCGATCTCCCGTGAAAACTTTTCCGCCTCCGGCAGCCATGCGGAGAGCAGGGAGAGCGCCTTGTCCCGTTTCTTCCCTGCGTTAAAGGCGTTAATATCGGACAGCGCCGCCACGATTTCCTCATACTGTTTATCCAGCCTGCCGCCCAGCTTAAAGAGCCATGTGGGGATATGCTTTCGCCCCGTAATCATTGAGGACTGCCCCCGTTCCAACTCATTCCACCGTGAGGACATCCGCTCATGGTAGGCGGTCTGCCACTGGGATAAAGACTTCTGGTTGCCTAAAAAGTATTTGGCAGACAGCTTTCCCTCTGGCGTAATCGGTACAAAGCAAAGGTGCATATGGGGTGTTTTCTCATCCATATGCACCACAGCAGAGAGGATATTTTGTTTTCCCACACGCTCCGCTATGAAGTCCAAAGCCATAGCAAAGTAGGTTTTCTGCTCCTTTAGCGGTAAGCTGTTCATAAATTCAGGAGAGGCGGTAATAAGGGTTTCCACCATCATCACGCTGTCTTTGCGCACCTTGCAGCCTGCCGCCCGCACCATGCGGTTAATCTCTTTTTTATAGGTGTAGCGTGGCGGCGGCACAAGATGATAATTGTACTTGGAGCGTTCCAGAGCAATATCGGGATTGCTCTTGTACGCCTCCTTCTTCCGTTCATTGTGGCGTTCACAGGCAGCCACGGAACCTGCCTTGCGTTTCTGGAAACGCAGGATTGCGTAAGGCATAAGCGTTCAACTCCTTTCTTTTTTCGGCGGGGGTTCTTTGGGCGGTGACGGTGGTGACAGTGATGACGATGGTTTTGGGATGCCCCCTAAATCTGTGCTGCACTGTCACCGGCACCGCCTTTTCCCGCAGCCGCAGGCGGCGGGGAGCAGGGCGCAAGCCCTGCATAAAGGGAGTCCAGAGGGAACGTCTGGCACACGCTCCTTGCCTGCAAGGTGTAGTGTGTTACACCCTGCAAGAGCGGGCTGTAAAAACCGGGGCGGGTTTTTTTTTTGGGGTTGGGTTCGCCCTCCGGGGGGGGGGGGCG
>ERZ791654.656-NODE-656-length-17666-cov-2.342173_pt1 | contig 17666 bp, 11 predicted proteins | sample MGYA00509960_ERZ791654 | MGnify/ENA primary metagenome ERZ791654 (study PRJEB30046, sample SAMN00715198) | human gut metagenome | study: EMG produced TPA metagenomics assembly of the A metagenome-wide association study of gut microbiota in type 2... | reverse complement strand
AGATAGTAGATGGTAAATGAATTCCGTCAGCAATAAGTTCGATAGTCATTCCATCTGTCAGATAGACACTTTCCACCGTTCCTTCATACTTATATTCACGGCGTTTATGAAATCCCGGCATTGCATTGTAAAAATGAGCCGCATGAGTATATCCGGCTTCATAAGCAGCTTTGATACCGTCATATTCGGCTTCGGTATGAGAAATGGCAGCCACTATCCCTTTGGATCTCAGGTAGCCGGCAAATTCCAAAGCACCCGGCAACTCAGGAGATGAATCCCAGCGCTTGATACAATTTGTTTCATCCAACAATGAAGTATATTCTTCTTTATCCGGATTTTTCACCTTACCGGAAAACTGCCCACCTGCCATCTTAGGATTCAGGTAAGGTCCTTCCACATGAAGTCCCAATACCGGACTGTCTTTTTCTTTCATCAGCTTTTCGCATATACTTACAGCTTTACGAATCTCTGAAAAAGGAGAAGATGACAATGTCGGGAAAATACTGGTGGCACCGTGTCTCTGATGTGCTTTGACAGCTGTGCGGAATGCCTCTTCCGTACACTCTGTAAAATCATGACCACCGCCCCCATGAGCGTGCATACATACAAATCCGGGGACAATATACATGCCTTTGGCATCAATCAGATTGGCGCCAATCAGCGCTAAATCACAGTTGGTAACTTCCAGTATTTTATTATCCCGCATCAACACCGAACCTTCGTCCAGCCAACCCTGCGGGGTAAATATCTTACCATTGATAATTTGAGTTAACATGATATGTAAGTATTAGAATGTTTATTGACCTGCAAAATAAAACATTTTATTTTATTCCTCTTTATAAAATTGAGATTTCTTTCTACTTTTTCCATAAATGTATGGCATCAATCTCCTGAATAGTACAAATAAAACAGGAAGGGAAAGCCGATGCTTTCCCCTCCCCCACCTTAAACAAACGTGTATTCTTCCCCCTTTCAGCCTCTTTACAAGTAAAAAGAAGACAGAAAAACATGAAGAGAAGTAATGATGAGCTTACATGCTTCACTTTGTGGTTATTCAATTCTGAATAAGCCACTTAAATACGTACCTCGCGGTGTCGTTATAGTTATAATATAAGTACCTTTTGAGTAACCACTTATATTAAAAACCTCCAGAGCGGAATCAATAAATGAAATAGTACGTTCTTCCATTTCCTGATTATTTTCTTCTGATGCAATCGTCACCGTGGCATCGGAAAGGTCCACATAAAAAGTAATGACAACTTGTGTATCTTGAAGATAAGCCTCTATCGGCAGAGAAGCAGATCTGGCATCGTCCATAATAAAACTTCCCTCAAAATCAATTTCCTTTTCAGGAACTGTTTGCGCAAACATAGGTGCAAAAGACAAGATAAAAAAGATAGTTATCAATACGTTTTTCATAACAAATGTTTTTATTACATTGCGAATTTAGAAAGAGCCCCACAATAATCCAAACAATCGTCCAACTGATTTGCGACATTTACTTTCACTGATTATCAGCATTATATTTCAATGCAGCACTCTTTTTTGCGACAAAACCTGAATAAAACACCTATCTTCTTTTCTTAAAATCTGCAATATAAGCAGCGAAATCATCTTTACTACCTTTGGGAAACCCGAATTTCTCACATATACGATAAATCCATCGTTCTTCCGAACGCAATTGTATCTTTAATAATTCAGAGATTTCATCATCGGAAAAATCCAAAGCTTTCAAATAACACACATCCCTTTCCCGCCCGGTCAACTGATACTTTTCCAGCAAACGGCCGGCAAAATCATCATAAACCAAATCCAACCAAATATGCAATTTCTCCCTATCCACTGCCGGATTATAGGAAGCCTGTTCTTTAGACTTCAGTTTCATTATCATTTCCAAAGCTTCAATATACTCCAACGGAATATCCTTATCTTTCGATTTGCAAATGATTTCCAACCGACGAATACTAATATCTTTTTGCTCTTTTTCCGCTTCCAATTGAGTGATCTGCATCTGCAATTTTTCTTTTTCCTCATTGTGCATCGTTTCATCCTCCGCTATCTTAGTTTGACAGGCATCAATCTTTTCTTGCAGCTCCACTTTTTCCTGTTTGCTTTTCAATAATAACTTTTCTTTTTTCTTTCTATTTATAGACAACACCAAATAATGTATTCCAATCAGAGCAACAATTATAACGGTCGATATTATAATAGTAAGATACCAATGATTATGTATCTCTACATTCTTATTCAATAATACTACTTGATCATATTTCTTTTGTATTTCCAAATATTCAGACCGATTTATTTGAGAACGCAAAGTATCCGACAATAATACATAATGCGATAAATAGGTAACAGCATCTTCGTATTCCTTTCTTGCCACATTTTCCTCATACAAGAAATAATAAATGCGAGCCTTTACTGCCGGCTCCGATGTTTTTAACGCATACTGACACAAGCTATCAACTTCCCCGTCACGTCCTGTCCGGCTATATAAATTGGCTAATAAAAGCATAGCTCTATATGATACGTCTCCCGACGCATTATCTAACGCCTTACGCACATACTTCTCAGCTTCCGCCCATTCTTTTTCCTTACTTTTATAGATTCCATAATTATAATATATTTTTGTCTGAAGCATAGAATCGACCAAAGGTACCATATCCAATAATTGAGAATAATACAAATCAGCATCATCTCTATTTCCCCAATAATATGATATATTAGCAAGATTCATTATACTGCTTACTTTCCATGACAATACCTGCTTTGGAACAATGTTAACCGCTACAGACTTCTTAAAATAATCGATTGATAAAGCATAGTTTCTATTCTTTTGATTCAAATACCCCAATCCCATGTAAATTAATGTCACAATCCTATTATCTTTTATTCTTGGAATATAACTTTCCGCTTCTTTATAGACCAACATAGCCTCTTCATCTTTACCCATATCTTTTAATACTCCTCCTTTATATAATAATGAGGCCGTTCTTTTTTCCACATCTTTATCCTGATAATACCCGACAGCGATATTAATCAATGAATCCGAAGTAGCGACAATATTGGAACGATATTGCGCTTGTGTCAACAACAATGCATAATCTGCCAGCTCTTTTCCCTCCAAATCTTCCGGCATAACGATAGACTCCAATACTTTTAAAGCAGAATCCGGTTCATCCCACATTCGTTTTTCTGCCATATCCAATGCATATCTTGCCTCTTTATGACCACAAGATGCACAAAAACACAGGACGAACAACAACATAATAAGAACTATACGACATAACAACTTGCCGCTCTTCTCTACCATATACATAACTTTTGTTTTTTTATAATAAGCTTAAACGCATACAATATTACAACTACCCGATAATACCACCAAATAATTTCATACTAATCTTCTTTCCGATTCGTTGTGCCACACGGACGTATGCATAACTCCATGCATACGTATGTATAGCCCTACACATACGTATGTGTAGCCCCATGCGAACGTATGTATAGTTCCGTGCAGACGTATGTGTTTGAAATGGGTAAAATTTATTAACACTAAATATAAGAAGAAGGCATTACGTCTCTTATTCTACAATAAGTAATGAATTGCAACAACCATACAATATTATTTTTATTTCTTCATTTTATTCAGACTTCATTCTTTTTTTCTGTTTCTTCAAAGAGAATATAGGCAAAAACATGAAAATGCCCAATATAGAAGCAATCAATCCTCCAATCGTTCCGGCTGCTAACGGAAACCAAAAGGCCTCTTTTCCCTGACCTATCATGAAAGGAATAAATCCCAAAATAGTAGACACAACAGTCAGGAAAATAGGAATAATCTTTGAATTCCATGCTTTAGTATACGCTTGCACGTCCGAAAGCAGCGGATAACGTTTGCGGATGGAGTTATACTCATTCAATATATAAATACTTGCATTCACCGTTATACCGCATAACAATACGAAAGATGCAAAACCACCCTGGTCGAAGTTTAAGCCAAAAAGATAGAAAGTCAAGAACACACCAATATACGAAATAGGAATCACAAAAATAATAGCCAACGGTTGTTTGAGCGAATTAAACAAAATGCCGGTGGTAAAGAAAATGATTGCAATCACAATCAAGAGCAATGCATATTGTGCATTGTCCTTCTTCCCCCATGACCACCGTTCCTGCTCATCCTCTGCCGTATATCCCATCGGCAATATCTTATTAAAGGCTTCCAAATCCTTCTTCAACAACTTTCTTCCCTGCTCGGAAGAACCTATATACTCATATTGCAGACACAAACGATACTGCTGATTTTCTTTTGCCACCTTCTGCGGAGACTGTCCTTTCTCTACCGTTGCAAAATCAGCTAATTTATAAGAGTGTCCGTTTATCATCAAAGGAACATTTACCAGCCCCCACACATCATATTGCTGCCCTTGCATGGAAGACAGCTTCAACCATTCAGCCTGATTTTCAAACAAAACACTTCCGCAATAAATATCACGCCCGAACACAGGTCCCAAAGCATTGAATAACTGTGTAGCCGTAATATTCTCCTTGGCCATCCTTTCCCTGTTCAAGTCAAGGTAGAATTCGCTGTAATCATCCTTCCACCATGAGAATTCAGAATTGATAATCACCTCTTTTATTCGACGATGCTCCAAAAGTTTCTCTTTCAAACGGTCTCCCCAATAAGCCAACTCATCATAATTATAACCATACATCTTCACCCGGAAACTTCCGGCACTCTCGCGCACATCATTGTTGAAGCCCTGGTCTTGCAAACCATATACTCCCCAGCTTCCTCCTCCCAGCGTCAAAGCTTTACTGATAATATTAGACTTCAATGTATAAGGGAAGCCACTGTGTTCCACTTCTTTCGTAAAGTAAATCTGTAAGTTTGCCTGCCGTGCGCTATATATAGCTGTCTGGAACTGCCTGATTTCCTTAAAATCGCTCAAGTAAGTTTCCATCTTCTTGACCAATGCATTCATTTGCTCCAATGTACTTCCGTTAGGCAGATTGGCATTTACATACAATACCACTTCTCCCTCGTCACGATTAAAGTAACTGCCTTCGTATACTTTCTCGACAAACAGACGCAAACTGCCTCCCAATGCCTTGTCGACTATCGGTTTTACTTTCTCTTTATAAGTGGAGTTGCCGAATACCTTATTATAATATTCCGCAAATGTCCCCTCCCCTTCCATCTTATCGGGCAACATAAAGACAGGCAGGCCAAAGCCCAATACCAATAAAATACAGGCCGGCACCCTAAAGCGGCACAAGTAATAAATAAATCCCTGATAGAAGCGAGTAAAATAAACCGCAAAACGCTTCATCCAAGTGCGTCTGTGCTTCTTCGTCTTTTTCTTCTCCAACTTAATCTTGTCAATCATGGAAGGAACAAAGAACAAGGCTACAAACAATGAAACAGCCAGATTTATAATTACCACAGCCGCAAAATCCTGCAAGTTCAACCGAATCTTTTCATCAAGGAAGAAAATAATAACCAATGCTCCGATGGTAGTTAAAGTAGCAGCCAGCACAGAGACAAATGCTTTCAGATTCCTACGATGCAAAATATGATCGGTCATGACAATAGTATTGTCTATCACCAAGTTGAGAGAAATGGTAATACCGGCCAAAGAATAAAGCTGCATTTCCAGTCCGAAGATATAATAGAAAATAGCAGCTACGGCTATGTTGATAGTCAAGCTGGTTACTATCAGAAACAGATAACGCAAATTGCGGGTAATCAATGCAACAAACAGCAATAAAATCAGCACAGTCAGTCCGGTACGGAAATAAATTTTATCCAATTCCTTTTGAATATACTCCGTGGCATCATAACCGATATGTACCTCATATCCGGCCGGCATCTTTGCCTGCAATTCCGCCATACGGTCTTTTACCTGACGGCTCAGTTCCAGCTGATTTGCCGTTTCCTCAGCCGTAATATAAAGATAGATAGAATTCAGTCCGTTGATGCGGTAATAGCTCTGTGGCTGTTCTTCCACATGCTTTACTTTTATCAACTTATCCAATGTGACCACCGTTCCATCTCCTGTCTCCAGTTTGATGGCATCGGGCTCAAACTCCGTTTCCTTGCCTGTAGCAGTGCGCACCACCCGAATCCAGTCCTTATCATCCGGCCCCTTCTCTATAGAACAAATACCCAGAAATTCTTTCTCGTAATGGCGGTTGATGGCAACCTGCACGTCTCCCAGTGTTATTCCCAAGCGAGACAACTGTTCACTGTCATATTCCAATTGCCACTCCATCGGAGTAGCCCCATTCAATTCTACTTTATATACACCCGCCAATTGTCCCAGCACCGGTTTTATGTTCTCTTCGGCATAGTTTTGAATCAAGATAGGATTAGAGGGCGCATTGAGAGTATATGTCATAAATGGCCTCGATGCTTTATCATCCGAACGGCGGGTACTAATCTGAGGATAGCTGACTCCGTCAGGCAACTGCGCCCACGTTTGGCGGATAATGGTTGACACTTCAAAACGGGCAGCATCAATATCCGCATGCTTATCCAGTTCCAGCGTTATACTTCCTCCTCCATTATCAGAAGTAGATATTACATTTTTTATTCCGTTTACCCTTGCCAGCATCGATTCCAGTTTGCTGGTCACCTCAGCCTCTATCACCCGCGATGAATTACCCGGCATTCTAAATGAAATAGTGAGCCCCGGCAAAACACGCGACGGTGCCAGTTTGACCGGCAATAACGGAACCAAAGCCAAACCTATCAACGCCAAACAGACAAAAGTGACTATCAGCGTAAACGAAGATAAAGTACGAGAGTTGCTCATCGATACATACCTACATTAAAATCAAACTTATCAGATAATGAAAATCCCGAAGCAAAATCGTGCAATGTCAGTTTCCGTATCTTATAATAATTCAACCAATAATTCTGTAAAGCCGAAATATAATTCTTCTGTGCTTCTTGTTGGCGATTTAATGAAAGAGTCAGACTGTTTACATCCGCTTTGCCGATAATGAAGCGTTGGCGTGTCTGTTCATACGCCATCACCGCCAAGTCCAATGCTTCTTCGGCACTGGCAATCAGGCGCTGCTGGATATTGAAATCACTTACGGTCATTATCACCTCTTCTTCCACACTAAGCTCTTCCTGACGTGCGGCAATCTTTACCACATTCAGGTTATTCTTTGCCATATTGTATTTTCCTTTTCTTACTCCCCAGTCCACCAATGGAATAGAAACACTCACCGACACCAAATCCTGTTGCAAAGGGTGGCGGTAGGCATCTCCGAACTTATCTGCTACCTGATTGAATCCGACACTGGCATTCAGGCTGGCATTAAAACGAGATTCCACCTTGGTCTTATTCACATTCTGTTCTGCTTCCAAAATATTCTGGCGTTGCTCCAAGAAAGACGGATTGTTCTCTTTTGCTTTAGCCAGAGCCACATCTACCGGAATCTCCATGGCGGCGGGGCGACCGGGTAAAGACAATTCGATAGTCGTATTCTTATCCAGATTCAGAAAAGAAGCCAATGAGAACATAGCACGTTTCAGCGCTATCTGTGCATTTTCCAAAGTGTTATGCGCATTCACTTTATCCAATTCAAGGGTCAATAAATCCGCACGTGAAATGGCTGCTATTTTATGGCGTTGCAGTCCGATACTATACAAGGTATCACTGGAAGACACATTCTCTTTAGCCAATTGATAGTCGGCTTGAGCCATTGCCAATGCAAAGAAGTAAGTGACAGCCTCCTCTGACACGGTCTCCGTATTATAAATGAATTGTTTCTTTACCTTTTCATATTTCAGCGGTTCAATCTTACGGTCCCAACGAAATGCATTATACCCCAACAAGCTCTGCTGATAGCCCACCCGGATAGGCACACTGGAATATTGGGTAGATTTCGTATCACCGAAGTTGCGCATAAAGTCAAGTTGCGAATCTATATAGAAAGTACCGCCTGTCCAATCCAGATTCTGCCTGATGCTCAGTCCGCCACCGGCACTGAACATCTGCTGTTCACGATATACGTCCATATCCTCATTAGAGTCATAACGCTGAGTGATATACCGGTAATACTTTGCCGGAGTCAGGTCGAGTGTCAAACTGGGAAGGCGATTTGCTTTATAGGTTCTGAATTCCCAATAACCCGATAAATACATATTTTGATATCTGAATGCCGACAACGAACTGTCATTCGCAATCTCTATCGTATGCTGCAAATCCAATTTCACCGTCTGCTGTGCCTTTACGCCAACCGATAAAAGACAGCCTATGATCCATATACTAACGTACTTCATTTTTATCATGTTTTCTATAAATAAACCAATATATCAAAGGAATAATGAACAAACTGACCAATGTTCCCACTACCATCGAGCCAATCATGGCAATAGACAATGGCTTTTGCAATTCCGATCCCATATCCGAAGTAAACAACAATGGCACCATTGCAAAAATAGTAGTCAACGACGTCATGATAATAGCTCTCAAACGTCTCTTACCGGCAATATGGATAGCCTCAACCAAAGGTATTCCGGTTTTACGCAACTCGTTAATAGTATCCAGTTTCAGAATAGAGTCATTCACCACAATACCGCAAGTTACAATAATACCGATAGCCGACATCAAATTCAGCGTATGTCCAAACACCCATAAGGTAATCAATGCAAAAGCTGTATCTACCGGTATCTCCAACAGCACGATGAGCGGCTGCAAGAAACTCTCGAACTGTGCACACAAGATAAAGTACATCAACAAAAGCGACACAAACAGAATAACAGTCAGTTCTCCCATCATCTTTTCATTCGAAAAGAAACTGCCTGAGAAATCCACTTCCCACTCATTCTTTTCTTTAACCGTTTCCTTCACTTCCTTCATAAGTCGTGTAGGGTTTTCAACATCATAAAAGCTCAACGGAATATACTCTCCGTTCTTACCGGCCGTAATACTCTTCAAATCCTCAGCCGGAACAATCGATACCAGCTCACTCAGCGGAATATAATTCACCTGTCTGTTCTTATCAGGCTGAGTTTGAACCAAAGTTTCATTCAGAATACGGTTCACGCTTTTTTCTTCTCCGGCAATGCCGATAGGCAAATATTGCTGGTAAGAACGCAAGGTAGACACTTTGTTTTCTTTAAAAGCAGTGCGCAACACCCTGGTCAGTTCCTCGTAAGCAATGTTATACAACAGCAACTTTTCCCGGTTCACCACCAAATTCAACTGATTACGGAAAGCAATACCCGTCGGAGTCATTCCCGTTGCCTGAATAACGTTCTTTTCCAACTGCTGTAATTGCTCGGCTTCGGGAGCTTTTGATTTATTGGCAGCATGAAGCTCTGCCACGATATCTGCCTCCCCTGTCACAAACAACTTCTCAAAAATAGTTTCGGGAGGAGAAAAAGATATCACAGCCAAAGGATATTTCTCTTCCACTTCCTTCGTCAACAAATCCTGCAATGGAAGTATCTCTGTGGGTGTCCCGGTCTTAAAATAAAGTTCCGCTTCGGTTGAAGACAACTCACTTCCTCCATTCAATATGTAATCCTGCATACCCACATAAGCCGTATGTTCAGTCACCTTATCATCTGTCAGTTTCATCAGCTCATCCACCCGCCGATTATTCTCGTCCACGTGAATATTTTCATTCCATTCGATACGCATTATCAGTTCGTTCTGGTCTATCTCCGGCATCCTTTCCTTTTCCATAAAATAAAAGAAGAACACACAAACAGGCAAAGTGGCCAAAGTGCCCAACAGACTAATTTTCTTATGAGAAAACACCCAATCGATACCTTTATCATAAAAACCCTCCAGCCATTCGTTTTTCAACAGATTATCAAATCTCTTGGACAAGAAGCTTTTGCTCCGTATGCCTAATCTATAGAATAACAGATAAAGCACAGGTAAAAGCATAATACCGGTGACATACGAAATCATCAATCCCACTGTGATGGAGAAAGCCTGGTCCATAAAGATAGCACCTGCAATCCCGCTCATAAATATCAACGGCAGGAAGACAGCAATGGTAGTCAGTGACGAACTCAACATCGGAGTAATCATTTCCGTAGTTCCCACAGCACATGACCGCCTCAATGAATATCCCCGCTCCCGATATTGAGAAATATTCTCCGTCACAATGATAGAGCTGTCAATCATCATACCCACAGCCAAAATCAAGCCCGACAATGAGATAACATTCAATGAAACATGGCAGAAATAGAAAAAGAAAAAAGTAATGACAATAGAGGTCACCATACTGATACCGATAACCAACGGCGAGCGGATATCTCCCAAGAACAATATGGCAACAATGAAAATAAACAAGAATCCTAAAGACAAATTCTGTTGCAAATTGGAAATGGTATAATCCAACAATTCCGTCTGGTTACGGCTTATACTGAACTCAATATCAGGATAAAGAGAAGCAAAATAATCAGTCGTTTCTTTCAACTTCTCCTTCATTTCATCCATATTCTCGTCACTCTGCTTTATGATAGCCAGAGTAACCGCTTTTTTACCTCCGGCAACGGATAGCCCGCTTTCTTTTTGTGATACGACATCCACTTTGCAAAGTTCCTTCAATTGCAAAATACGGTCTCCCTTACGGATATATATATTCTTCACATCTTCGGTGGTACGGAGCAACGTAGCAATACGGATATTATATTCATAATACCCATCCCTTACCAACATACTTCCCGGCTCCACATTATTGGAAGCCAATGCATTCTCGATATCCTCCACCGTGATACCCGTCATGGCCAGTTTATCTTTATCGGGAACTATCTGAAGTAATTTTCCGGGGACACCGGTAATATCAGCCATTGCTACCTCAGGCAACTGTTCGATGCGGCGTTTGACCACATTTTCCGCCAGTTCGCACATATCCAGAAACTGTTGCTCATTCGTGCCCTCATAAGGCCGGTCATTCTTCAGTGTCATGTTCAGATAGAAAACCGGAATATCCGTTGCACTTGCCTTTATTGCTTTAGGACGCGCCACCTCTTTGGGCAGGCTGTTCATGGCAGCATCAATCTTTTCATTGACCTCTATAAACGCCAAATCCGTATTGACACCAAACTCGAACTCCATGCGGATAACACCTGCACCGTCACGAGTCTCACTTTTTATTTCTCTCAATCCCGCTACCTGCAATAATTGTCTGCGCACCGGTGTAACGACTGTATTCTCCAACTCACGCGCCGAAGAGTTTTCTCCCGACACCTGAATGGTAATTTGGGGAATAGCGATGTCAGGCAACAAAGACACCGGCAATGAGAAATACGTCACCAGCCCGATAATAAAACAGGCAGTGAACGCCATCAGCACGGCTATAGGGCGTTGTAATAAGAACTTTACCATTTGCTAATTCTTTTCAGATTCTTCAATTCATTCAGAATGACAATTCTCAATTCTTAATTACCTTGACAGGAGCTTCATGAGCCAAATTTACATTACCGGTGACTATCACTTCCATTCCTTCCTCCAGACCGTCTGTGATGGTATACTCTTCCATATTTTCCAGCCCTGTATGCACATAATTCCACATAGCCTTACCGTCTTTCAGCGTAAATACCACCTGCTTGCCCGAACGCAGAACAACAGCCGTTTTAGGAATCACCAACTGCTCTCCTACCGAACGCTTCACACTGACTCTGACATTCATCCCGTCAAAAAGTTTATTGCCTCCATTCACCCGCGCCTTTACACGCACCATACCATTTTCATCCACCAGCGGATTGATTTCACTGATATTTCCCTGACGTACACCGGCAGCGGAAGCATAAGGAGTCACTTCCACTTTATCCCCTACCTTAATCAGAGGCAACTCACTTTCAAGCACAGTGAAATCAACTTCCATCGTACCGGCGTTAATTACCCGGCAAAAAGCTTCTGACGTTTTTGGAATGTTATGTTCTTTTTCGAAGAGATTGGCAACAACACCATCGAAAGGTGCCACCAGTGTAGCTTGTTCCACATCATATTTGGCAGACTCATATTGGGCTTTACTTTGCTCATAACCACTTTTTACTTTTGCCAATTCCAATACATCGGCCGGCACAGCTTTCAAATTATCGGGTGCATACCCCTGTCCTATCAATACATCCTGCATCTCCAGTGTGGACTGGGCCAATCCATTTTTCTGCTGTGCCAACGTATTATTCAACTTAAACAAATCAAGTTCTGCTATTTTCTGCCCTTTACGCACCACATCTCCATTTTTCACCCAAACATGGGCCACTACTTCTGCAGTGCGAAAATACAAGTCGGCATAATCCTTTGCCGTAACCTTCCCATTACTGATCAGTTCATGATTGAATACTCGTTTTTCCAGCGGCACCACCGTCACCTCATTGGGCAATGAGGGCAATACAGTTTCCACACCTTCTTTTTCCTTAGAATCTTTTTTTTCATCAGAACAAGCTGCCACTGTAGTGGCCAGCACCAGCCCATAAGCCAATATGTGTAATTTCATAGTCATGTTATTCTTGTTTAAAAGACAAATAAAAATATTATATTTGAATAAAACTCATTTTCCCTCTTCTTTTTTTGTTAAATTTTCTTTTTTAGGCATTTATACAATTCAGTACAAATAGGAATATCAAAGTAATTTCTTTATTTCCTCCCTCATTTGCCTGATGGCCGTGGATTGCACCTTCGGCTCTTTCTCCATTACCATCCTTGCGGCCTGTTCCAGTTTTTGCCGTTGATAAAACCCCGGTTCCGCATATAGCTTTGCCAACAGGAAATAAGGATAGATTCTGCCCGGCAGCCGATGAGTGGAACGAATCAGCCAATATTCCGCCTCTGCATAATTACCCGCCTCCTGCTCGTTCTTGCCTATTATGTTCAGTATCATCGGGTCGCCACTCACCTTCAACGCCTCCTTCATAACCACATTCGATTCCTCATTTCTGTGCAGTTTGTGCAGGGCATGACCGTATTCAAACAGATAGCGGGCATTCCATTTCATGTCTTCGTATATCTCCGCATAGACTTCCGCCGCCTGTTCATAAGCCCCCGAACGGTAAAACATCTGTTTCCGGTGCCATGCCGACGAAGCCGTCTCACGCACCTCCTTCCACCGATACACCCGGTAACACCCATAGCCCGCCGACAACAATAAGAACACGGTTCCCGCCATGCAAACCAATGGGCGTCGGGAGGAAAGGGTCTTTATTGCGCACCCTGTTACCAGCAATGCCAGGGCAACGACAAACAGAAGGAACTGGAACGGATAGGAAGAAAAGGAGAACACGGCCAAAGACAGCAGTGCACCGCACAGCCCGTACTCCTTCTGCCTGTGCCCGGCATAACCGCTTCCGCCCACCACCAGCAACGCCATCAGGAGCACGGGAACTCCCCATGCCATCGCCACCTGAAGATATTCATTGAACACATATTCGGGTGACCCCGCCACCCGTTCCTCGGTTTCCGTGTAGTTGCCCGCCGAGAAATAATCTTCCTGCGCCTGCCCATAGGCACCGGGGACGCCGTCCCATCCGTATCCGCGCCACGGTTGTCCGGCTATGGCGTGCACGGACACCTTCCACATCAGCAGCCTTCCGTCTGCCGAGTCCTTCTTCATCAGGTAAACACCGGCAAGCATCCCTCCTGCAAGCAATACCAGCAGAATTGCCCCTACTTTCGTCCGTCTCGGGTGACAACGGATGTAGGCGTGAATCTCCTTCCGGTAATGCATATATGCGATGTATGCCGACGAGACCGCCCCGGCCATCCATGCCGAGCGGCTCATTCCGGCCGGCAACACACAAATAAGGAGTAACAGCACGGATAAGGCTACATAATAGGCCGTCGTTTTCTTTTCCTTCCTGCGCTTCAGCCATTCATACAGACAGACCGGAAGCGTCATGGCAAGGAAACCGGAGTAAGGCCCCGGATTGTAGAAAGAGCCGGTAAGGGCATAGAGCGAGTGGTTGGAGGCGGTAAAGCCATATACCTGTGCAAGCCCCCATACCGCTTCTACCGCACCGGCAAGGATGAAGAGCCAGGTGATAAATAGACAAATCCCACTTGCCATTATTTTATTTATATGTTTCATTTTATTCCTTTCCACACCCTGTCCCAACGGATATGTCCGTCGGCGGGATCTTCCGATTTCCCTATTCTTGTTGCCTTTCCCCCTATGTAGCTTTCGGGCAGCAGTCCCCAATACCGCGAATCGCGGGAGTTTTCCATGTTGTCGCCCGATACGAAGTAATAGTTCTCCCTAAACCGGTATTCCCTTATCAGGCTGTCGCCCAAGTAAACAAGTTTATCCCTCAATGAAAGTTTCTTTTTTTGTTCGTACCTTATGATATGTTGATAAAATAATATTGAGGTGCTATCCAATGATACCACCTGCCCTTCTGCCGGGACAGGCAGGGGACCGAATTCCTTTATCGTCCATCCCAACCGTTTGCTCCACGGAAAACTCTCCATGACCACTCCCCGTAAATTGTTTTCCGTCAGGCCGGAGATGCGTCTTTGGGCGGCTATATTTCCCAATTCTTCCTCTGTCCCACGTATCCGATAGAATCCGTTCCTTATTTCCAGCGTATCTCCTGGCAACCGGTGAATCTTCACCTCCTTGCCTTCCAATGCATCCCAGATATTGAAGATGCGGGTTCCCATTATCCATTTGTTCACCAACACATTATTGCCTGCCTGTAAAGCGGGATACATGGAGTCGGAAGGAATATGGAAGGTGGTGAAAGTGGTGACCTGAAAGAAGAACCATAAAATTACCAAGACACAAAGATAAAAGAAAAGGCCCGATTACCTATTTTAGCTAATATTTTATTCTTAAATTTATATTATCAATCACATCTCATACTTCATTAAAATGGATTCCCTCTCATCTTCTGGATACGTTACAGCGTATATGCAATTTGAGATTTCATCTATTGCAATATTTTTTAATAAATTATTAACTTTGAAACCTTCTTTTAAGTTCCCATTCCAATCAAACTTTAAGATGTAACAAACCTTTCCTGTTTTCCCAAAATCTTTATTGGCAATACCCCAATATAAAGCATAAATATGCTCTTTTGTTGAATATAGCATTCTGTAAGTTCGTGTTGTTTCGTCATTTTCTGATGAGCTATAGATATCTTGATTCCCATCTTTAGTATGCCTTGAAACCATTTTAGCATTCATGCTAAAATACTCTCTCACCTTTATAATTTTATTATTTTCAAATCGATAAAAGACGAGTTGGTCATGGAAATATCCCGCAGCAACAAATCGAGATTGATCTAAATTAGTACAGAGAGTCGTTTGGTTTTTTAGAAAAAAACTATTTTCAACTTCCACACCGGTATTATCTCCGGGAAAAACACCAAATTCCGCAATAATATCCGCTTTAGAATTCAATAAAGCAAATTGTTTTGCATTAAAACATCCATTTGCTAAAAAATAATCCCCAAACGCAACAATATCATAGGGACAATCTGCATTAAATCGCACTTTACGATGAAAAGTATTATTATTTATTTGAATCTTATGCTCATTAATTTTATAGAAAGAAACTTGTCTTAGCATTCCATCAAAAAAAGCCAATGAGTTATTTTTTGAATTATAAGTTATATCTCTTAAATTAAGAAATTCATTTGGCCCTTCTCCAATATTAGCAATACGTTCGATTTTATTGGTATTTATCAAATCAATCATCGTTATTTGTTTACCTTCATATTTATCTATCATTAAGAGCTTATTATCCACAATATTCATTTTTAAAGGCCGTCCAATAAACAAATCTGATAAAATTTGTTTTCCCTTTATTGTCTTAAAGTTTTTTGTTGGAAACATTATTTTATTGTTTGATACACTTGTACAAGAAATACACAGCAATAAAAGCAAAAATAATATGTGTTTATATATGAGTTTCATGGTACTTTTATTATAAGAGAGACCTAACTTTTTTAAATCTCTCCTTTTATTTAATGGGATTAATCTTTATTAAGTGTAAATGTACCTAATCCTTCTATAACTAGAGTACAACAATATACCTGTTTATCAGTACTGCAGTCACCACACTTTTGGCTTAATTCTGATTCAGCCAATGCTTCCACATTAGCCAAAGCCAACTCAGACATCACATCCGATTTCTGAGAGTTATACACATTAAATCCTGCTATCAAACCAAATGCAGCAACCAGTGTTGCTTTCAAAATATTCTTTTTCATCTCTTTTTGTTTTTTCGATGATTCATTAATCTTGTTTTCATCTTTTATCGGAAAGAACTCCACCGCAGAAAAAGCAAATACATGACTTGCAGATTCTGCTTATTTCCATTAAGTTTGCATCGGATTAATCCTCCTTTTTTAAGGAGAAACCCAAGGGAAGTAAGGATTCCTCTAAATTAAACTCTATTTATTTGGCATTCCTACTATCATTAATCGAGGAAATGTTTATCTGTATCAGCTTATACTCCGGAGACAGAACTATCGCATAGACGACATCACCTTGAGAATCACCACATATTCTCAATATCGGGAATTGCATATTCAGAATATGGGTAAGGTTCAACTCATAATCATAAATGAAGAGTGAATGAGGAAGGGTGGAAGGGTCACGTGGAGAGGCTCCTTTGGGTTTCTCTCCTTCCACCACCACATCCCTGTCAAGCGTTACGATATGATTCTTGGTCAATGCCAGTTCCATCGCGCCGCACTTGGAATCTTTAGCCGTCACCAAGTTCCCATCCTGAACGGTGTAGTCTATCTTTTCGGGCAGTTCCTTGTCCAATGACAGCTTGCATCCGTCCAAAGAGTAAGTGGCAAGATAAGGGAAAGACATACTGCTGTATACTAACCTGTTCCGGTTCGCATTATAGTCCATGTTGCCCTGATAAAGATAGAAGGCATTCCCGACTTTTTCCGACAAGGGGAACTTGCCTCCTGCTTGGGTCGTTCCGTTGCATGACACTTTAAACAGATTTTCCGCACCGGGAGTCAGAGCAATTATAGTGCTTTTGCCCACATGGAGCATCCTGGTTACTTCCGAGTTCTTTTCAAGGCTGCCTCTATCCACGTGGCAAGCCCCATCCTCACCGAAAACATACAAATGCTCTATTCCTTTCTGCAAGTCACTTAGATAAAAACCCTCTGTAGAAACTGAAGGAATCGGCATTGCAAAGTCATTCGGGCCATCACCCATATTACCAAAACTGTACACCTCCTTACCGGATGATGCATCTACCACATGAATAAAATTATCCGCTTCTGTCACATCGTGCCAGTACACGCGTCCATTTAAAGCCGTAATTTTTCCCGGCATACTCGAATAGATACTATCTGTTATGGTAGTATATGCAATATTGCTAACTCTTTCAAGCTCCTGCTTTTTCTTCTCAGAAGCACAGCCGGACATCAAGATACCGGCTATCACAATAAAAAATAATCTTTGCATAAATTCCTTCTCTTCTTTGGGGAATTGGTACAAGCCTAGTCCCAAAAGCAATTAATATTTTTGTTCTTAAAGAGGGTTTGAATCTTTATTAGCTATTCGCCTTGGGTATTGAATAAGAATATAACTTGCCATCTTTTCCTCTACAAGTATAATTTTCCCATACAGCAACACAATCTGTTCCATTAGTAAAGTCTTCACCAGATTCTGCGTCATCAGCCAATGCTTCCACATTAGCTAAAGCCAACTCAG
>ERZ791654.654-NODE-654-length-17797-cov-6.435238_pt1 | contig 17797 bp, 13 predicted proteins | sample MGYA00509960_ERZ791654 | MGnify/ENA primary metagenome ERZ791654 (study PRJEB30046, sample SAMN00715198) | human gut metagenome | study: EMG produced TPA metagenomics assembly of the A metagenome-wide association study of gut microbiota in type 2... | reverse complement strand
CTCTAATGCTGTATTTTTACTTACATCCAACTGGGTTAAGTTATTTTCACTACAAAGTAAGTCCTCTAATGCTGTATTTTTACTTACATCCAACTGGGTTAAGTTATTTTTACTACAATATAAGACCTCTAATGCTGTATTTTCACTTACATCCAACTGGGTTAAGTTACAGCCACGACAGTCTATTAATTGAACATTTACAAAGTATTCAATTCCCTTTAGACTTGAAATATCCGCACAAGTAATACTCGTTGTCTCCGCAATCTCCGTCTCCGACAGATATCCATCCCCATCTTTATCAATCTTTTTTAAAATATATGCTCGGAAATTCTCATCCGGGAATGTATTTTCATCAATCTTTATTCCTTTTTTTTCTTCTGATGAACCACTATTATTTCCTTTAATTTGAATCTCTATTGTCTTCGACTCATCGTATACATGAAGGATTTTAGAATAACTGCCAACTCCCTGTTTTGCTGCTGATATCGTATACGTTCCCGCGGCAATATAGAACTTTGCCTTTCCGTTTTCATCCGTCTGATAATTCATATAATTACACGAAATAACCGCATCCTTGATTGGATTTTTTTCTTTATCCAAAACCAATACTGTGACTGCATACGTCTTATGCGGACATTCCGTAAAAGCAAATTCATCATAGTCAAACGAATAATAAAAATCTGTCAACTTCTGATTTATCTCAAATGTTCTTGCAAATGTTGCTCCTTTTAAATTCAAAAACTTGGCTTTAAAAGTTGCACTTTCTTTTCCAGAAATCTCTCCATCCAAACAGCTCTTACACTCGTGTCTTACCGATTTTGAAGAGTTTATCACTTCTTGCGTTGATTTTATTTCAGCTCCAACTTCTCCTTCAAAACTCAGTTCCACTATCTTCTCATTTATAAGGTCTATCTCTGGTTTTAAAGAAATTCCTATAAAGAGCGTTGCTTCGAACTTAATATTTCCACTCCATTTTGGATTTGATGTAAGATTTGTAACACCTTCCTGCGCAGAAATTCTTACTCCTATACACCCTTTTAACTTTCCTTCCAATGAAAGCTTGCCACTTACCTTTAAAACAACATTTGGCGTTAAACCTATTTTTAAACCTGGTATAGGTGCAAAACTAAATTTCCCCAGCGGAATCTTAGCGTCCACTTCCATCTTTATGGAAATATTAAGTCCTAATGAATAATCAAACTTTACCTCCACATACTGATGATCCTGTGCAATATAAAGTTTTGTTGAGTTTTTCAACTCAATGTTTACCTTTCCACTTACGCTTGCCGAGATTCCCTCATCGTCTTTGTTCTTAGGATTCTCAAGTTTAAATTCCGCGGACAGTTTATTACTGCCTTCACCATTGCTTGCCCCTACTTCCGATTCATTCGCCACAAGTGCATCCGTCTGTGAATCGTTCGCATTCTCAGAGTACGTTTTTGGAACATCCCCACTATCCTCAATCATTCCAGTATATTCCACACCATCTTCCAAGTTTGAATTGTCAATAGCCACATTCTCCATACCAGCTTCAGAATCAATCTTTACATAATCAAAAACATCTTCTGTATCTGCATTTTGACCTGAAATTGTAACAGTTGTTCCCTCCACGTCAATTGTATTTACTTTTACAATCAGCACCATGCCATCTTCTTTTTCATAAGACAGCACGTCATCTTTTTGTAAGGACAACATATTGGTATCAACATTTTCAAACACATATATATTCTTCTCTGCATCAGCCGAAATCAATTGATTCTTAGTAGCCTCTTGTTCAATCACTATCGTATTCTGATTATAAACAGCAAAATTATTACTCTTATCATCATCAAAATTTAACACCCTATCTTCAGAAAAATCATCGGTTGTCTTTTGAAGAAATTCCTGCATTCCCTGCGTATACAATTCAGATTTAAATTCCTTCGTTAATGGTTGCAATGTCTCAGAATCAACAATAAAACCTTTCAAAATATAATATTGAGGAAGATCCCCAAGTTCTAAATCTACTGCTGTCTCATCCTTATTCACAGACTTACTTGCTGATGCAACCATCTGATTTGTGGTCTCATCATAAGCTGATACTACTAACGTTGCATTCTCCAGTGCTTCATATTGCACCGTTGCGGTCCTATCTTTGACATCAATGTTAAATATGTTATATCCGGAGTTTTCTTCCTGCTCCGCATATACAGACTCAAGATCCTCCGCAAGCATTTCTCCCACAGAATCCTGCGATTCAATCTCTATATCATCCGTATTCAGATATGTCGTATCTTGCTGTTCATTTTCGGCATCCGTTGCAGTCGCTGTAATACCAGTCATTTCTTCCGCACGTATGTCCAGTCCAGATATTGATATATTGATTGCAAAACATACACTTAAAAATACAGCAACAATTCTCTTACCTCTCCTCATCCCTCTTGTTCCTTTCTATATTGCTAACTAATATTGGGGTATAGCTACAACTGAAAATAATATACTTCATTATATCATATAATTTTCCAATAACTCGTATCATTGCAAAATTGGTTAATATATGGTCATAATCAGCATTATTCCTAATATGCAAACGCAGTTTCACAGCAAGTAAATTAAAATTTACCCATTTACAAATCCTTCCCACACATGCTATGATGCAACTGTTGAAACATACACTTGTTGTATGTGTTAGTTATTGGATTTCATCTGATAATCTGTGATATAGCTCATATATCTTATGTCACCACGCGATAGCGTGATGACCTACGCACGCATCAGCGTGCTTCATTATTCCAGAAAAATCCCAATTATTTTATTATATATCGCTTGTTGTATTTGTTTTATGTGGTAAAATATCTCTAATTATAACTTGACGACATGGCAAAGGAACTTTACGAGGATAACCTCGTCTTTGCCGACACAATGAACGTGCTGTTCTTCGATGGAAAGCCAATGATCCGCGCACAGGATTTATCACCACTCGACCCGACGGAAGAACACACTATCTTCGATGATGATTTTGTCAGCAAAACCGAACGTGAAGAAAAAACTGACAAAACACAAAGCAAAACAGAAGTATTCAGCAATCAGAAATACAACCGGGAGAATCACCTGCTTAAATCAAAAAACGAATTTCTATCAGGAATCAAAAAGGGAGAAACATTTACTCCGGTTCTCACAGTTGTTGTATATTTTATGTACTAAAGTCAAGTCGATTTCTTGTAAGTCTTCTAAATATATGCTATCTTAATTTTATACTATTTCTTAAGGAGCGTGATTCTATGAATTGTCCAACATGTGGAGCAACACTTACAGAAGGCACTACAACCTGCCCTACCTGCGGAGCAGCGATCTCCCAGCCGGCAGATTTCAACCAAATGCAATATCAACAGCCTGAGACAAACTTCAATCAGGCGCAGTATCAGCAGCCTCAGGCAAACTATAATCAGCAACCATACCAGCAGCCTCAGGCAAATTTCAATCAGGCACAATACCAGCAGCCTCAAGCAAACTATAATCAGGCACAGTATCAGCAGCCTCAGGCAAATTACAACCAGATGCCATATGCAAATTCTGCTGCCTATGCCCCAGCAGGTGCTAAGTACAAGCGGAAATTCAATGCCGGACATTTTGCAGTGATGGGCGGAAGCCTGCTCTGTCTGATCTCCGTCTTTCTTCCGTTCCTGTCTGTTTCCCTTTTTGGATACAGTGAATCAATGTCGTTATTTAAGGACGGCGAAGATGGCGTCATCTTTTTGATCACTGCAATCGTGATCATTGCATTGTCTATGCTGCGGGTAAATACATTGAATATTATCCTGACCCTGATTCAGGGAATTTTTGCAATTTATGAAACTATGAGCGCAAAAAGCGAACTTTCCGATTACGGTTCTATGGTTCAGTATGGCGCTGGTTTCTATCTGCTTCTGATTGGCGGTATCGTTGCGCTTGTCGGTGCCATTATCGGCTTGGTGCTTCATATCAATGCAAAGAAAGCATCTAATCAAGCCTAACATACTTTTATAAAAGGAATAAACCATGAACAAACGAAGCTTACGCATACTAGAGTTTAATAAAATACTATCTATGGTGACAGAATATGCGACCTCCCCTATGGCAAAACGCCGGGTGGACCGCATGAAACCCCAGCGTGACATCGAACAGATCCGAAAATTACAGGAAGAGACAAACGATGCACTGAACCGTCTGAACCGTCATGGAAATATTAACTTTTCCGGGTTATGCGATATCGGTGCATCCATCAAACGGCTGGAGGTACAGGGTACCCTTACTTCTAAGGAGCTTCTGGACATCGCAGCCGTCTTACAGGTTGCAAAAGCAGCCAAACAGTACGGTGACGGTTCCGATCTGACCGAAGCACTCGCCAGCCGGAATCAGGAGCCTGTTTCACAGACGACCTTCGATTCCCTGACCGAGCGTTTTAACATGCTGCTGCCATTGGAGCACATCGCATCCGAGATCAACCGCTGTATCTTATCAGAAAATGAATACGCCGATGATGCAAGCTCCGGCTTAAAAAATATCAGACGTGAAATTCGTCTGACTAACGATAAGCTCCATCAACAACTCGACAAAATCATCAAAAGCGACGCGAACCGTGACCAGTTGCAGGATTCTCTGATTACCATGCGAAACGGCAGATACTGTATCCCAGTCAAACAGGAATACCGTTCGAAATTCCCGGGTATGATCCACGATCAGTCCTCTACCGGCTCTACCCTCTTCATTGAACCAATGGCTGTCGTCAATCTGAATAACCAGATCAAGGAGCTTGCGAACGAGGAATTATTAGAAATCGAGAAAATACTGGAGACTTTAAGTGCGCAGGCAGCTACTTATGTCTCTGACATTGCCTATGATCTGGAATTACTGACCGATCTGGATTTTATATTTGCAAAGGCGAAATTCGCCCGCGCAACAAACAGCACAAGACCGATCTTTAACACCGATGGTATCATTGATATCCGACAGGGACGTCATCCATTGCTGGAGAAGCACACGGTTGTGCCAGTCGATATCCGGCTTGGGGAAGCCTACAACCTGCTCATTATCACAGGTCCGAATACCGGTGGTAAAACGGTTTCCTTAAAGACACTGGGATTGTTTTCTCTCATGGGACAGGCAGGTCTGCATATCCCGGCGATGGAGGAATCCCGCCTGGCTGTCTTCGACGATATCTTCGCAGATATCGGTGACGAGCAGAGCATCGAACAGAATCTGTCAACGTTCTCCTCTCACATGAGCAACATTGTCTATATCGTGCAGCATGCAACCCCGAACACACTATGCCTATTCGATGAGCCGGGCGGCGGAACCGATCCGGTCGAGGGTGCGGCACTGGCAGTTTCCATCTTAAATTATCTGAAAAGTATGGGTGCCCGCTGCATGGCGACGACACATTACAGCGAATTGAAAACATACGCCCTTTCCACCGATGGAGTAGAAAATGCATCGTGCGAATTTGATGTGGCAACTCTGCGTCCAACCTACCGTCTGACAATCGGTATTCCGGGTAAATCCAACGCATTTGCCATCGCAAGCAAGCTTGGTCTGCCAGATTATATCATCAACTCCGCAAAGGATCAGATTGACAGCGATGCGATCGACATGGAAACCCTGCTCGCGGATCTCGAAGCAAGCAAGCGATCCATGCAGGAGGACGAAAAGGCAATCGAGGCATATAAACAGGAAATTGAATCTCTGAAGGAATCCTTGCAGAAGAAGGAAGAAAATCTCGATACGAAGAAAGCCGAGATTCTGAAAAAAGCAAGGGAAGAAGCCAGAGACATAATCGATGACGCCAAGGATGTGGCGGATCAGACAATCCGCGATTACAACAAATGGCGCAATAATCCACACAAGGCCGACATGCGCACGATGGAAGAACAGCGCAGCAAGCTTCGAAGCAAAATCAAAGATTACGAGAAATCCGGTGCATCCGAGACAAAGAAACAGACCTCAAACCATAAAGCATCTGATTTCCATATCGGGGATACCGTGCAGGTACTCAGCATGGGAACACGCGGTACAATCACAAAACTGCCAGACAACAAAGGCATTGCAGGCGTACAGATGGGTATTTTAAATTCTATGTTGCCGATTTCCGACCTGCTGATTATCCCGGAAAGTACCGTATCAGTAAATGGAACAAAACAAAAATACAGCGGCAAACATGCAGGCGGAGATCATACATCCGTCAGCAAATCTATGACATTCTCTCCAGAACTGAACGTCATGGGGAAAACAGTCGATGAAGCATGCTTTGAGATTGACAAATATCTGGATGATGCAGTTCTGGCACACATTTCCCGTGTCACGATCATCCACGGAAAGGGAACCGGTGCCCTGCGCAAAGGCATCTGGCAGTATTTAAAGAAACATCCACTGGTGCAGTCCTATCGCTCCGGCGAATTTGGTGAGGGCGAATATGGCGTTACCATCGTCGAATTGTAGACGAGTTACAACCATACAACACACTTTTATTGGAGGGGAACATGGAGAAACAACGAATCCTGATCGTCGATGACGACGAAAATATCGCAGAGCTTATCTCTTTGTATTTACTAAAGGAATGCTTTGCAACTGAAATCGCATACACAGGCAAGGACGCACTTGCACTCGCAGCCACCTTCAATCCTGACTTGATCTTATTGGATATCATGCTCCCGGATATTGATGGCTATGAGGTCTGCACGGAAATCCGCAAGACACGCCAGACACCGATCATCATGCTTTCCGCGAAGGGGGAAGTGTTCGACAAGGTGCTCGGCTTAAAGCTCGGCGCCGATGACTATATGATCAAACCGTTTGATTCCAACGAACTGGTTGCAAGAGTCAAAGCGGTTTTGCGTCGTACCGTTATGACCCAGGCTGTAACCACTGCTGCACCTGTAAGCATCGCTGAAGTTACCGATCATCAGGGTGAATTCGTCGAATATGACGGCTTACTTATCAATATGACCAACTACACTGTAACTTTGGATGGTGAATCGGTGGAGATGCCGCCGAAGGAGCTGGAGCTTTTGTATTTTCTTGCCAAACGTCCAAACCAGGTATTTACACGTGATCAGCTGCTTGACCGTCTCTGGGACTACGAATATGCCGGAGACTCGCGAACGGTAGACGTCCATATCAAGCGTCTGCGTGAAAAACTGAACGAAAATCACAACTGGTCAATCTCTACGGTATGGGGCAAAGGTTATAAATTCGAGGTAAAGTAACATGACATTACGCCACTCTCTGTTTGATAAAATATTCATAAGTTTTTTGGTTATTTTTACGGTTTGTTTTGGATTTATCGTCCTCTATGCCTCCAACGTCACACGAAGCATGCTTGTCGATGACCGAACAGAAGTACTGACAAATGAAGCATTTTTAATCGCGGATCAGACAGTCGCAGGATATGTGCAGGGCGTTTACACCAAAGATGAATTGCAAGATAGTCTCCGCTATTACAGTGACAAACTGAATGCCAGCATCTGGGTTACCAACGAGAAAGGCATCATCTATGGATTTGCGAATGCGGATGGGCATCCAGATAACCCTAAAAATATTTTCCTCGTTGACCCGGATTTTGATATCTACACCGCACAGTCTTTTAATGGCAACTTTTACAATACGTTCAAAAGCAACGTTATTTCTGTTGCCATTCCAATCCATATTAACAACCAGCCAAACGGTATGCTATTGATTCATTCTACGGTGGAACAGCTGCAGAATATTCAGGAAAAAATCGTAAAACTGATTTATGCACCGTATCTGTTTATGATTATCATTTCCTTTGCCCTACTTGGTATCATTTCTGGTAAGGTCATGCGTCCAATCCGGAAGATCAACTCTGTGGCAGAGCAATATTCCACTGGTAACTTCGACACGCCAATGGATATTCATTCCAACGACGAGATTGGTCAGCTTGCATCCACGCTGGAATATATGGCTTCGGAACTGGAGAAGCTGGACGATTACCGAAAGGCATTTATCTCCAATATCTCACACGATTTCCGCTCTCCGCTCACCTCGATCAAAGGCTATATTGAGGCGATTCAGGATGGAACGATCCCGCCGGAGAAGCAGAGTCATTACCTAGATATCGTCGTGCAACAGACAAACCGGCTGACAAAACTTACCTCCAGTCTTCTGGAGTTAAATAACTACGATTCCTACGGTATCTGGCTCGTATGCAAGGATTTCGATATTGTTGAGCTTGTCTTATCTGCGATCAACTCCTTCGAGGGGCGCTGCATTGAGAAACAAATTGCAATCCGGCTGAATAATCACACGGAACATTCGGTTGTCCACGCAGACAAGACGAAGATTGAGCAGGTCATCTACAATCTGCTTGATAATGCAATCAAATTTACACCGAACGGTAAATCAATTTACGTGACATTGTCGGAAAAACATGATAAAATTTTTGTATCTGTGAAGGATGAGGGATGTGGTATTCCGAAGGATTCCCTGAACCGTGTATGGGTTCGTTTTTACAAGGCGGACCGCTCCCGCGGCAAAGACAAGCAGGGCACCGGCCTCGGGCTTGCAATTACCAAGGAAATCATCAAAGCACACAACGAGAATATCAATGTCGTAAGCACCGAAGGTGTCGGAAGTGAATTTACATTTTCACTGTCAAAAGCATCCGACGATTCCGAACAATCACGAGAATAACCGGTCCTGCGCAACGCGTAAATCTATAAGACCGGATAAAGGGAGGTATTTATGTTTAGTATCAACAATCTTTTCAACAACGCGAACATGCAGTGTATCAACCAGCTCGGACAGTATCGTGTCTTTGAACACCAGAAGGATCTGTCAGTTTCTCCATACAACGCAGAAACTGCATATTTTTCTGCAGAGATGAATGTACGCCGTCGTCAGGTTTTAGTCGAGCTGAACAACACATCCTGCAAATTACAGGCAGGTGCCATGCAGTGGATGCTCGGAAATGTATCCATGCAATCCGGTGTAAGTGCTGGTAATTTCCTCGGCAAAGCACTCGGTGCAGCCGTAACCGGTGAGACAATGTCCAAACCGGAATACACCGGTCAGGGTTATGTTATGTTAGAGCCAACCTACAAGCACATCCTGCTTGTCGATGTGGCACAGTGGGGGCAGATCGTACTCGAGGATGGTTTATTCCTTGCCTGTGACAGCACATTGCAGCATAAGGTTGTCAGCCGTAAGACGCTTTCCTCTGCTGCGCTCGGCGGAGAGGGCTTATTTAACCTGAGCCTTTCCGGACAGGGTATCGCTGTATTGGAAAGCCCGGTTCCACAGCAGGAGCTTATCATGTTCAATCTGCAGGATGACGAGGTTAAGATTGACGGAAATATGGCAATCGCATGGTCCGGCTCTTTGAGTTTCACAGTTGAAAAATCTTCAAAATCGCTGATCGGTTCGGCTGTTTCCGGCGAAGGTCTGGTCAATGTATACCGTGGTACCGGTTCGATTCTGATGGCACCAACCGCATAAGGGGGAGGGTACATATATGGTAAGTCAAAGCTTATTAAATAACACAAACGTACAGGTTACCTCTGCTCTTGGCGGCATGCAGGTACTGGAATATGTGCAGGATATGAGTGTCAGCCCATCTACCTCGAAACTGCAGTACTACATGTCCCGCATGAATGTGAACAAGCGTCAGCTTCTGCTTAATCTGAACGGAAATGGTTACACCGTTCAAGCCGGTGCCATGCAGTGGACGGCAGGTCAGATACAGATGGAAAGCGGCGTCAAAGGCGTTGGCGGTTTCTTAAGTGGTATGGCTAAAGCAGCAGTTACCAAAGAGACGGTTGCCAAGCCGATCTACACCGGTTGCGGTCAGGTCATGTTAGAGCCAACCTACCGTCACATCCTGCTGACGAATCTACAGGAATGGGGAGGCAGTGTAGTCTTAGATGACGGATTGTTTCTTGCCTGTGACAATACAATCACACAGAAGGTTGTAGCAAGAAGTAACCTCTCTTCTGCTGTATTCGGTGGTGAAGGATTATTCAATCTGAGTTTGAATGGTACAGGTATATGTGCTTTAGAAAGCATCGTTCCAAGAAATGAAATTATCGAGGTTGTACTCGACAACGATATGATGAAGATCGATGGAAACATGGCAATTGCATGGTCATCCTCTTTGGATTTTACGGTTGAAAAATCTTCCAAATCTTTGGTTGGCTCTGCTGTATCCGGTGAAGGTCTGGTCAATGTATATCGTGGTTCCGGCAAGATCTGGCTTGCACCGGTATTGGAAACCGGTGGTTCCGCAGGTGTCAGCAGCCCGCAGAATGCAGGTGAGACAGCTTCCGAAGGAAAGACCGGTTCTGCAGCTGCCCGGAATGATACGATGAGTAAGATTGAGAAGTTCGGGAAGTTTATGGATAAGTTTAGTTGATGCTCAACGGACGAAAAATCAAAACGCATCTGTATATTTAGAATAGAGTACATGTAGATGCAATGTATTGAACCTAAGAATTACTAAATGTTCTTAACAAACATATTCTCAAAATACGCAACCGCAGCCAATTCGCCATCCATGGCTCAGTGGCTGCTTACCTGAACATCGTGTTCAGGTATTGCTTACAAGAAGAAAGAACATTAAGTAATTCTAAGGCTCAAACATATCGCATCTTACATGAAGCTCTATTCTAAATATAGATGCGTTTTTATCTTGTCATACGATACCTCATATCAGAATTATAAATCCGCAACTCTTATATTATCCCGTTCACATCGCAATTATCTGTGTAACATCTGCCTTTCATACTGGTCTTTTTTCTCCTACCTGCTGGCTACATATATGAGTTTATCGAGTATCTGCAGCAGTTCTGCGAGTTCTTTGCGGCATTTCTCCCTGTATTCGTCCAAGCCATCGTTTACATTGATATCTTTCATTTCGAACAGGTTCTCATCATTGTATATTGCGGCAACGAGCTGATTTCCCGCGAATTCCAGATAGGTATCTTTCGGAAGCTGCAGTATGCTGAGGATTGCATCCGGTGGCAATATGCTTCCTGCAAGCTGTTCGTCGGTTGCCAAAGTCGTAAATCTCCGGTCAAAATCTGTACTTCCAAGCCGGATTGCTTCTGCCGGTTTCTTCCTGCCTTTCCGCTCGACAACATGGACGACACCGTCTATATTATGTGGAAGGACTATGGTCACAAATGGTCCCTGGAATCGCGTCACTGCAGAAGATGATCCTGGTCTGTCCGGATCCATGTTATCGCTTCGCCACCTCAGGCAAAGATCGCAGTACGTGATCTCTGCACCTCTGTAGATCGCATGGAAGTAATCGGAACCGGTCACTTCATTATATTCCGGCAGGAGCCTGCAGTTCTTCAGGAAATCTTCATTTGTATGCCCGGTCGGCATATATTCCAGTACCTGCATCTGTTCTTCCAACACGCCCCGCACGGCACACTGTCCAATCAGCTCCTTCATCTGTTTCTCTATATTTGCAGCAATTAACGCTATGGCAAATCCAATCATAATGGAAACAACCGCAATTCCAGTCAGCCGGTAGGTCCACGTCGAATCTTCTGCCCCGCAGAATGCAGGAATAAACGGTGCTGCCAGCATAGGCAGGAAAACCCAGCAAAGCTTTGTCAATATCTTGTACGTTCGTTGTTTGGATTTCAGCAGTGCTTCCAATTCATTCCTATTTTGACCTTCATCCGTTTTTTCGCTCATATCGTCTTCCTCCCATACTTGCAATGCTCCGCACACTTTAATTGGAGTTTTTCTCTTGTTTCACTATTTTACCCCCAATCCGCTTGATTCTCAACCCTTTCCGATTGGAGCATCTCCCCTATTTTGCCACTCTTGCTCCTATTTTCCTGCTTCTCATAAATTTCCGGTTGGAGCATTTCTTCCTGTTTGAATATTTTTGCCCCAATCCGCCTGTCTCCTCAAAGTACAAAGACGATATCAGAAGTGTATAAAGAAATCCTGTAGTAGCAATCATTCTTTTTATATGTGGATAAAATAAAAAACGCATCTGCGATATAGAAATCCTTGCGGTATATGATACGATTGCAGATTAGAAGTTGTTCGTGTTCTGCTCGCTTTCAGCAATGCTTGAACAGGACGTTCAAGCAAGCAGCTACTGAGCCACGGATGGCGAATTAGCTGCGGTTGCGTCCATTAAAGCAATCTAAATCAGAACACATACAACTTCTTATCTGCAAATCGTTATATACTGCAAGGATTCTCTATATCCGATGCGTTTTTGTTTTTCTATATCCTCCATGAATGATTGCTATCCAAGGATTTTATAAATTACACTTTCTTTGTCATCTCCAGACGAAGCATCGCACGCTTCAGTGCAAGTTCCGCCCGGTCGATATCCTGTGAGTTGTCATGGATGCGGCGTTCCGCGCGAATCTTTGCTTCCTCGGCACGATGAATGTCGATTTCATCCGGCCATTCGACCGACTCTGCCAGAATTGTGACAGAATCGCCCAGAATCTCCGCGAAACCGGAATGCAAAGCCGCTTCCTTGTCACCACCATCTTCCCGGATTTTCAGGACACCCGGTGCAACAACCACAGTCATAGGTATATGTTTTGGGTACAGTCCGATGATGCCCTCAATCGTATTAAACTCAAGGAAAGAAGCCTCCCCTTCATAAAATACCCGTTCCGGTGCAATCACACGAACCATCATTTTATTTTCTGCCATGTATACCACCTAATTTATTTCTACTTCTTGCACTTCGCAAGTACGTCGTCGATACTTCCGGCATTTAAGAAATAGCTCTCCGGAATGTCATCATGCTTACCTTCGAGAATCTCCTTGAAGCTCTGAATCGTATCAGACAGTGGAACGTATTTGCCAGGAAGTCCCGTAAACTGCTCTGCTACATGGAATGGCTGTGACAGGAACTTCTGTACCTTTCTTGCTCTGGCAACAACGATCTTATCCTCCTCGGAAAGCTCATCCATACCAAGGATTGCAATGATATCCTGCAATTCCTTGTACTTCTGCAGAATCTCCTGTACACCACGTGCCACCTTGTAATGCTCCTCGCCAACCACTCTTGGATCGAGGATTCTGGATGTAGACTCCAGAGGATCTACCGCAGGGTAGATACCAAGCTCTACGATGGAACGGGAAAGTACCGTTGTCGCATCCAAATGTGCGAATGTAGTTGCAGGTGCAGGGTCTGTCAGGTCATCGGCTGGCACATAGACTGCCTGTACCGATGTGATAGAACCATTCTTTGTCGAAGTGATACGCTCCTGCAATGCGCCCATCTCTGTCTGCAGGGTTGGTTGGTAACCAACGGCAGAAGGCACTCGTCCAAGCAGTGCGGACACCTCCGAACCAGCCTGTGTAAAACGGAAGATATTGTCGATGAACAGCAATACATCCTTTCCAACCTGATCTCGGAAATACTCTGCCATCGTGAGGCCTGTCAGACCAACACGCATTCTTGCTCCTGGCGGTTCATTCATCTGACCAAATACCATCGTTGTCTTCTCGATAACGCCAGATTCGATCATCTCGTAATACAAGTCATTTCCTTCTCTTGTTCGCTCACCAACACCGGTAAATACAGAATATCCACCGTGCTCTGTCGCGATATTTGTGATAAGCTCCTGAATCAATACTGTCTTACCAACACCGGCACCACCGAACAGACCGATCTTACCACCCTTCTGATAAGGGCAAAGCAAGTCAACGACCTTAATACCGGTTTCCAGAATCTCTGTCTCGGTTGACTGCTCTGAAAACTCTGGTGCTTTTCTATGGATTGGAAGGTAAGTATCTACCTTTGGAGCCGGTTTATTGTCAATCGGCTGTCCCAACACGTTGAACATACGTCCCAGTGTTGCTTCACCGACAGGTACAGTAATCGGCGCGCCGGTACCGACCGCTTCCATACCACGTACAAGACCATCTGTCGGTCCCATCGCGATACAACGAACGGTATCATCCCCTAAGTGCTGGGATACTTCGGCGTACAGTGTGTCACCGCTCTTTGTGGCAATCGTTATCGCATCGTGAATCTCTGGCAGTTTACCTTCAGTAAACTTCGCATCGATAACGGCACCGACAATCTGGGTAACCTTACCTACATTTGTATCTGCCATTTCCTTAATCTCCTTTAACTTATTGCATCAGCTCCGGCAATAATCTCCGTAAGCTCCTGCGTGATTGCACTCTGTCTTGCTCTATTGTACTTGAGTGACAGGCTTCCGATCATATCCTCCGCATTGCTTGTCGCGGAATCCATCGCCTGCATTCTCGCACCATTCTCACTGGCTACCGCCTCTAACAGCGCACCGTAAATAATGTTGGACATGTATTTCGGCACGATCTGGTCCAAGACTTCCTCCTCCGACGGCTCGAAGTTCATCAGCAGCTTATTGTCACTGATTGGCTGCTCCGGTGTGAAATCTTCCTCCCGGATCGGAAGCAGCTTCATAAGCTTTGCTTCCTGTGTCACGGTATTCTTGAAATTCGTATATGCGATATACACCTCACCAATCTCGCCCTTGGAATACTGCGTCAAAAGCTGCTTCGTAAGCTCGGTCGCATCATCAAACAATGGTGCATTGATGATCTCTGATTCATCCTGATATATGCTGTAACCTTTTCTGGTCAAGCCCTCAATACCTTTTTTTCCGATACCATAGATATAGGTATCCTCCTTCGAAAATCCGGCTGCAACAATCTCCTTTACAACATTGTTGTTATAACCACCGGCAAGTCCACGGTTCGATGTGATCGCGATAACTGCCTTCTTGTCACTGCCGTTTTCCTTCAGGAATTTATGGTTTGGTTCTTTCGTCATTGCAAGGATGGAACATATCGTATCATAGAGCATATTAAAATATGGTTTGTTGCTCTCAGCTCTCCCGCGGGCTTTCTGAAGCTTAACTGTGGAGACAAGCTTCATTGCCTTGGTGATCTGCTGCGTGCTCTGGACGCTTTCTTTGCGCCGCTTAATGTCTCTCATGGATGCCAAGAAAGATCAACCTCCTCGCTCTATTTATTAGAATGTTTCCTTGAATTCCGTAATTGCCTTCTTCAAAGCGTCCTCTAATTCGTCGGACAGCTTCTTCTCCTCGCGGATCTTCTCGAAAATGTCCGGATATTTCGTGGAAATGTATTCGAACAATCCACTCTCAAATTCCAGAATCCGGTCTACCTCGATATCAAGCAGATACTTTCTCGTCGCAGCGTAGATAATAACGACCTGTTTTTCAACCGGCATTGGCTTATACTGTGGCTGCTTCAAAATCTCCTTGATTCTTTCACCCTGTGCAAGCTGGTTTCTCGTATCCTCATCAAGCTCGGAACCGAACTGGGAGAATGCGGCAAGCTCACGGTACTGTGCTAACTCCACACGAATCGGGGAAGCAAGCTTCTTCATGGCACCGATCTGTGCGGCACCACCAACACGCGATACAGAAAGACCTGCATTTACGGCTGGACGGAAACCGGAGTTGAACATCTCTGTCTCCAGATAGATCTGTCCGTCTGTGATGGAAATAACGTTTGTCGGAATATACGCAGATACATCACCTGCCTGTGTCTCGATGATCGGAAGGGCTGTAAGCGATCCTCCACCGAGTGCATCCGACAACTTTGCTGCACGCTCCAGAAGTCTGGAATGCAGATAGAATACATCACCCGGATAAGCCTCACGGCCTGGTGGTCTACGGAGAAGCAAGGAGAGTGTACGGTAAGCAGTTGCATGCTTCGACAGATCGTCGTATACAACCAATACATCCTTTCCTTCTTCCATCCATTCCTCACCGATCGCACATCCGGCGTATGGTGCAATGTACTGTAATGGAGCTAAGTCGCTGGCGGTACTTGCAACGACTGTTGTGTATGCCATTGCGCCGTACTCTGTCAATGTCTTTACGATATTTGCTACAGTCGATGCCTTCTGACCGATTGCAACGTAGACACAGTTTACACCCTGCCCCTTCTGATTGATGATCGTATCGATCGCGATCGCTGTCTTACCGGTCTGTCTGTCACCGATGATCAGCTCACGCTGTCCACGTCCGATCGGAACCATGGAATCGATCGCTTTAATACCTGTCTGCAACGGTGTATCTACCGATTTTCTGGAAATAACACCGGATGCGACACGTTCAATCTGGCGGTATCTGTCTGTTTCAATAGGTCCTTTGCCGTCAATTGGCTGTCCTAATGCATTGACTACACGTCCTAACATAGCGTCCCCGACTGGAACTTCAACAACTCGTCCGGTTGTCTTTACAGTATCACCCTCGTTGATATTCTTCTGGTTACCGAGCAATACGGCACCAACATTATCTTCCTCAAGGTTTAATACCATTCCATATACTTCGCCAGGGAACTCTAAAAGTTCGCCCTGCATTGCATTATCAAGACCGTGAATACGTGCGATACCATCTGCCACCTGAATAACGGTACCAACGTCAGCTACTTCTAACTGCGCTGCATAACGTTTGATCTGTTCTTTAATTACGGAACTTATTTCTTCTGGTTTTAAATTCATGAAGCGCATTCACCTGCTTTCAACTGTATTTTGGATAACTCACGTGTCAGATCATATAATTTGGTCCGAACACTGCTGTCAACGACTCTGTCGCCGATACGGATCACCATTCCGCCGATCAATTCGGAATCGACATCATAATGCATTTCAAATTTCACATACTTTGTTGTCTCTAATAACCGTTTTTCCACTGCTGCCTTCTGTGCATCGGATAACTCCATTGCGGAAGTCACATAAGCAGTTCCGATATTCTTGTATTCTTTTACTTCATCAATAAAGTAAGTAAATACACTGTCCACCTGTTCAAAGTGTCCTTTATCCACGATCATGCGGAGAAGTCCAACAAGTTCTTCGGAAACTTTTCCTGTAAAAATGTCTGTGATGATCTTGATTTTTTCTTCTTTTACGATTTTTGGATGACTCATTAATTTGAAGAGTTCTTTGTTTTCTTCAATGGCGGTCTGTGCCGCTTTGACTTCATCCAGGAACTCATCAAGCTGGTTTTTCTCCAAAGCTACCTCAAACAATGCGTCACCGTATGTTTTTGATACTAGCTTTGCCATGTTGATTCACCCATTTCTTTCAATGTCTCTTCTACCAGCGTATCCTGAACTGTAGCATCAATATTGGCAGCTACAACTTTTGCAGCCATCATAGATGCAACTGTGATCATTTCCTGTTTTACTTCATCCATTGCACGTTTCTTGGAAAGCTCTGCTTCCTCGTTCGCTCTCTGGATGATTCGAGCAGCCTCTTCCTTGGCTTCGTCCACAATTTTGGCTTCGTTTTTCAAAGCTTTCTGGCGGGCTTCGCTTAAAATCTGTTCTGCCTCTTTATCTATATTTTTCAGCTTCGCTTCGTACTCTGCTTTTAAAGCAGCGGCATCCTTCTTATCTGCAAGTGCGGTGTCGATATCTGTTGCGATCTTCTCCTGTCTGTCCTTAAGCATCTTACGGACCGGATTAAATAACAGATATGACAGGGCTAAAAACAGGAAGAAAATAGCGATTGCAAGAAGTACGGTATCATGCAGAAGCTGGAAATCCAGATTAAAAAGTCTTGTCATTTCCTCCAAGGTCTGGCCTCCTTTCCGTTTATTTTAGCTTTTCCCAAAACTTCTTATACTAATGGTTTTACGAAAAGTAATAACATAGCGATCAACAGACCATAAAGACCTGTTGTCTCTGCTACAGCCTGACCCAAAAGCATGGTTGACATAATATCGCCTTTTGCACCCGGATTTCTACCAACGGCTGCTGCTGCATGTCCTGCTGCGATACCCTGTCCAATACCAGGTCCGATACCTGC
>ERZ791654.640-NODE-640-length-18188-cov-1.871726_pt1 | contig 18188 bp, 16 predicted proteins | sample MGYA00509960_ERZ791654 | MGnify/ENA primary metagenome ERZ791654 (study PRJEB30046, sample SAMN00715198) | human gut metagenome | study: EMG produced TPA metagenomics assembly of the A metagenome-wide association study of gut microbiota in type 2... | reverse complement strand
AAGCAGGAGCTTCAATTGCTACAGTTTCGAGAGTATTGAATCATGACGAATCCTTAAATGCTCAAGAAGAAACTAAACAAAGGATTTTTGAGATTGCAGAAGAGTTAGAATATGAAGTGCGTACACAAAAAAAACGTAAAAGAAAACTAAAAGTAGGAGTTTTTTATTCATATTCTCCAGAGGAAGAGCTTCAGGATCCATATTATTTGTGCATACGTCTTGCAATTGAAAAAAAGCTGGAAAAAGAGGGATATATAAAGCAAAATGTAAATCTTGATGACAAGCCGGAAACACTAAATGGTCTGGATGGTATAATTTGTACGGGAACTTTTACAAATAGGATGATTGATCAGATCAATGCATGGGAGTGTCCGATTGTATTTATTGATGCAGATCCGAATCCAAAGAAATATGATTCCATTGTAGTGGATTTTAATCAGGCTGTAGAAGAGATAATCGCATATTTGGTAGAGTGTGGACATACAAAGATAGGCATGATTGGATGTCGGGCAGAATATAAAGATGGTAATGAAATAGTTGATGCCAGAATGCAGTGCTTTCAAAATTCTCTTATGAAACGAGGCTTATATAAATCGGAATACACTAAGTTTGGCGATTATTATGCAAAGTATGGATATGAATTATTAAAGGAGTTGCATAAAGAAGGAAATATGCCTACTGCATTGTTTGTAGCAAATGATTCAATGGCGGCTGGAAGTTATCGCGCAGCATATGAGCTTGGGCTTTCTATTCCAGATGATATCAGTATAGTGGGTTTTAATGATATACCAACTGCAAAATACATGGTTCCTCCACTTACAACAGAGAGATTATATATGGAGTTTATGGGTGAGTATGCAGTAAAACTACTAGAAGAAAGAATTGTGTTTGGAAGAGAAATTTGTGTCAGAGTAACTATTCCTACAAAGTTATATGTGCGAGACAGCGTTAAAAATTTGAAATAGTTAATAAAGGCTATGTACTGTTTGTGTACAGGCCTTTTTTTCTATAGCGGTAATATGCAGGTAAAAATAAAAGGGTTTTATCTGGAGAAGACTAAAATAAAATAGAAAATTGTAAGATATGCATAAAAAAAGTATATAAAAAATATATAAAATGTAGAAAAAATATTTTACTAAATAAAATAGTTTACATTTTACTGGTAAAATAGTAAAATAATTTTACCGGATGAATATAAAATGTTTGGGAGGAGAAAAACAATGAAGAGAAAGATTGCATTAGTATGTATGGCAGCATTAACAGGTACAATGTTAATTACTGCATGTGGAAGCAATGAAACAGGAAAAAATGTAACAGCAAGTGACGGGAAAGCAAAAGTTCGTTTTGCAACATGGGACGTGGCAGATGATCTTGATGCTCAGCAAAAACTTGTAGACAAATTTAATGAAGAACATGATGACATTGAAGTAACACTCGAAGCTTATGGAAGTGATTATGACACTAAAATTAGTGCAGGTATGGGATCAGGAGATACACCTGATGTAATGTATATGTGGAATTATCCAGCATATGCAGATGGACTTGAGCCGCTTGACGAATATATTGAAAGTGAGGGTAATGATTTTAAGGAAAACATCTACAGCACTTTATGGAATTACAATTCATTAGACGGTACAACATATGGAATGCCAGTAGGATTTACAACACACGCATTATATTTTAACAAAGACCTTTTTGAAGAGGCTGGTGTAGAAGAGCCTACAGATGATTGGACATGGGAAGATTTAAAGAGCGCAGCTAAGAAGATTGAAGAAAAAACTGGGCAGAAAGGTTTTGCTTTCCAGATGAAGCCAGATCCATATGACTTTGAAATGTATCTTTGGAGCAACGGAACATCTTATTGTGATACAGAAGGAATGATGGCCGGAAACATTGATTCTGATAACTCTCAGGAAGTATTCCAGATGTTCCAAGATATGGAAAAAGACGGATATGCAATTGCCACAGAGAAAAATGGAACTGACGAATTCCGTGCAGGGACAGTAGCAATGTATGTTTACGGTTCATGGGCAATTAACACTCTCGATAACGACGGCATGAATTACGGTATTGTAAAGATTCCTACGTTTGATGGACAGACATCAGTAAGTATTTTAAGTTCTTCAGGACTTTCAATTTCAAAAGACAGTAAAAATAAAGATGCAGCATGGGAATTTGTAAAATACTGGACTGGTGAAGAATGCAACAAGGCAAGAATAGGAATGGAGCTTCCAGTTCTTAACAGCGTTGTAGAATCAGAGGGGATTATGAATGAAGATAAGTTTGCTCCATTCTACAAAATGTTGGAACAGAGTGATGGACATACTCCAGCAAGCTTCATTATTGAGGACTGGTCAGAGATTTCGGAAAATCTTAGCCTTTCATTTGAGCAGTTATTTAATCCAAGTGCATACATGGATGTAAAAGAAGTTCTTAAAGAAGCAGCAGAAGCACAATAAACAAAGTAATTGGGAGAAAATATATGAAACAGAAAAAATTTCTGAAATCGGCAACACCGTATATATTTATATTGCCTTGGATAATAGGATTTCTCGTGTTTACAATCGGTCCATTAATTTTATCTTTGATTATGAGTTTCTTTGATTGGCCACTTACCTCAACTCCACAGTTCAGAGGATTTGGAAATTACATTGAAATGTTTACTAACGATAAACAGTTTTGGAAGTCACTGGTAATCAGTTTGAAGTATGCAGCTATTTTTGTACCACTTAACATGATTATCGCACTGTTTCTCGCAATGTTAATTACACAGCCAGTAAAAGGAGTGAAGGTGTTCCGTACTATTTTCTACATTCCTGCTGTAATTTCTGGAGTGGCAGTTTCAATTATCTGGGGATGGATTCTTAATGGAGATTATGGTGTTTTAAATTATCTTTTATCTCTTATTGGAATAGAAGGTCCAAAATGGCTGGTTGATCCAGCCTGGGCACTCCTTGCTGTGATTATAGCAAGTGCCTTTGGTGTGGGAACTATGATGTTGGTTTTCTATACAGATATCAAGAATATACCAATTGATGTATATGAAGCAGCATCTATTGACGGAGCAGGACCTGCAAGAAAATTCTTCAGTATTACGCTTCCGATAATTACACCAACAATCTTATTCAATTTGATTACATCAATCATTAGCTCGTTCCAGCAGGTAACACTGGTTATGCTGCTTACGGGTGGTGGTCCACTTAAGTCAACATACTTCTATGGACTGTATACATATAATAATGCATTTAAACATCATAAGCTTGGATATGCCAGTGCAAATGCCTGGGTAATGTTTATCATCATTATGATACTTACTGCATTAGTATTTAAATCTTCATCTACATGGGTGTTCTATGAAACAGAAGCCAGAAATAGTGGGGCAAAGAAGACTAAAAAGAAAAAAGGGGGTAGAAAGTAATGAAGATGTCTAAAAGATCAAAAATAGTGATTTACGCATTACTCGGACTTGTGGCACTTTACTTTCTTGCACCATTTATCTACATGTTGTTTTCTGCATTTAAAACAGAAAGTGAAGCGATTGCGTATCCACCAAAATTATTTCCTACAGAATGGCATTTTGAGAATTTTATAAATGCATGGAAGTCTCAGCCATTTGGAACTTATCTATGGAACTCAATACTTGTTACTGTTTTTACAACATTAGGACAAGTGCTTTCTTGTTCACTTGTTGCATATGGTTTTGCGAGATTTGAATTCAAAGGAAAGAATCTTCTTTTTATGATTTTGTTATCTACAATGATGATTCCATGGGATGTTACCATGATTCCACAGTATATGGAATTTAACCTGTTTGGATGGATTAATACATTGAAACCATTGATTGTACCAGCATGGTTTGGTTCTGCTTATTATGTATTTTTAATGAGACAGTTCCTGATGGGGATTCCAAGAGATTTCGAAGAGGCGGCAAGAATTGATGGAGCAAATCAGTTCCAGATTTATTGGAAAATCTTTATGCCAATTATGAAACCATCACTTATTCTTGTTGGAGTACTTAATATGTTGACTGTATGGAATGACTATCTTGGTCCATTGATTTTCTTACAAGACAGAAGCAAATATACACTTGCATTAGGACTTGCTTCTTTCAAGGGTGTTCACAGTACACAGATCATTCCTATGCTCTGTATAACAATAATTATGATTATTCCACCAATTATTATTTTTATAATTGCACAGAAATATATTGTTGAAGGAACTAGTGGTTCTATTAAATAAGACAGACTTGTAAAACGGTCAGACAGACTGAACTGTCTGACCGTAATTATATTAATGATTTTACATTATAAAATGAGAGGATAGATTAATGGCAAGAAAAACAGTAAAAAGATGGGAGAACCATCAGATTACCGGAATCGGGAGAAGAGAGGCACGAACTGCTTTTTACAAGGATTCTCAAAGTAGAATTTCTCTTAATGGAGAATGGAAATTTAAATATATAGATGCACCTGAACTTTCACCAGAAGGATTTGAGAAACCAGGAGTAGGTAATGAGTGGGATAATATCGATGTTCCATCTGTCTGGCAGTTAAGAGGTTATGACAAGATGCATTATACAGATGTATTATATCCATTTCCGATAAATCCGCCTTACGTACCAGATGAAAACCCTACAGGAATCTATAAGAAAATTGTGAATCTGGATGACCAGTGGGTACAAAAAGATACCATTTTGAAGTTTCATGGCGTGGACAGTGCTTTTGATGTTTGGGTAAATGGTAATTATGTAGGCTTTAGTAAAGTCAGTAGACTTCCATCTGAATTTGACATTACAGAATTTGTTAAAAGCGGCGAAAATGATGTTACAGTACGTGTATATAAATGGTCAGACGGAACATATCTGGAAGATCAGGATATGTGGTGGTTATCAGGAATATACAGAGATGTGGAACTGATTAATGAGGAAAAGAACGCTGTTTTAGATGTACAGATTGACGGTTCTTTAGATGATAGTTATACAAATGGTCTGTTCACATCAAAAATCAAAATGAAGCAGGCTGGAACTAATATTAAGTGGAAATTGTCATACAAAGGAGAAGCTGTTTTTGAAGGAGAAGCTTCTTTTAAAGATAAAGAAATATATATTTCAGCAGATATTCCAAGTGTACATACATGGACAGCAGAAACTCCTGAGTTATATGATTTTACAATATCAACTGATACACAGGAAGTTACAGTTAGATGCGGATTCCGAAGAATTGAAATTAAAGATAAAAACTTCTGTGTAAATGGACAGGTGATTCTTCTAAATGGTGTAAATCATCACGACTACAACCCAAAAGAAGGAAGAACTGTAACAAGAGAGCAGATGGAGGACGATATTCGTCTGATGAAACAGTACAACATAAATGCTGTACGTTGCTCTCATTATCCAGCAAATGAATATTTTTATGATCTATGTGATGAATATGGTCTTTATGTTATTAACGAAGCAGATCTTGAATGTCATGGATTTGAATGGGTAGAAAACTATACATGGATCACAGATGATGAATCTTGGAAAAACGTATATGTTGACCGCAGTGTTCGTATGGTTAAAAGAGATAGAAATCATCCATCTATAATTATGTGGTCTATGGGAAATGAGTCAGCGTTTGGCTGTAATTTCCGAAGTGCAGCACAGGCAATACGTGAATTGGATGATACACGCCTTATTCATTATGAAGGAGATTTTGAAGCAGAGGTTACAGATGTATATTCCACTATGTATACAAGGCTAAAAGGCCTGAAAGAAATTGCAGAATATGAGGTAAAAGGAGATAAGCCTCATGTGATGTGTGAATATGGACATGCGATGGGAAATGGACCTGGAGGATTAAAAGCATATCAGGATATGTATCGTAAGTATAAACGACTTCAGGGTGGATTTCTCTGGGAATGGTATGATCATGGAATTCATACAGTTGAAGGTGATAATGAATATTACAAATATGGCGGAAATTATGGAGATTTTCCAACAAACGGTAATTTCTGTATAGATGGAATTTTGATGCCAGATAGAACACCTTCACCGGGAATGGAGGAATATAAGCAGATTATAGCTCCAATAGAGATTACTCCAATAGCGGGGAATATTAAGAAAATTAAAATTGAAAACTATTATGATTTTCTGAATTTAAGCACAGTAATCATCAATTGGGAAATTAAAGCAGAAAATGAGTCTGTACAGAAGGGGATTATAGATGACTTATCAGTATCTCCTCATGACAGTTGCGTACTTGAACTGCCAATTACTCCATTTGAAATGCTGATAAATACAGATTATTATTTAAATGTTTTGGTATGTCAGAAAGAAGACAGAAAATATGCATCGTCTGGACATGAAATTAAGAAACTACAAATTCCACTGAATATAAGAAGAGATGAATTTGTTGTTAGGGAAAAAGATGATAAGCTGATGATAAATGAGGTGCAAGGCGTACTTAGTATTACAAATAAAAATGTCACTGCAAAATTCAGTACAGTATATGGAAAACTAATATCTTTTGGTAAAGGTGAAACAGAATATATTACTGATGGCCCTAGAATGAATGTATATCGTGCAACAATTGATAATGACATGTACAAAAAAGATGATTGGATGAATAAGTACTTTATTCAAAAGCCTGTAGAAGAAACAGAATATGTTGATTTTGAAGAGGCAGAGGATAAGGTAATTGTTAAGATTGGAACATTTTTTAGCTGCTATAATCAGTCATGGGGCTTCGAATGTGTTTATGTATACGAAATATATTCTTGTGGGCAGATGAAAGTGGAAATTCAGGGAAGAGCGGTTCAAAGAGGTAAACTCGAACCACCATTTTTACCACGAATCGGTATCGTTATGAAAGGAAATCAAAACCTTCAGAACACCATGTGGTATGGTATGGGACCTGGAGAAAGTTATATCGATAGTAATGCGGCATCTGTTATGGGGATATATGAAAGTACAATTGATGAAATGATGACCAATTACGTATTCCCACAGGAAAACGGACACCGAGAAAATGTAAAATGGTTCAGCATAGGAGATGGAGAAAATGGTTTATTATGCAGAATGGAGAACAAACTTGGATTAAATCTTGCAAATTATACAGATGAAAGTCTAGAAAAAGCACAGCATCCATTCGAAATTGAGAAATCTAATGATGTTATTATTCATTTGGATTACCGTCATTCTGGACTAGGAAGTAATAGCTGTGGAGAAGAACAGTTAGAGGAAAATAAAGTAAAATTACAGGATTTCTCAATGGCATTTACCTTTTCTATTGTGAAAAATGGCACAGAAATAAATGAAGCAAGAAAACAGTATATCTAATTAATTTTATAGTAGGAGAATCATATATGACTAGAGAGCTTTTTTCAGAAAATCTGAGAAGTAGAATACATGATGATGAATGGCTTATCTGCCAGGATAAATATGATCCGAAAGAAAATCTAAAATATGAGAGTCTGTTTGCACTTTCTAATGGCTACCTTGGAATAAGAGGCAGCCATGAGGAAGGTACAAAGATTACTCTTCCATATCTTTATATTAACGGAGTGTTTGATAAATCTGAAACATTTATGAGGGAGCTTTCGACACTTCCTAACTGGTTAGGTATCAGACTTTATATTGAAAAAGAACTTATTGGAATTGAGGATTGTGAAATAATAGAGTTTTCACGAGTCCTTGATATGAGAGGAGCTTTTGTCGGAAAAAGAATACTCTTAAAGGATTCTAAGGGTAGGGAAACTCTTGTTGAAGGACTTCGTTTTGTTAGCAGAAATAACGTTCACCGTATGGGTGTTAAACTATATATGACACCATTGAATTATAGTGGTATTGTTGAAGTTGAGAGTATCATTGATGGAAGTATTATTAATTTCTATGATGCACCACGTTTTAAGGTAAAACATACATATTAGACAGCCAATGAGAAGTTAGCTGAGGACGGCGGATATGTTGAAGTTGCTACAAGGGAGAAGCATTTACATGTAGGATGTGGATGTCGTATAGAAGCATATTGCGATGGAAAACAAATTCTCGGAAATCGCATGACAAGTGTTTTTGGTGAACAGAATATTGAATTTGGTGATATTCACGTTGAAGAAGGAAAAGAAGTACAAATTGTTAAGTATGTTTCTATGTATTCAGAAAGGGAATGTCCTACATATGAACTTCATAGCACTATAAAAAAAGAAATCGAAGGATTTGTTCATACTGGTTTTGAGAATGAGCTTAAATTACATGAAGAAGTATACCATAACATGTGGGAAAATGCTGATATCAAAATAACTGGAGATGACGATCTTAACAGAGCTGTTCGTTTTAATATTTTTCATCTTATGAGCACTGGAAATGAGCATGATGATCATGTAAATGTAGGTGCAAAGCTTCTGACTGGCGAAGAATATGGTGGCCATGCTTTTTGGGACACAGAGTTATTTATGCTTCCATTTTTTGCATGGGTATTCCCAAAAACAGCACAAAATCTTGAAAACTATAGATATTATTTGTTAGACGCAGCACGTGAAAATGCCCACAAGAATGGATTTAATGGTGCTCAGTATCCATGGGAATCAGCAGATGATGGTAGCGAGCAGTGTCCAGATTGGACAATAGAACCAGATGGTAGCTGTTATAGATGTTATGTTGCCGTGTATGAACATCATGTAACAGCGGCCGTTGCATACGGAATATACGATTATGTTAAGATTACAGGCGATATAGATTTCCTATACACTAAAGGAGCCGAAATACTGACAGAAACTGCAAGATTTTGGGCGAGCAGATGTGAATATAATAATGAACAGGATCGTTATGAAATTAATCAGGTAACAGGACCAGATGAATGGCATGAGCCAGTTAATAATAATTTATATACAAATTATCTTGCTAGATGGAATTTAAAATATGTTCTTTCGCTGTTAGAGGTCATGAAAAAAGAAGAGACTTCTTCATATAATGAACTTGTTGAAAAAACAGGACTTACAGAGATGGAAACTGCTAAATGGAAAGAAGTTCAGGAAAAAATTTATCTTCCACGCAAAGAAGGAACGAAACTTCTTGAACAGTTCGAAGGATATTTTGAATTAGATAATGTAACAATTGAAAAATACGATGAAAAGGGCTGGCCGATTCGTCCAGAAGCGCTTAAGACAAAGAAAGCAAAGGAAACGCAGATTAATAAACAGGCAGATGTTGTTATGCTTCTTCATCTTATGGGAAATGAATTTGATGATGAAACTATAAAAGAGAACTATGCTTACTATGAAAAGAGAACACTTCATGGTTCTTCATTAAGTCCAAGTATATATTCAGTGATGGGACTTAAGGTAGGGGACGATTCAAAAGCATACCGTTATCTCCGTCGTGCAGCGTTTATTGATTTGTTAAATATGCAGGGAAATACAAGAGAAGGAATTCATGCAGCAAATACAGGCGGAGTATGGCAAACAATTGTATTTGGCTTTGCGGGTGTATCACAGCGCGAAGATGGCAAGTTAAGGGTTTGTCCTAATATGCCTGAGGAATGGCAGAATTTAACATTCCGTTTACATTATAAGGGCGCTTGGCTTGAGATTACAGCAGATAAAAACAATAATGCTGAAGTAAAACGACTTTGTGGAGAACCTGTAGAGGTTGAAGTAAACGGAAAAATTGAAATGATATAAAACAGAATGGAGGATATGTGATGAAAAAAGGGCTGGCAATCGGAGGACTTATACTGGTTACGGTCATATGGGGAGGCGGATTTGTAGCAAGTGACATGGCTTTGGAAAGTATGAAACCTTTTCAAATTATGATGGTAAGATTTTTACTCGCATCAGTATTAATGGGCTTAGTTAGTCTGGGACAACGAAATCGAAAAGAAGAAGTCGTTAATCGTACTGGTGCAATTAAAGCAGGCATTTTAATGGGAGTAGCATTATTTATAGGTTTTTCATTGCAGATTATAGCACTGCAATATACAACTCCATCAAAAAATGCTTTTTTAACTGCTCTTAATGTAGTAATTGTGCCATTTATAGCATTTGTTATTCTAAAAAAGAAGATAGGTGCGAAGGGAATTATCGGAGCTATATTGTCAGTAATTGGAGTTGCACTTCTTTCGCTAAACGGCAATCTTACGCTTGGTTTAGGAGATGCACTCACGTTGATTTGTGCAATAGGGTTTGCATTTCAGATTTTCTTTACGAGTGAATTTGTAAAGAAATATCCTGCTTCTGTATTAAATATGGTTCAGATGATCACAGCGTTTATTTTATCAGCTGTCAGCATGGTTGTTTTTGGAGAAACTGATTTTCAGGTAACAACACAAGGGTGGTTAAGCGTGCTATATCTGGGAGTAATAAGTACGACTTTGTGTTATTTATTACAGACTGCATGCCAGAAATATGTTGATGAGACAAAAGCGGCAATTGTACTTTCCATGGAATCAGTATTTGGAACGATATTCTCAATCATTATTCTTCACGAAATAATTACACCTCGAATGGTAATCGGATGTGTAATTATACTGGCAGCTGTAATCATATCCAACTTGTCTGATAAAAAAGGAGAAATAAGTAATGAAGAAATACAATGCAGTAATATTTGATTTAGACGGAGTAATATGTCATACTGACAAATATCATTATGAAGCGTGGAAAAAAGTTGCGGATGAAATAGGTATTTATTTCGATCAAGAGATTAATAATCGACTCAGAGGCGTAAGCCGTATGGAAAGTTTTGAAATAATTCTTGAGCGTTACAATGGTGAATTAAACGAATCAGAGAAAGAATTCTGGATTACAAAGAAAAACGATATTTATAAAGAACTTTTGAAAAATATGAACACTTCCGACTTATCCGAGGAAGTAAAAGCTACTTTGGATGGATTACGTGCAGCTAATCATAAGCTTGCAATTGGATCATCCAGCAAAAACGCAAGATTTATACTAGGTCAGTTAGGACTTGGAGAATACTTTGATGCAATTTCTGATGGAAATAATATATCAAAATCAAAGCCAGATCCAGAAGTATTTATTAAAGCTGCAGAATATATAAATGAAGAACCATCTAACTGCCTGGTTGTCGAAGATGCAAAAGCTGGACTAAAGGCTGCTATAGCTGGTGGAATGGATTGTGCAGCAATTGGTGATGCTGTTGCATGTGGCTTGGGGACATATAATTTGACGACTTTTTCTGATCTTATAACAATAACATCAAATCAGAAGGAAGATGATGACAATGAACAATAATTTTTTAAACAATCTTCTAAACAGCATTTCAGTATCAGGATATGAAGAGCAGGTACAGGACATTGTTGAAGAAGAAATGAAAGACTATGTAGATGAAGTACGTCGCGATGAAATGCAAAATGTAACCTGTGTAATAAATCCAAACAGCGATATTAGAATTATGTTATCAGCGCATGCAGATGAAATTGGTCTTATGATTTCAAACATCAGAGAAGATGGAAGACTGCAAGTAATTGATAGAGGCGGAATTGTTCCTTCAACATATCCTGGACACGCTATTTCAATTAAGACTTCAAAAGGAATAGTTTATGGTGTTGTTGAAGCGTATAGGGAACTATTTAAAGAAAAAGATTTGGGAACAAAGCAGTTTCTGATTGATATTGGGGCTAAAGACCGTGAAGATGCATTAAGTTATGTAAGTATTGGAGATCCAATTGTACTGGATACAACTATACGAAAACTGGCAAATGATAAATTTACTGCACGTGCACTCGACGACCGACTTGGCGTTTATATTATTATGGAAGCTATAAAAAGAGCTAAAAAACAAGGTTGTACGGTTGGTGTTTACGCAGCTTCTACTACAGGAGAAGAGACAACTAAGACAGGAGCATATTGGACAAGTACACGTATAAATCCATCTATGGCAATTGTAGTAGATGTTACTTATACTAGTGATTGTAGCGGAATGGATCCTGCTGAAATGGGGACAGTTCTACTTGGTGGTGGCCCTGTTCTGTGTAATAGTCCAATAGTTGTAAAAGCGTTGAATACTAAAATGGAGGAGTGTGCAAAAACAGCTGGAATCCAAATTCAGAGAGAAGCTGCAAGCAGACTTAGTTATACAGATGGGGATAAAATACATTTTTCTAATCAGGGAGTACCTACGGTGCTCGTGTCAATCCCACTGCGTTATATGCACATGCCCGCAGAAGTTGCAGATGAAAAAGATGTGGAAGGTTGTATAGAATTAATTTCTCAATTTCTAATAAAATACAAATAATTTTATTACTGAAAGAGAAAAGGCTACCTTAAATAGAGGTGTCACTTTATTTGTAAAGTAAGCGTCAAATCTGACGCTTATGCACATCGGAAGGATGAGTTCTTATCGGAAGAAACAGTAAATGATATCACATAGACACAGGAACTGTGATATACTGTGCCTATGTAAAATAAATGCGTTTTATAAATTCCATTCAAGTTTGTCTGACTAACAATAATTTAGAAGCACTTTCAGCATGAAATTATTTACATGGATTCGACAGCTGTTGCCAGCTATACGAAGCGAGGTGGCGATAAATTTATTGGAAGAAGGCTGTTAGATTGTCATAATCCAGCATCCAGGGATATAATACAGCAGGATCATCTTATTGGTACAACATACAACTATGACATGGATTCAAAAAAACAGGAAGGTAAGATAGATAGAAAATGTTATTAGAAGAATTTGACGCAAATAAAACTGCAATCATCAACCCGGATATGTGTGTGGAGAAGATTGAAAATTTTCCGGAAGTTACGATTTCCTGTTTTTCAGAAGAACTTTTCAATGAGGTACTGGAATTTTTTCGTGCAAAAGAAATAGCGAGTGTTCATTCTGCAAGTGGCTTGAATCCTATTTATGAAGTTACATATAAAGGAAAAAGATTTGCAATGTTCAAATCAATGGTCGGGGAACCTTTATGCGTGGGACAGTACGAAGAAATAATTGCAATAGGAAGTAAAAGACTGATTTTGCTTGGAAATTGTGGGGTATTAGATAAACGGATTGAAGATTGTGGAATTATTATTCCGATTAAGGCTGTCAGGGATGAGGGAACGAGTTACCACTATGCGAAACCATGTGACACAATTGATGTGAATCATAATTACAGGGATGAGTTTAAGAAAGTACTGAAAGAGTTTGGATATCCTTATGTGGAAGGAATCACATGGACAACAGACGCCTGCTATAGAGAAACAAGGGATAAGGTGAATAAGAGAAAAGAAATGGGTGCGGTCTGTGTCGAGATGGAGTGTGCTGGAATGCAGGCACTCTGTGATTTCAGGGGAACAGAATTTTTCCAGTTCTTTTATGCAGGAGATAACCTTGACCATTCATCCTGGGAGCCAAGAAGCTTATCAGGCAGTGCAAGATTGGATGATAAGAGTAAAATCATGCTACTGGCCTTTGAACTTGGTCTTAAAATATTAGAAAAATTGTAGAAGGAATGATGGATATACAGTTAGCTACAGAGCTTAAAGGAAAACTTTGTCCTTTGCATGAATACAAATAAAAAATCTTAAGGTATGAAAAGAATAGTGTGTAGACGAATCGCATATGCTAATTAGGATTATGGGGATCTGCGTATTAAATGTAAGATCATGAGTGGGGATTTGCGTATCAAATGCGAGATGATGAACGGGGATTTGCGTAGGATACGCATTTACACGAACGGGGATTTGCGATATAATTTAGATTTTTTCTTTCTCCAATTACAACAGTTGACCGGAGTCAGACTGTATGAAAAGGAATCCGTGATTATATTTGATGAGGTTCAACTATTGCCGAAAGCAAGACAGGCAATCAAGTATCTTGTGGCAGATGGAAGATATAAATACATTGAAACAGGGTCACTTTTATCGATAAAGAAGAATACGAAGGATATATTGATTCCGAGTGAAGAACATAAGATATCCATGTATCCGATGGATTTTGAAGAATTTTTGTGGGCAGTTGGTGATGAAATCACGGCGGATACCATTAAGCTGCTTTTAAAAAGCAAAAAATCTGCCGGAAATGCAATGCACAGGAATCTGATGCGTATGTTTCGGTTGTATATGCTGATCGGTGGAATGCCACAGGCTGTAGAAGCATATTTAGAACACAATAATCCAAAAGGAGATAAAATTAATCCGATAGAAGTGAAGTCTGGAAACTACAGAGGGCATAAGTCGTTAGATATGTTTTGCGATAAGTATAGCAGTCGCATCAGAGATAAGTACGTGGTTCATACGAAGGATTATAAATGGGGGAATGGCATCCATTATCTGCCGTATATATGATCCCATTTTTGTAAAATCCTTACCATTTATGCTAAAAAAAGCACAGATTATGCAATTTTTCTCCATAAAAAAAATCTTATGTTAGGATTAAGACAAGTAAAGCGGAACATAAATGCAGAAAGTTATTCCGAAACTGCAAAGTAGAGTTTCGCAGTCCAGAGAGAAAGGGATTAATATTATGGAGAAAATCAAAGGCTTATGGCTTGGATTTGCAGAGAAGCATCCGGGCGCATCAAAATGGATTCGTGAAGGTGGTTTATTTGTTATTGTAAGTAACCTTATCACAGTACTGAAATATTTTATGTTACTGTTTTTACCACTTGCATTTGCAGGGCTTCCAAAAGTTGATTTCGGATTCCCGGGAATCGATATTACTTTATTTGGAGAGACTTTCAAATGGAACATTATCGGCTATGACGCTGCACATGGAGGACTGCCTTACTTCTGTGCATACATGATTGCAATGGTAGTTGGTGAGTGTATCAACTTCCCAATCCAGAGAAGCTTCGTATTTCGCAGTAAAGGTAACATCTGGTATCAGGGAATGTGGTATCTGATTGCATTCTGTATCGTAACCTGTATCGTAAACTCTATCAACTGTATCTGGGTTGCTGTTGCAGGAATGTTTGTACCGGACTGGCTCTACAACATCGGAACAACCGTATTAAATGGTGGTGTATCCATGGTGGTATTCTTCTTTGTTAATAAGATCATTTTCCCGGAAGGGGAAGCAAAAAAAGCGGAAGCTTAAGATTTATGGAGCTGCTGTACTGAGAAATTGGTACGCAGCTCTTTTTATGTAGATTTTATTTTTGATTGTGGGTGTTGTTTTTGCTGTGTCAGCAGCAAAATTAATAAAAAATTTATTTGTTTCATAGTCTTTTTTATGATATTGTAAATTTACAATTCATTGAGATATGTGTGGCGTATCTTCTATATGGATTCAAAAATTCTTTAAAGTTTTCAATATGAATGGTTTCCCTCCTAATTGTACATTGACAATTGAATAGGAACTTTACATTATGTTATAATATCACCAACGAAAGGCGGTGATAGCATGGAGGATAATGGAATGACAAGAGAAGAACTTATCAGTTTGACAATTGACAAATATACGGATCTGCAGCGCATTAAAAAATCCAATGGCGGTGTGGAGAACAAAGAACTTGATTATCAGATTAAGGTCACACTTGCAAAGTTATCTTCACTTGGTATATCCGTCGAAGATATTACATTGTAGATTGTGAAAAATTTATCAGGGTGTGGAGCCAAAACTATGGCTTCGCACTCTTCTCATCTGGGAGAAGGTTATGTTAAAAATAGCAATCGTAGAGGATGAACGTGAGTGTCAGGAGGCACTTATCGAGCATCTGAGAAAATATGAAAAAGACAAAAACGAAGCATTTATCGTAAGAATTTTTAATGACGGCATAGATATTCTGGATGACTATTCTGCGGACTATGACCTGATTTTTCTGGATATCCATATGAAATATCAGGATGGAATGACAACCGCAAAGAGAATTCGCGAAGTGGATGCGGACGCACAGATCGTGTTCATCACGGCGCTGGCGCAGTATGCAATAGAGGGCTACAAGGTAAATGCGCTGGATTTTATTTTAAAACCGGTTGTTTATGAGCAGCTTGCGATGACCATGGACAAAGTGCTGGCAGTAACGTCAAAGTACCACAAGGAAAAACAGCTTCTGGTTGCAGAAGGGGAACGAAAATGCAAGATATCTACCGAGGATATTTTATATATTGAGGTTGTGGGACATGATATGTTCTTCCACACAAAAGATAAGGTGTATTCAAAACACGGAATCCCTTTAAAAACAATGGCAGATGAACTGGCGGAATATTATTTTGTCAAAAGCGGGCAGTCACAGCTTGTGAATCTGCGGCATGTGGATGAGGTGAAGAAAGATACTGTTTATGTGGGCGGAACGCAGATATTTTTAAGCCGGAGCAGGAAAAAAGAGTTCTTAGAGGCATTTGCCGATTACGTCGGAATGGAGATTTGAGATGGAAGTGACAAGTTTTAATTTCCTATACATGTTAGAAATGCTGCTTCCGGCGATCGGACTTTGTATACCATTGAAAAAAAGAAAACATGGCATGGGAAAAGCGATGGCAATCATAATTGTGGGTACCTGTCTGCTTGGTGTCTTACCCATTTTTTACATAAAATACTACGGGACGGAAATGCAGCAGGGGATTTTGTGGGTGGAATCCGTCATTCTTATGTTTGTGTGGTTTGTTTTGATATGGGCGATACTGATTTTTTCAATCTATTTCTGTACGGAAAGCAGTATCTATGAGGCGATGTACATTTTTGCCTTAAGTTATGGTGTGGAACATATTTTTTACTGTATTCGGGTTCTCGTGGAACATTTTACAGGTGGAATCATAGGAAACAAACATCCGCTTGTATACATTCCGTGTCTTGCAGGCTCTTTTCTTCTGGCGTATTTCTGGTTTGCAAAAGGAACCGTGTATGAGGGAAAATACCCGATCGGGGCGATTTCCGCGACTACAACATCCGTTGTTTTAATGGGAATTGTGTGGGGACTTAGCATTGTGATGGACTATCTGGGGTATGCGCATATACATAGCATTTATGCAATCCTGTGTTGTCTGTTTATTCTGACGAATCAGCGGGAACAGATGAAAAGGGAGACAGAGCGCATCGAATTTTCACAGAAAGAACAGCTCTGGGAAAAGACAAAGCTGCGTTACGAGATGTCAAAGGAGAGTATCGCAGTTGTAAACCAGCATTATCATGACATGAAACATCAGCTCATGATTTTATCGACGATGAGTGATGAGGATAAGCGCAAGGCAAAGTTACAGGATATGGAGAGTAAAATTGCTGCTTATGATGCGGTGGTCCGAACCGGAAATGAATATCTGGATACCGTTTTAACCGAGAAAAAACTGACCTGTCAGAGTAATCAGATTTCCATGAGTTGTATTGCAGATGGGAGCCAGCTTGCGTTTATGGATGAGCTTGACCTATATACTTTATTCGGCAATGCCCTTGATAATGCGATCGAGGCAAACCGGAAAATTTCAAACGTACATGAACGCTGGATATCTGTGCAGATACAGAACAAAAAAGGAATCCTTCTGGTGGAGATTGTGAATCCTTATGAGGGAAGTCTGGTCTATGACAGTAACCATATGCCGGTTACGTCCAAGCAGGATACAGGAAGTCACGGATTTGGAACAAAAAGCATGAAGAACATTGTCGAGCATTACGGCGGTCAGATGGTCATAAAGACCGAACAGAACAAATATCTGCTCCGCATGATTTTCCAAAATCCGCATGGACGATAAAAACATATGGGAACCCGTACAATATCGGATTTTGCAAAAAACAACGGAATATGTCTCTCAAAATGCAGGTTACGTCCAAACCTGCATTTTTCTTTTCTTTCGTGTTATTTTTATGGTAAATAGAAGCAGCAAAACCTTTCATAGTCTTGAGTTTTGCTGCCGGAAGTGAATTTTTTAAGAGGAGGAAACTATGAGTAAAGCCAGAAAAATAATAGGAACAACAATACGTTCTGTGCTGATCATTTTATTTGCAGTGATCATCACAGTCGTAAACACCATCCTTCCGAATTATGCGAGAATGATGGACAGTATGATCGGGGGGATCAACACACAGATTGATAATTCCGACGTAGATACAACAGGTCTTGATCTTACGTATAACAAAGCAGATTATACGACGGACAGTATCAAAGAAGCAGAGGCAGCGCTTCATCAGCAGATCGCAGATGAGGGGACGGTGCTTTTGAGTAATGAGGGAATCCTGCCAATGGCACAGGATACGGAGTTCAGCTTTTTCAGTGTAAATTCAGCAACTGTTTCCGCCAGTGATTCTATGCTGGGAGGAAGAAATCTGACCG
>ERZ791654.636-NODE-636-length-18287-cov-2.594614_pt1 | contig 18287 bp, 11 predicted proteins | sample MGYA00509960_ERZ791654 | MGnify/ENA primary metagenome ERZ791654 (study PRJEB30046, sample SAMN00715198) | human gut metagenome | study: EMG produced TPA metagenomics assembly of the A metagenome-wide association study of gut microbiota in type 2... | reverse complement strand
TCAACCATAAAGCATCTTTTCTATGTCTGTTCGAGATGGTTTAGAAATGGGGAAAGGGTATCGAAGTTCCCTTTTGAATGGATATTTTCGAGTAGGGCGATACTGCTGCCCAAGTTGCCATATCTTCCAACGTTGCCGGATAATTTTCCCGGCCTTGCAGAGCTTCACCCAAGACCCTTAGCATGATGTAGTCCATGCCTTGATGATGCCCGTCATAGCGAAGAGCTTCCGATTCCCATTGCTGCCAGAACCGATGTTTGTATTGCTCGATGTATTTATCTTCGGGTTCCCATTCCTCGAAAGGACTTAATCCATCGATGTAAATGGCATTTTTCTCGGCATTCCAAATTCCGTTGGTTCCTTGAACTTCGTAGTTGAGAGAACGGGGCCGCGGGAGAGTGGTATCGTGCAATAAGTTTATTTGAGCCCCGGAATCGGTTTGGAGTATCGAAGTGACGACATCGCCCATTCGGAATGTGTGTTGGTGTATGTCGGTATATTTCATTCCGTTTCGCTTGGCCATACAAGCGTGGAGTCCTAACCCCGGTTTTGTGGAGAAAGACGTGATGCTTTTTATATGGTCTGTATGATTGATATCAAGGAACATGCACAAGGGGGCTAGTCCGTGGGTCGGGTATAAATCGCCGTTTTCGGTTTCGTAATATTTCGATCTCCACTCCGATTCAGACCCATTCTGTACACCGAAGTTTCCGGTTTGATCTATGAGTATATGGGTGAGGTCATGTCGGTATCCTCCTTGAAGAAAGACCAAGCGACCGAATATCCCGGCATGTATCATGTTGTTTATAGCCAGAATATCGTTTCTGAATAGTGTGTTTTCAAGAGGAAAGACCTGCTTTTTATTCTGTCGGCTTTCATGGATAATATAGGGGTACTCGTCTATATCCAATGCTCCTTTCACTTCTATTGCGACGTGGCATCCAGATTTTAATGCCTCGATGGTTTGTTCTTTGTGGAGATGCCACGGGGAAGCTATGATGACGAGGTCTATCGTGTTTTCATTTAGCATTCGTCGATAATCGTCAGCCCCAGAATTGTAAATTTTAGGAATCTTTTCTCCCGCGAATAGTTGCGATATAATTTCTGATAGGTTGGGAGATATATCGCTGACAGCGATAATATCGAATAGATTTATTTTTTGCAAAAGGGTTATTAAGTACCGTCCCCGGTAGCCGGCTCCAATAATAGCTATGCGTATGTTTTTCATTGCAGAAATTTTATAATTAAAGAAAAACTCTACAAATATAGCGAAAGGCAAGTGTAAAGGCAAACGGAAATTTCATTTCCGATTTGACCCTGTCGAACCGTATCCTATATTCTACAAATATAGCGAAAGATGAGAAAAAGATAACGCGACTAATTTCATTTTTATTCGAATCTCCTCTATCTCAATGACCCCAAGTATAAAGACGAGAATATCGGTTATTGTGAATATGGAAGTAGAATTGTAGGTGTCGTGGTGAACCAACGAGATATCGCGATTGTTATTAAGGAAAGTTTTTAATCTAAAAGAGATATAATTATGGCAAAAGAAAGTGTAGCTATTTTGAAGGGAAGAATAGATGTATCGGAAGTTCTCGATGAGTTGAATGCCGCTTTGTCGGAAGAATGGTTGGCGTTTTATCAATATTGGGTGGGAGCCCTTGTTGTGAAAGGCGCTATGCGAGGCGATGTACAACGAGAATTTCAGGAACATGCTATGGAAGAGTTCGAACATGCTAAATTGATAGCCGACCGTATTATCGAGTTGGAGGGTGTTCCCGTATTGGATCCTAAGAAATGGTTCGATTTGGCAAAATGTGCTTATACTCCTCCTACTGATGTAGATGTAGTCAAGTTGCTGAAACAGAATGTCGCAGCAGAACGTTGCGCTATATTACGTTATCAGACGATCGCTGCATTGACCGACGGGAAGGATTTTACGACTTGCGATATCGCCAAACATATTTTGGCAGAGGAAGAAGATCATGAACAAGACTTACAAGATTATTTAGACGATATAGCTCATATGAAAGAATATGTGTTACAGAAGTAGTGTCTGTTTTGATTTATATTTATGGTTAGAGTTCAAAGACAGAATCCCAAGCGGATTCTGTCTTTGTTTCGATTAAGATAAACCGATCGTCTAAATTTGCGGTGCGGTGTTTTGCTGTGTCGATTCGGCTTGACTTTGATGGATAGCTTGCAGCAGTTTGTCGGCGAAAGGAAAGGCTCCGTTTTGCAGAAGCGTTTCGAGCGATATTTTTCCGGAACGAAACAGCTCCATAAGAAATTCGTTGGATGCCATTCTTAAAGCGGGTGTCGATAGTGTTTCGGCAATTGATAAATCGAATTCTGTATTACGGACTTCCTCTGGGGTATAGGTAGAGATTTCTTTTCCGTAACTGTTTCCTGCTAAGTTTAAATAACGGTTATCCGAGTAGAATTGCTGGATTGTTTTCATGATTTTTATATCTCGGTCTTCTCGGAATGTTTTGAACGACTCGAATAGATCGAGCAGATTGGTTGAAGAATATTGTATTTGTTGGGCATATAGAGAGGCCGGAGTACCGGATTGGGCTGCTTTGCCCTGTATAGCACCGTGGACGCCGGATATGTCTTCGAACAAGCGCATTTGCAACGAAAGCATTTCATAAGCTCCCACTTGTGTGGCATTGACTGCTATTTGCTGGGGCATGGGAGAGCCCGGTCTGGGACGGAATAAAATGATACCGTTATATTTGGTCCACTCGTCGGCAATATCTTCGATTGTCATGCCATCGGGAATTTGATCTTCCGGGAATAGCAATACGCCTTTTGCGCTCGAACCCATGATAAAATCTATCATGGTAATCAGTCTGTTGATATATCTCTGCTGGTCGATTACATCTTCGACGAAGGCATGTACTTCACCGTCTATGAGAGGGTATAGTTTAAACACATAAGGGTGTTCTCCATGCCAGTAGGGAGTTTCTCCTTCGTCCAATAAGTCTCCCAGTGGGGAGAAGAAGCGATACCGCCATGTTTGCATTATACTCCATTCTGTTTCGATAAGCTGTGCAGTCTCTTCCGGTTGTCCCGATGTGCGAGCTTCGTGCACTCTTTTCCTATTTTCTTTGTTTATATCCTCGGCTCCTGTCACAGGTATGTGGTAATATTCACCGGAACGGAAATCGTGGCAGTTCAGTACTTCCCGACTTTCGAGTTTCCATATTTCTATGACTCGGCACATATCTTGATTGGCCGGCATAAAAAAGTCGAGCCGGTCGATTGCTTTTGCCGTGAGGTTCTCGAAGTTGTGCCGTATCGTTTCATTGTCGGCCTCCGAGTAGATGTTACGTAATTGTATGGCACGAGTCCTTGATCCGAAAGAAAATCTCGATATTACTTCGGCGATAGACATGTCGTGTAGTTCGCCTATGAGAGTGCAATCCCAATGGCGGCTATCCTCCATAGCGTTGAAGAATATTCGGTTCGGATTTATTTCATCTATCCAGACGTCGGTTTTTCCTCTACGGTGTCCATATCCTATTTTCTGGAAACAAATACCCGAAATCAAAAACTCTTCCAATGTGCGGCTATCGAGTTCTTGTAACCGATTATGCTGGTAGGCGTATTGGACGGCTGTGCTCATCAGTTCCCCCAAACTCTGTTCCTGCCTGTCGCGAGCTATACATACGGGTTGGGTTTGGTTGTTTCTGAATTGCCCTAAAACGGCTTTGACCATTTGGCGGATCAGGTTGTTTTTCAGAGGAACTTTTCCTTGTTCTCGTATATACTGTTCTTCGCTTACGACTCTGCCGTCGGGTAGTTTTATCAAGTCGTTCCATTGTTTTCCATAAGTATAGTCCCTGTTTCGTTTTCGCTTTTGCCTGAAATGTTCTATATTCTCCCATGCTTTTTGAGCCTGTAACAGTATCGGGTAGTGAGAGCGCTCTATTTCATTTTCGGTTTTTAAAATGTCGAGTTGTTTCATCGATGGATTTTTGTACGAATTATTTGCCATAGATTTTTGTTTTTAAGTTCGCTACAAAGAAAATAGTCGACATTTTTATTTTTATGGCATGATTATATAAACATTCGTTATCTTATTATTATTTTGTTGGTAATGTATATAGTTGATATATAATGGCTTGCAAAATTTGTCTTTATGGCGCGGATAAAAAAATATAAATAGTTTTTATATGTAGCTTTAATGGCTATATTTGCGCCTTATTAACATGCGATCAGTAAATATTTTTGAGAAAAAATTACTGAAGTTCTCCCCGCAGAAATTGTATTAAAATACCCCTTTGGAGAACTAGGTGTAACAAAACTAAAAAGAAATGAGAAAGATTTTATTGGTAGTCGCTGCCGTGATGTGCATGGGTGGAGCTTTCGCTCAACTTTCTATGGGGCCGAAATTAGGTCTTAACGTCTCTTCTTTGACCGGAGATGGATCGAATTTCAGAGCAGGAGTGAATGTGGGGATCTTTGCTAATTATCGTATTAATAAATTATTGGCGATTCAGCCCGAATTTTATTATTCGATGCAGGGGGCTGGTTTTGATGATATACCGGTTCTCACGAAAACTTTGGAATCGAACTATACTTCACACTATCTGAATATACCTGTTTTGTTGAAAATTTATCCGTGGGCAGGTTTAAATGTTCATTTTGGTCCTCAATTTGGCTTCTGTGTCGATGATGAATATAAGGCGAAGTTGGCGGGAAAAGAGATTTCGTCCAAAGATTTGGAACATATGGATATGGCTATAAGGCTAAAACATTCGATTTTTCTCTTGCTTTGGGTGTCGGGTATGAGTTTGATTTTGGTATGACGATCGATGCCCGTTATAATTTCGGCCTTTCTAATGTCTACGATGAGGAGGGTAGTCCTAATAATACAATGTTCATGCTTTCGTTAGGCTATAAGTTCGATTTGTAAATAAGAAAGGATTTTAAAATAGAATAGAAAAAACAGAGGGATACATGTTAACGATGTATCCCTCTGTTTTTTAGTCTAAGACTCTGCTAGTCGAACAGAACTTTGGGGTTCATTTGGGACGGGCTACGCCACTGGATATCGTAGTCTTCGGCCAAAATAGCAGATAACGTCGGCCAATAGGCATGACAAAATCCCATACCCTGAGGGTGTTCTTGTAATCTGGCATATGCTTTTGCTTCTGCTTCGTCGATAACCTCTTCCCAACGGGCAGTCCATTCTACCGGGTCGTGTTTCAAATGTCCCTCGTTTTTGATTTTATCATATTCACCACGGTCGGCATACCATATATTTGTTCCTAATAGACTAATTTCATGTTGAACGTCTTCGGTGATACCCAGTTCGTGACCGGTTTCTGCTTCGATACGATAAAGGGCTTCCCTTTCCAATTCGAGAATTTTTACAGATAGGCGAGGATGTGAAAATATAGTCCTTTTTATTCTGTCGCATGTTTTGTAAACGAGGTCATACATGCTCATTTCTCCCGTTTCGAGTAAAAGAGGCCCATATTGTGATACTTCACGTATCAGATTCGCATTTTGCCATGTGTTTTTGTTGCCCTTTATATTTTCTTCGGCCCAGAGACAGTTACAACGCAGTAGGTCGGCACGGGCTTCCATGTCGTTCGGGTTTTTCGCCAATCGGCTAAGTAAGGTCTTGTGTTCTTTGGAGAAATCTATCATAATGTTTCATTTTTGGTTAACTGTAAGGTTCTGCAATATCGCTGGGGCTGTAATAGTCTCGTAACCATTCATGAGCCTCTTTACTACCCAGATTATCAGCAACGGCCATATATTCTGCGATGATTTCGAGTGATTCCGGCGATTGTTCGGCAATGAGTAAAGCAGAGTCTACATCGCCATCTTGCATGAGATCCCAGTCGATTTTATCGACCGTGAATTGCCGAGAGCATTCGAAAAATTCGTCCCAGTGAGTGAGTCGTACTTGGGAGCAAATCAATTCGATGTAAAAATCTCCTTGACTGCCGGGGAGCACTTGTGGAACTTCGAAATGATATTTTGCTCCATCGGCCAATATTATCCTCGTGCCATTGTGTATAAAAGTTATGGAAGTATCGGTAGTTTCCAGAATTGTTAAGGTTCCCCACGATGTTTCGAGATTCAGGCGTTCGATCAAATTCTCTCCGATCGCTAAACCATCTTTATCGAACGTATGGATTCCGGCGACTCTGTAATCATACGACCATGTTAACAACAGGCTATTCCAAAGAATTTCGACTTTTGCTTCCATACTACTCATGAGGCAAACTGTGTGATGAACATTCAATTTAAATAAGATGAAGTAAGGTTAATCCCTACACAGCCTCCCTTTTCGTGAAATTTCTTGCTTACAATATTCGTAAAATTTTTTGATATATGCAAGTAAAAATTTATTTTGTATTCTCGAAAAGAGCTCTTAATATTTATGGAACACATAGTATCGCATTATACCGACTGGGTTATCTTCTCATCTATCTTAGCTATTTTTTCATCGAGAGAGAGGGCTGCATCGAGCCAAAAAATGGAGAATCCCCGACGCTCCATACCCCGGAACCATGTCATTTGCCGTTTGGCGAATTGGTGAATCGCTATTTCGAGCAATGAAACCATTTGATCGTATGAGGTGCGCCCGATGAGGTACTCGGTAATATACTTGTATTCGAGCCCGTAGTAAATGAGAGATTCTGGATCGATGCCGCTGTCGAGCAAACCTTGAACTTCGGCTACCATGCCTTGTTCGAGACGATCGCGCAGACGTTGCGAAATTTTGGCGCGTCGGCTTTCCCTATCTATGTTCACTCCGATAATCAAAGCGTTTTTTACCGGATTAGGAATAAGTTTTTCGGGCTCTTGCCGAGAATAATATTCGGCTATTTCAATGGCGCGGATCGCTCGCTTACAAGTATCGGTGTCTGTTTGGTTGTGTAGAGTCTTGTAGTTTTTGAGTATCTCTTCCAATTCGGATAGTGATTTTTCAGCAAGTTTTTCGCGCAGGGCCTTGTTTTCGGGTACGGGGGGTAACGAGTACCCTTTGAGTACGGCTTCTATGTACAGACCTGTACCCCCGCAAAGAATGGGCGTTTTGCCCCGATTGATAATATCTGCGTAAGCGGTGTTGTAATCCCGGATATATTCAAATAGATTATATTTATATCCGGGTGGGCAAATATCGATTAGATGATAGGGAATAGCGTGTTCTTCATAGGTGTATTCGGATAAGTCTTTACCTGTACCGATATCCATTGAACGATATATCTGACGGGAATCCGCACTGATAATTTCGGTGTCGAGGTGGGCGGCCAGCGCCACCGCCAAAGATGTTTTACCGGAAGCGGTGGGACCCAATATGGTGATTAAATCAAGCATCGCAGCAATTTGATGAGGAACATTTTTTACCTAAAATTTTTCGAATCCATTTGTCTATACGGTATAAAAGGCGGTCGTCATTGTGCCGGCTTACGTAAAGCCAAACCGGGTCATCGAATTCGATATCCAGCAAATTGATTCTACGTAATGTAAAGATAGGCTTATATCCTCTTATCGGATATCTCCTTTTTCCATTGCTGTAATAGGTACGGGCCGTATTGACAATCGTATAGAAACGGGCATAGATTTCTTTAAATAGAGGGTAAAGCCTGTTGCTATGGAATAATCTTGTTATTTCTTCTAAGGTGTACCAGCGGCCGTTATATCTGTTTAGTTTATTTTGATCCTCGTCCGAGATAAATAATACGTAATGTCCGACCCTTCGCCAAGAATCTTCGGCGATAGCCGATGATATGTGGCGTAAATCGGGTTTTTCTATTTGAAGTTCTTCGCATATGATTTGCCGGGCTTTTTGTTCCTCTTCTTCCTGCGTCGTACAATAGTCTGTATAACGATGTATAGGAATATCGAACCCTTTGCCGCTATTGAATTCTATTTCATCTCCTTTGTTTTCGATTAAGTAGATTTTTTCTTGACCTATGACCATAATACGAATTACCGTGAAAAAGTAATCCATATCGGGATTATTCGTTTTGTCGTTGATATAACGTTTACATTTTTTCTCGTGACTTTCGATAAGTTGTTGGATCAGCAGACGGCGAATAATTTCGAAGATAATGATAGCTATACTTAACCCCAGAGGAAAATAGAAGTAAAAATAATTCCCGGCACGGCTTTGCCTTTCCACGCCAAAAGCAAAGAGTATCCATGATAACATAGTTACTAATATAGAGCCTATTAGAATTAAGCGTACGATATAATGAGTTTCATAGCGGCTGAAATCTCCCAGTAAATGCCGTTCTCGAATCCCTCCTCGTTTCAAGATACACTGATAACAGAATGGGGGGTGTATATTCCGATGTTCGAACAGATATAATATGACAACCATGCAGGGAGCCCAAAAAAGTACGATAGGGATATTATAATACCCGAAAAGGAGCAAGAATGCTTTTGTTATTCCTCCAAATATCATAGACCACCCTGTTATCCACCCTATTATTCCACATCCTTTAAAAAAATGTATGTAAAGCCGGGAGAATATAGTCCATATAATACCGGCGATAATCGATGTCAGGACAATGACATTTTCTTTAAGCGATGGGGCTAATCCCCATACGAGAATAGCAGGCACCAATCCCAAAGAATAGATGGTAGACCAACTTATTTTGTTACTTTTTTTCTTTTCCATAGGGTTGGGATGCTATTCCTTTTATTTCAGTTTATCGAGGAAAAAGTTACATACTTTGGTATACAGATGATGACGGGTGTTGCAACCTCGTATATGGTGGTCTTTATTGGTATATATTTGAGTATCGAATTGTATTCCTGCTTCGATTAAAGCAGCGGAATATTGTAATGTGTTAAGATAATGAACATTATCGTCTGCTGTCCCCGATATAATCAACAAATCTCCTTTTAATTTTTCGGCATGAGTAATGGGGGCGGATTGTTCGTATCCCTCGTTGTTTTCATTCGGCGTACGCATAAAGCGCTCGGCGTAAATCGTATCGTAATAACGCCAGTCGGTTACCGGAGCGATAGCCACTCCGGCTTGATAAGTACCGTTGCTTGTGGACATGGCCATAAGAGTTTCGTACCCACCGTAACTCCAACCATATATACCTATGTGTTTGTCGTCTACATAGGGTAGGGTCCGCATGTATTCCGCTCCCGCTACTTGGTCTTCGGTTTCGAGTTTCCCTAATTGCATATATACAGAGGTTTCGTAGGCCCGCCTGCGTCCGCCGGTTCCTCTCCCATCGACGCAGGCGACGATAAACCCTTTGCTGACTAAGTAGTATTCCCAGTCTATTGTCCATTTATCCAGAACCGATTGGGAACCCGGTCCGCTGTATTGGGTCATGACTACCGGATAGCGTTTCGAGGGGTCGAAATTCGTGGGTTTCAAAATATAACCGTTCATTTGATCGCCTGCGTGATTGGGGCAGGTAAAAAATTCTTTGCGTGGCAAATCGGTTTGGGCGATTCGTGCTTTTAGCGTGGCATTGTCTTCCAGTGTGCGTATTACTTTCCCTTTGGCGTCGCATACGGTTACGAGCAAAGGTTCATTGCTGTTGCTGTATTTGTTGATAAAATAAGTACACGAGGGATTGAACGAAGCCTGATTTGTCCCGATTCGTTCCGATAATTTGGTTTCTATCCCTTTTTCATTTATTTTGTAAATGGCTTTGTAAAGGGGGCCTTCTTGATTCGATTCGTAAAAATAAGAGCGACTTTTTTCATCATAACCCAAAAATGCCGAAACGTTCCATTCGCCTTTGGTGATTTGTTTAGCTAATGTTCCATTATAATTGTATCGGAAAAGGTGTTGATAACCGCTACGACTGCTGGCAATCACGAAGAAATCGGGATAGAACGAGATATTGTCTAATATAGATTCTTCGATCCAAGCTTTGTCTGTTTCTCTCAATAGCAGTTTGCTGATTCCCGATTTAGGATTGACAGAGTATATATCCATTTCGTTTTGTGTGCGGTTTAGCGTGACAACCGCGAGTCTGTTCGGATCGGTCGTAAATTTGATTCGAGGTATGTAACTGTCTGATGATATAGGCAGTTTCATCGTTTTTAAGGCTCGTGTTTCGACGGTATAAGAGAGTACCGATACTTGTGAATTGGTCTCGCCTGCTACCGGATATTTGTAAGTGAATCTTCCCGGATATAGGGTGTATTCCGGGTATGTGGGACAGTAACCTTCGTAGAGAGAGAAAGAATATTCGGGAACATGGCTTTCATCAAATCTCACAAAAGCTAATGTAGCATCGTCCGGTGACCATTGCAGGGTAGAAGTAAGAGCGAATTCTTCTTCGTAAACCCAATCGGGAATCCCATTGATGATTTTGTTTCTCTCTCCGTCGCGGGTGACGGCTACTTCTGTACCGTAATCAAGTTTTTTGATAAAGATGTTGTTATCTCTTACAAAAGCGACCATTCGGCCGTTAGGAGAGTATACGGCAGCTTGTTGTTTCCCTCCGTCGGAAAGCGGTTTCAATAAGTTCCTGCGTATCTCGAACGTGTAATAAGTGGCTTTGAATGAGCGTCGGTAAATAGGTTCCGAGTCGGCATAAATTAATAGATGTTTTTCATCGGGGCTGAGAGAAAAACCGTCGAATTGTTCCAAATTGCATTCTCTGGCGGTTTTTACGTCAAAGAGGGTATCGACTTCGTGTCCCGTCCGGTATTCACATTTTACGATACGTGTATTCCCGTTTGTCGCTGTGAAATAATGAACGCCATCGGCTGATGGATAAACCTCTGCTATATCTTTGGACTGAAATTTCCCGGAAGTAATATCTTCCAATGTAATAGCTTTTACTTGAAACGTGAAAATAAAAATCAAAGAAAGGAAAATGAGAAATACTTTTTTCATTGTTGTATAGTGATAAATCTATTGTTACATAAGTGATGAACAGTTTCGACACTAAATTTTATTCATTAGATACAAATGTAATAAAGGTTGATAGCGGTTACAAATAAGTTGCTCGGTTTTAATGTCGAGACGTATATTTTATTAGGAATCAAAAGTAGGAAAAAATATGGATAAAAAATTATATATATAATATATTAACTATATCGAGCCGAAAATTCTGTTTGCCTCTGCGCTCGCCTTTCTTTATCTTTGTAAATACGAAGATAGGATGCGGCTCGGCATAGTCAAAACGGAAATGTGATTTCCGTTTGTCTCTGCACTCGCCTTTCGTTATCTTTGCAGTTTGAACAATATGTATAAAAAGAGAACGATATGATAGAATATATTACGGGAGAGGTTACCGATTTAACTCCCGCCACGGCGGTTGTGGAGTGCATGGGAATAGGTTATTTGCCTAATATTTCGTTAAATACTTATTCTTGCCTTTCGAAAGGGCAAGCTACACGTCTGTATGTTTACGAAGCGATTCGGGAAGATGCCTATCAGCTTTATGGCTTTTATGACCGTCACGAACGTGAACTATTCATATTGTTGATTTCTGTTTCAGGAGTAGGGCCCAATACGGCCCGCATGATATTGTCTTCATTGAATCCTTCTGAATTGGAGCAGGCGATTGCGTCGGAGAATCTAAATTTATTGAAGTCGGTAAAAGGAATAGGCGCTAAAACTGCACAGCGTGTAATTGTTGACTTGAAAGATAAAATAAAACCTACCGACAATCCGTTAGTAATAAGTACGCCCGCAGCCTCGGAAGTTTACGAGGAAGCTGTGGCTGCGTTGGTGATGCTTGGATTTTCACAGCCCCAATCGCAAAAAACAGTTCAAAAGTTATTGCGTGATACTCCTTCAATGAGAGTTGAAGAGGTAATTAAGCAGGCTCTGAAAATGCTCTGATACCGGCGTCGTCGCCTTTTGAGTAAAGGCGGGAATTTGTGTAGGAGTATCGAATGAGAAGACGGATAAGGATTGGAACAATAGTTGTGCTAGCAGTGAGCGGATTAGGAGCCTATTCCGCTTTTGCTGCTTTGCAGTCGGCCGATCCGCAAAGTTCATCGAGTGGTATATCGGCAACGCAAAGCAATAAAGAATCCGATTCCATACAAGTCCGTTATCCTGTCACTAAAACATCACCCGAATCGTACGATGAAATCGGGCAGATAGCTCCGATGGATTTGAAAAATCCTTCTAATCTGAAAACAGAAGTAGAGTATGATGCCGAAACGAATTGTTATGTAATCCATACCCGAGTCGCCGGGGTTGATGTTTGCACTCCTTTCATGTTGTCGGCGGCCGAGTATAACGATTATACGTTGCGTAAATCCATGCAGCAGTATTATCGGGAACGGAATGCCCAGAATTTTGCAGAGAACAGTAAATCGGAGTTCAATTTTTTGGATATGCAGTTCTCTCTTGGGCCATTGGAAAAAGTTTTTGGACCGGGTGGCGTACAATTGAAGACACAAGGATCTATCGAGTTGAATATGGGATTGAAACATAACAAACTCGATAATCCCGCATTGCCGATGAGTTCCAGAAAGAAGACTTATTTCGACTTCGACGAGAAGATACAGGCTTCGGTAACGGCGAAAGTCGGTGACAAGATGTCGTTCAATATGAACTATAACACTGATGCGACTTTCGATTTCGACTCGAAAAATCTCAAATTACAATATCAGGGAAAAGAAGACGAGATTATTAAGAATATCGAAGCCGGTAATGTGAGTATGACCACAGGGTCGTCGTTGATACGTGGTAGTACGGCTTTATTCGGTGTAAAGACAACTATGCAGTTCGGTAAACTGACGGCTACCGCTCTTATTTCTCAACAACAGTCCGAATCGAAAACGGTCAATGCGAGTGGTGGGGCACAGACCACGCCGTTCGAAATCCGGGCAGACGCTTATGACGAAAACAGGCACTTTTTCTTAGCTCATTTTTTTAGGGACAATTACGATAAATTTGCTTCCAAACTACCTTATGTCTCATCGGGTGTGAGTATCAATCGAATAGAAGTTTGGATTACGAATAAACAAGGCAATTATGAAGAGTCGAGGAATATTGTCGGTTTTATGGATTTGGCCGAAAATGTTCATATCGGTAACGACCATTGGATATCGGCTACCGCGCAGCAGAATCCGATGAATAACTCCAACTCGTTGTATGCCGAGATTAAAAACGGTTATCCCGATGCTCGTAATATCAATTTGGTAACACAGGCTTTGGAGCCTCTTTCTGTTTATGGTATCGAAGGGGGACAGGATTATGTGAAAATAGAGAGTGCCCGGAAACTTGCTTCTTCTGAATATACGTTGAATTCCCAATTGGGCTATATCTCCTTGAAAAGTAAGCTGAATGCCGATGAGATGATTGCTGTCGCTTATGAATATACTTATAACGGACAGGTTTATCAGGTTGGGGAATTTTCGGGAGATGTTACCGATACGGATCAATGTCTTTTTCTGAAAATGTTGAAAGGTTCTACCATTTCGACCTCATTACCCATTTGGGATTTAATGATGAAAAATGTTTATTCGCTGGGGGCCTATCAGGTTCAGAAGGATAAATTCAGGTTGTATATTAAATATCAGAATGATTCTACGGGGGTAGCTGTAAACAATATACCGGAGGGGAATATATCCAATCAGACTTTGTTGCAAGTAATGAACCTCGACCGCTTAGATGTGAATGAGTCGGAATATTCCGATGGCATTTTTGACTATATAGAGGGGTATACGATTCAATCTTCGAACGGAAGAATTATATTTCCGGTCATAGAGCCGTTCGGTAGTCACTTGGCTGAAAAAATAGGAAATGCGGCGATAGCGGAAAAGTATGTTTATCAAGAGCTGTATGATTCGACATTGACTATCGCCCAGCAAGTATCGGAGAAGAATAAATTTATTATGACCGGAGAATATAAAGCATCTTCGGGCGCAGAAATAAGATTAAATGCGATGAATGTACCTCGGGGATCGGTGGTTGTTACTGCCGGAGGTATGACTTTGGTCGAAAATTCCGATTATATTGTGGATTATGCGATGGGTGTCGTGACGATATTGAACCAAAGTATAATCGAGGCGGGAACTCCGATTAGTGTATCGCTTGAAAATCAATCGATGTTCAATATGCAACGTAAGACAATGCTGGGACTCGATTTGAATTATGCGTTCTCCAAAGATTTTAATGTAGGAGCGACGATTATGCATTTGTCCGAAAAGTCCCTGACAGAAAAAGTAAATATGGGTGATGAGGTACTGAATAATACTTTGTGGGGAGTGAACTTGTCTTATAATACGAATTTTTTATGGTTGACCAATTTGTTGAATAAAATTCCGACTGTAAACGCAACAGCTCCTTCTACGTTGGCTCTCACGGCCGAATTTGCCCAATTGATACCGCATAAATCCAAAAACGGCAGCTCGCAGGGAACATCGTATATCGATGATTTCGAATCGACACAAACAGGGTTGGACTTGAAGTCTCCTTATTCATGGACGTTGGCTTCCACTCCGTACGACCCTTCATCTGATGCTTTGTTTCCCGAAGCTCGCTATTCCAATGATATTCGTTATGGGCAAAATAGAGCATTGCTATCGTGGTATTATATCGATAGAATGTTTACTCAGAAAAACTCGACATTAATACCGGCTCACCTGAAAAATGATTTGGACCAATTGTCTAATCCTTATGTACGTGAGGTGAGTGTACGGGAAATATTTCCCAATAAGGAAATCAATTATGGAGAATCGACGACCTTACAGACATTGAACCTTTCATTTTATCCACAGGAACGGGGACCGTACAATCTCGATGCCGATAATATCGACTCACAAGGGCTTTTGTTGAATCCGGAGAACCGTTGGGGCGGGATTATGCGAAAAATGGATTATACCGATTTCGAATCATCGAATATCGAATATATACAGTTCTGGCTCATGGATCCGTTTTTAGATGAGAATCAGACTAATCATAACGGGGGAGAATTGTATTTCAATTTGGGAGAAGTGTCGGAAGATATTCTCAAAGACGGTATGAAGTCTTTCGAGAACGGTTTGCCTGTCGACGGTGATACAACACAGATCGCGACTACGGTGTGGGGAAAGGTATCCAAACGTCAGTCGTTGACTTATGCATTCGATAATACCAGTGGTGCACGGGCTTTGCAAGACGTAGGTTTAGACGGTCTGTCGAATGACGAGGAATATGGGTTCTCATCTTATAGAGATTATTTGAACAAGCTCGAAACTAAACTATCTCCGGCGGTAGTAGAGGCTATGCGACAAGATCAGTTTTCTCCGTTTAACGATCCGGCCGGGGATAATTACCATTTTTATCGTGGACACGATTATGACGATGCACAAACTTCTATATTGGACCGGTACAAACGATATAACGGAACAGAAAACAATTCCCGGTCTCCCGAGGAAATGAATGATTCGTATTATCAGTCTTCCAAAAGTGTTCCTGACGTGGAGGATATCAATCAGGATAATACGTTGAACGAATATGAAAGGTATTATCAGTACCGCATATCGCTATGTCCCGATAGTTTGGAAGTGGGAAAAAACTGTATTACCGACAAACGGGAGACAACCGTCCGGCTCCGCAATGGTGAAGAAGGAAAAGCTGTGTGGTATCAATTTAAAATCCCTTTGTCTCGTCCTCAAAAGAAAGTGGGATCTATTCAGGATTTTAAGACGATACGTTTTATCCGCATGTTTATGACGGGTTTTGAGTGTGAAACACATTTGCGTTTTGCCACGTTGGAATTGGTTCGGGGTGAATGGCGAACGTATAACTATGCTTTGAATTTGAAAGGAGATGCTCCGGCTCAGGGTAAGATGGATATATCGGTGGTAAATATTGAGGAGAATGCAGGACAGGTTCCTGTTAATTATGTTTTACCTCCGGGAGTAACCCGTATCATAGACCCGGGGCAATCGCAAATAACCCAGCTTAATGAACAAGCCATGTCTTTGAAAGTAACCGATTTGCAGTCGGGAGATGCTCGTGCGGTTTATAAGAACAGTGGTATGGATATGCGTACATACAAGCGGTTACAGATGTTTGTACATGCAGAGAAACTGATTGACGATAAAACTAATTTACGAGATGGCGATGTGTCTGTGTTTTTACGATTAGGATCCGATAGCAAATCGAATTATTATGAGTATGAGGTCCCGTTGTCATTGACGGAGCCGGGTAATTATAGCACATATAATGTACAAGATCAAGAAGCGGTTTGGCCACAATCCAATATGTTTGATTTCCCTCTTTCTTTGTTTACCGATTTGAAGCTGGAACGGAATGCAAAGAAACGTATGGATAATTCGACTGTGACGTTTCAAACCCGTTATTCCAGTTATGATCCCGATAAAAATCAAAATAAGGTGACTATCGTGGGGAATCCTTCTTTGAGCGATGTTCGTACGATGATGATCGGTGTGAGAAATAATTCGAATGCCGCTAAGGATATAGTCGTTTGGGTGAATGAAATGCGTTTGACCGATTTTGACCAATCTGGTGGTTGGGCTGCCAAAGCAAATGTAAATCTCGGTTTGTCGGATATTGCTACGCTGAATATCGCGGGGCATGTAGAAACTGTCGGTTTTGGAGGTATAGACCAAAGCCTTACAGAACGTCGATTAGACGATTACTATCAGTATAATATAGCTACGATGGTCGAGTTAGGGCGTTTTTTGCCTGAAAAAGTCAAATTGAAAGCCCCGTTATTTTATTCGATTACCGAACAACGTACTTCTCCTAAATACAATCCGCTCGATCAAGATATCTTGTTGAAAGATGCTTTGGACAATGTGGGTAGTAAAGCCGAGCGTGACTCTATAAGTGATGCTTCGATAGAGAAATCGACTGTCGAAAGTTTCAGTTTGTCGGGAGTTTCTTTCGATATTAGGAGTAAGAATCCTATGCCCTATGATCCGGCTAATTTTTCTATCAGCTATTCTTATAATCGACAATCGAAACAAGACCCTACTACCGAATTTGAGAATACATACGATTATCGGGGTAGTTTCACTTATTCCTATACTCCTTTTGTTAAACCTTTTGTCCCGTTGAAGGGATTAAAGAGTAAATCTAAGCATTTGAAATTTTTGAAGGAATGGGAATTTAATTATTTGCCTAATAATATTGCGTTTAATACCAATATGTCGCGATATTATTATGAACAGCAGATTCGCGATGTGAGTGGATCGGGAGGAATGGCATTGCCGACAAGTGTAAGTAAAAGTTTTTTATGGGATCGGCAGTTCTCGTTGACATGGAATCTCACCAAGTCGATAAACCTTTCGTTGCAAACGATGACGAATGCTCATATCGAGGAGCCGGTCGGTGTGGTGAATAAACAGCTTTTTCCAGATGAATATGAAGCATGGAAAGATACCGTGTTGACCAGCATCAAGAATTTGGGAACACCGTGGAATTATAATCAAACTTTCAATGCATCGTATACGGCTCCATTCAGCAAGATACCTGTTCTTGATTATTTGTCGTTTAATGCCAAGTATAACGCTACATACACTTGGGATAGGGGAGCTCAGATTTCAGAGGAAATAGATTTAGGTAACTCGGTGAATAATCAGGGGCAGTTGAGCTTTGATGGGCGTTTCAATTTTGAACAATTGTACAATAAGTCGAAATATTTGCAGAAGATAAACAAACGTTTTTCTTCCAATAATAGGGCTGCGGCGGCGAAGAAAAATAGAAAATTCGAACGTACCATTTTGCTTCGGGAAGATACTACGGTTACTTTAAGGCATAATCTCAACAATAAGAAGGTAAAAGTTGTGGCGAGGGACGATGCTGGAAAGAAAGTGGCCCTGAGGACGAAAGTTCTCGATGCCAATAATGTGGTGATTCTCGATAAAGGAACCCAACGCTTGAATGTGATAATTACTCCTTCGAATAAGAATGAACGTAATTTCTGGAAAGAAGCAGCCGAGTATTCTTTACGGGGATTGATGATGGTAAGAAATGCGAGCGTGCGTTATCGTAAGACCAATACTACTTCGTTACCTCTGTTTTCCCCGAATGTAGGCGATGTATTCGGGCAATCGACTTCGTATGGTCCTATGGCTCCCGGCCTCGATTTCGCTTTTGGTTTTACTGATGAGAGCTATGTATATCGGGCAAAAGAACGTGGTTGGCTTTTATGTGATTCCACGCAGATAAGTCCGGCGGTTATCGGTCGTACCGAAGAGTTTAATTTCGAAATAGCGCTTGAACCTATCCGGGGCTTGAAAATAAACTTGACAGGAAATAGAACAGACACGCGTAGTTCTCAAATGCAATTTATGTTTGACGATATGCCGACTGTACGAGGCGGAAGCTATACCAAGACACATATTTC
>ERZ791654.630-NODE-630-length-18397-cov-2.509705_pt1 | contig 18397 bp, 20 predicted proteins | sample MGYA00509960_ERZ791654 | MGnify/ENA primary metagenome ERZ791654 (study PRJEB30046, sample SAMN00715198) | human gut metagenome | study: EMG produced TPA metagenomics assembly of the A metagenome-wide association study of gut microbiota in type 2... | reverse complement strand
GTCCACCGGACGCATACGGTGGATCGGTAATGACTGCATCAAAGATTCCCGGCTGGAATGCTTTGACCAGTTTCAGCGTATCTCCATGTAAAATCTTCCAGTTCTTCCCTTCGGCATATTCCTCCGGGTATGTTCCCTCTTTCATAAGTTCTTCCAAACTCAGGTCATTTGTCATAGGCATCATCCTTTCTGTTCTCAGCGCTCCGGCTGATTTTTCTTCTTTGTTTGTTTTTTCTGGTAGGACTTTGGCGGTTTCAGTTTCTCAGGAACAGAAAAAGCTCTCCACTTTCCATTTTCATATAAGAACATATCTTTTGTGTGGTTATTAAATATATCCCAAGGGAAAATATCCCCTTTGATATAGATATTTCCTCTTACTTCTCCATACACATGGCTTTCTCCACCGATAACAGGTGCATTTACTCCTACCGTATCAATAAATGCTTTTCCACTGATTATCGCATTTTCCTTTATCTCACCGCCACAGATATAACAGTCTCTCTTTGCAACTGCTCTGTCATAAAAAGTAGCATCTCCGGTAACAACCGCATAACCTCTGACCAGACTGCCATCATAAAGTGCAGCTTCTTCCTTTACCTCACCGTTTTCGCAACAGATTGCATCATCATAAATCCAGCAAGTTCCTTCCTGTGACAGGTTGTTTTCATTCTCTACAAAACCGCCCAGTGTTCCTTCTGGTACTTTCTCGTTCACATCGATCAATGCCTGTATTCGATGGAGCCATGGATATTTTGGATGTTCAATTTCTGTAATTTTATACTTACTCATGCTGTCTCCTTTATCGTTCCGGTGGATTTTTCTTTTTGGTCTTCTTTCTAGGATAATATAATGGTGGCTGTAATTTTTCGATTGCTGGTGAAATACTCCATTGTCCATGTTCAAAAATATGTGTGTCCTGCGTATTCGCTTCAATTTTTTCCCATGAAAAAATATTACCATTAACATGGACATTCCCTTGTACCATCCCATAAACACGACTATCCCCGCTAATCAAAGGCTTTTGCAAACACAATGAACCAATAATGGCTTTTCCAGCAATTACAGCATCATCTTTTATTTCACCACTGCTTATATAACAACTGTCTTTTGCGACTGCATGATTATAAATTCTTGCTTTTCCGGCAACTACTGCAGTTCCTCTAACCATACTGTCATCATAAATTTCAGCCTCTTCTCGTACCAAACCGCCTTCACAACAGATCGCATCATCATAAATCCAACACCCTCCTCCCTGTGACAGATTCGTTATACTATCTACAAAACCACCTATTGTTCCCTTTGGTACTTTCTCGTTCACATCGATCAATGCCTGTATTCGATGGAGCCATGGATACTGCGGATGTTCAATCGCTGTAATCTTATACTTATTCATATTATCTCCTTTCACCGTTCCGGCTGATGTTTCTTCTTTGTCCTCTTATTTTCTTTTGGTGGTGGACTCAACTCGGTTTCCACATATTCACTGATAATCAAAAGTGCTTTGTAATAGTCCCCACTTTCCAATACCCTTTTACACATTTCTTTTGCTTCTGCTGTCTGGTCATTGTTTTTCAGAAGGATTGAGGCATCGCTCATAATAGAAAAGATATTTCCATCATGTCCCAGAAGCCGTAACTTGGGACGTGGTTTGTTCAGATGTGATTTTTCTGTTTGTGTTTCATTTTGTGTTTTGGTTTCTTCCTGCATTTTTGCCCGTTCCATCCCCGGATGCCAGAAATGGACATTCAAAATTCCTTCCTCTACCTGAATGTCCTGCTGTTCAAATCCTTCTCCCCATCCATCACTGTACTGCCCTGTAATATAATCACCAAGCTCTTTTAGTTCTTCTGTGTTCAGGAATTCATTTAATTCCAGTTTTGTACAGCCATATAAGGTTCCTTCCTGATTTTCTATGGTAACAACTGCACTTTTTACTTTTTCCTGAATGGATGCACTGCCGGAAAAATACTGCATAAGCTCATCTTCCCCATATCGGTTCAGTTCTTCACGGATCGCACTTTCATACCAGGCAAGGTCTGTCCCATCCAAAGGCATTCCATATGTATCATTTTCTGTCCACTCTTCTTCCCATTCCGATTCTTCCGAAATAAGATTTCCAGTCAGTTCTGTCAATAGATTTACGTGTATCGTTTCTTTTTCTTCCATTTCCTATCACCTGCTTTCTAATGGTCTGTCTCTGCACTTCATTGTCTGCTTTTTTTCTTTTGCAAGATCTGCATAGTCTGCCCCTTCTCTTTCCGGCAGGTTACAGATGATCTTGTATCTTCCTTCATAATGCTTTTTCATCTGTTCTTTTGCCCATCTTCCGGCAAAATCATTATCCGTACAGATTTCAATTTCCTTGATTTCCGGATGGTTCTTAAGGAACGCTTCCAGTGCGTCCGGCGGCTTTTTAAAACGTTCACTCTGTATCTGTGCGTTTTCTTTCGGAGAAGCAATTCCCCCAAGGGAAAGCCGGTATTTATCCTGCTTTCCCTCTTCCAGTGTCATATGTGCCAGTGCATCAATACAGGCTTCGTAAACAGCAACCCGATTTGTCTCTTTTCTTGGAGGAATACAAAAACTGTACTTCTTTTCACTTCCGGCCTGTTCCATCTTGAATCCTTTCCCGTTTTTTTCATAGATCCCTCGCAGGAAGGCATATCTCGCTTTTCCCGATTCATCTTTCCCGACAAAAACAGCGTTATGGTACGGAACACTTTCATAAAGGATTTCCTGTGAGATACAATACGTGATCACCGCATCACTGATCCCACGATGGTTCAGATAGGCCCGGATTCTCCGGCAGTTTAAGAATCTCTCCGGCAGTTTAAATGGTGGTTTTTCTTTTTCAACTAACTGTGTCGGAAGAAAAGATGGACTCTCTTCGCACAACAGCTTTACGGCATCTGTAAATTTCATCCCATCCACTTCTATGAGAAAACGCAGTGCAGACACACCGCCGATATCTCTGGACTTCCAATGCCATTTGCTGGACAGTTCATTGATTTTAAAACTGTCGTGGTCCGTCAACTGCCATTCATTTCTAGTTCTTGTCTTTTGCAATCTCTGTGCCTGATGCGTTCGTAGATACTCATACGCAGTCATCTTCTTTGCTACCTGAATCTCCTCTTCCGTTACCCAGGGCATTACAGAATGGTATCCTGAAGAGCCAGTACCTTATCGGTTCGCTCCCAAGGAAACTCCTTTCTTCCAAAGTGTCCAAAAACTGCCGTCTGCCGGAAAATCGGACGGTTCAGTCTGAGAGATTCCATGATCTGGACAGGTGTCACTCCAAACACCAGTGGGATTGCTCTCGCCAGACAGTCATCTGCACACACTTTTCCTGTGCCAAAGGTATCCACTGCGATCATCACCGGCTCTGCCACTCCGATTGCGTAAGCCAGAGACACCTGACATCTGCTTGCAAGTCCTGCAGCTACCATATTTTTGGCAATATATCTTGCCATATATGCTGCAGAACGGTCTACTTTTGAACAGTCCTTCCCTGAAAATGCACCGCCTCCATGCGGAACCATACTGCCATAGGTATCCACCATCAGCTTTCTTCCGGTCAGTCCGGTATCTGCATCAAGACCTCCGCACACAAATCTCCCTGACGGATTGACCAGGATCTTCGTATCCTCATCCGGTGGCAGTAATCGGAGTGCCGGGCGAAGCACCTTCTCCCGGATCTCAGTCTCTAACTTCTTCAGATTCTTCTCTGCACCATGCTGGCAGGAAACAACCACGCTTTCCAGTCTCACTGGTTTTTCCTCTTCATATTCTACGGTTACCTGTGCTTTCCCATCCGAAAAGATATCTTTGATATATCCGCTTCTTCTGCAAGCCGAAAGTTCACGGGTGATCCGGTGTGCCAAAACGATAGGCATTGGCATAAGCTGTGCGGTTTCGTCACACGCATAACCGACCATAACGCCCTGATCTCCAGCTCCCCGGCTTCTGTCTCTTCCCTTTTTTCCATTGTTGTCCCGAAATTCTTTTGATACACTCACTGCTTTTGCGATGTCCGGACTCTGCTGGTGTACAAACGTATCCATTTCTATTCCATCCGTACAATATCCGCATTCTCCCAGAACCTTTCGGATCACATCAAACACTGGCGGCTCATATCCGCTGCTGATCTCTCCTGCTACAAACACATTTCCTCTTGTGGCCAGCACTTCACATGCAACCCTTGAAGATGGATCATGTTTCAGGCATTCATCTAAGATTGCATCTGCGATCTGGTCACATACTTTATCCGGGTGTCCTTCTGTTACTGATTCTGCTGTATAATAACGTCTCATTTTTCTTCTCCTTATATCTACAAGTCCTGCCACTGGCAAATCCTTACTTACGAATGCATGGTAAGATAAACAGGGCAGGAGCTGCCTGATACACATCTCCTGCCCTGCCGGATTGATTTATCCAGTTATTCTTCTTTTATTTTTCTTCTGTTTCTTCTTTGTTTTCCGTCATTTTTGACTTCTTTCTGCGGTACACAGTCATCCCTGTAACTGTTCCGGCAGATGCCAGTGCAAGCAGGACAAATCCCCATACTTTCTGGTTATCCCCTGTTTTTGGTGCATTGGTCTTTTCGGTTGTTTTCTCCGGTGTTCTGGCATCTTTCATTTCCACTTTCTGCACTTCCATCGTATCTTTCAATGTAAATGTAACATCTTCGGCAATCTCATAACCATCCGGTGCTGTGATCTCATGCAAGGTAAGTTCCTCATTGACCGGAAGCTTCGCAACAGAATGCGGCTTTCCGTCCGTGATCCACTCTTCCAGAACAGTTCCGTCTTTTCGGATGATCTGAAGTTTCGCCCCTTCCAGTTCTTTCCCTGTGGTAATGTCTGTTTTGGAAATTTCCACTTTGGAATATTCGTCTTTCATTTCAACCTTTGTCACACTTCCATCTTCTTTGACTTCAAAGGTCACATCGCTGGCAGACACATAGCCGTCTTCATAAGGAGCCAGTTCTTCATGCAAGGTATAAGTTCCTTCCGGCAGACCATAGATCACATGTTCTTCTTTGGTACTGGTCCATTCTTCCACGATATTTCCGTCTTTGTCGATTACCTGAAGTTTTGCTCCCTCCAGCTCGCTTCCGGTGGTTGCATCTGTTTTGCTAATCCGTGTCTCGGTCGGCTGGTTCTCAACTTCTTTACTCAGTACAATCTTTTCAAGATTCTGGTTTTCGTAGGATGCATCTACTTTCCATACTTTCTCGTTCGGAAGATATCCGGCTTTTCTGACTTCCTCTTTGACATAATATTTCCCATGTGGAAGGTCACTGTCAAAAGTCAGATTCCCATTCTTATCAGTTGCTTTCTTTTCCAGCAGAGTATCCTTCTCTACAAGAACTTCTCCCTGATTAGAAACAATATCTTCCCCGGCATACAGTCCGAAGATGACTCCTTCCAGCTTTTCTCCTGTAACAGAATCCTTCTTTTCTACCGATACGGACACCTTCTGTCTCTCGTTTTTGTAAGTAACTCCTTCATAAACAACTGCCTGTGTATCATCCTCGGCTGTCAGGGTAAATTCTTTCTGCTCGGTATTCAGAACAAAATTCTCTCCTGCCACAACTTCTTTCAGATAATAAGTTCCCAGTGGTAGGTTGTTGAGTACTGCCATTCCCTTTTCGTCTGTAGTCAGTTTGGCTACCAAATCATCTTTTTCGTAGCGGACAAGCGGATTCCCTTCTTCGTCCTTTGCTCCGTCCGGTGAATAGATGGTATCTTTGGCATATACTTCGAACTGGGCACCTTCTACTCCGGTTTCTTCATATTTAAAGCCTTTATAAATACCTGTTTCTTCTTTACCAGATACAGCATTTCTTACTTTAGAGACCAGTGCTTTTACTTTTGCCAGAACAGAATCTCCGGTTACTTCGGTAAGCTGTTCTCCCTTTTTCGTCAGGAACAGGCTTCCTACCTGTTCATCGTTTTTCTGTTCTACCTCTACAATCGCTGCTCCTGTATCTGGATCAATCTGATGTGCAGTGTTTGAGGATACTGTAATTACAATACCGCTCTGTGGATTTTCTTTATATGTTCCTTTTGTAGTCTGCTCTAATGGTGAAATAATCGTTGTTCCATCATACAGGGACTCTTCGCTTCCCTGTCTTACAAATCCTTCCGGTGCTTTCACTTCTTCGATTCGATAGGTAGAGCACTTCAGTTCCTGCGGTGTGATCAGATATCCTTCCTCGTTTGTTTCGAATACACTGATCTTTTCTTTCTTCGGATACTGAACAACCTGTTCCACATATTTCTTATTTGTCACATCGTAAATCTTATAAGAAGCACCAGCCTTTAAAACCGTATTTCCAGTCTGTGCATCCTTCTTTACAATTTTCAACAAGAATTCAAACGGACGGTCATCAAATACTCTCCACTGCATTGGTTCTCTGCTGTCATTTTCCACATTTACAACAAATGAATCAATGGTTTTCAGATTCTCCGGGGTAGTGCTTTCCACTACAACATAACTTCCATAAGGCAGTTCCGGGCTGACTGCGTATCCTTTTGTATCTGTGATCAGTTCCGGCACTGGTACGGCTGTTCCATTCTCATAGGTGACTGCCACCTGCTCGTTACTGAAATCATAATTTTTAAAATCACTTGCCGTGTAACTTTCTCCATTGGCCGGTTTCAGCTTTCCATTTTTCACCTGTGACAGGCTGCTGATCAGATATACCTGAAATCCTGCTCCTGCGACCAGGTCTGTTTCTGTCTGCTCTCCATCTTCACTGATTTTGATCAACTGGAATGCCTGTTTTTTCACCTGCTCTTTTACCGTAAGGTCTCTTGTCACTTCTGCAACATCTTGTCCCTCATAGGTTACAGACACCTCATATCTTGTAGTATCCAGTGTATATCCTTCCGGCGGAGTGATCTCTTTTACATACATTTCTCCAAGATATAATTCTGAGAACTCCAGTGTTCCATCATCACCGATGACTCCCTGTGCGATCAGACTGTCCTGTTTATACAGCACCCCTGTTGTTCCATCCGGATGCACGATATCCTCTTTGGCATACAGCCCATACACTGCACCACGAAGAACACTGTCCCCCTGTGCCTTAAATGCAAGTGTTTCTTTATCGATCTTTGCGATTTTTACCTTTCCGGTGACTCTCTCATCGGTTGCTGTTACAGTCAATGTCTTTCCGGCTGCAACCTCTACTTTATATACTTCTGTATTCAGTTTATATCCGGTCGGTGCAGTCACTTCTTTTACATACACAGTTTTGAGTGCGGCATCAAAATAATCACTGACTGCTTTTCCGTCTGTTCCGGTTACAGTCATCGTCATCAGCAGATTTTCGCACTTCTTATCGGTATAAATACCGTAAACTGCTCCAGCCAGTGGATTCTGTGTATTGATATCTTTCTTCGTCAACTCAATACGTGTCATGTTCAGCCACTGTACGCTGAAGCTTACCGGAGCTGCTGTTTCGCTTTCGAATACACCGATATCCTGTTTGGAATCTCCGGTCGTCAGCACCAGCGTTCTCCATGTCTTTCCGACAGAACCGTATAAGTTGCCGGAAGCATAACTGCCTGTCAGCACCAGATCTGCCGACAGATAAAAAGTATCGCCGCCATAAATCTGGATTTTCCCATTTGTCACACTTGTTCCTTTGGTCAGGTTATGTGCGGTGACATTTTCCGGTACACTCAGTGTCACATAATTTCTGTGATCCCCGTACAGTGTGATATTCGGTGTTTTCTGGAGATTTCCATCTCTTACTGCATTCAGTTTCGTACTGGAAAGGCTCAGTTCCCCTTTTGGCGGTTCTTCCTGTCCGAACAGGTAATTGATATATGCGATCACCCCTGCATTTACAAGGTCATTGTAATTACAGCCTGTAAATCCGGCTTCTCCTGCGTAAGCGTAGCTGGCTGCAATGTGCGTATACACATACTTTTCATCCTCTGATTTCCCGGACAGATAACTTCCTGTCAGATCTCCTGCCCCACCATAGCCATAGTAAAGGACTTTCTGCAGATTCTTGTTACTGTCCAATACCTGTGCCACATAACTTCCACTCGGTGGGGATGCTTTCTGGGACTGGAGACAGTATGCGATCTTTCCGTTTACGGTAAACAGACACGTAAGATAATTTCCGATATAACTTGGATAGTAAATCGTTCTTCCTTTTGTCAGCGTAACTGTAGAACCACTGCTGGTTGCTCTTTCAGCTGCAGACAGTACCATGACGTTCCCCTCTTCAATATCTGCTTTCAGTTCTTCGATTGCCTGTGCAGAGGTATCTTCGCCAGATGCTTCTACTTCTACATCCGTGTAGTTCTGCACAGGCGAGTCCGAATCATCTTCAGATTTTGTATCTGATTTTTGCTTTTCCCCACCATTGTCCTGTGCATGTGCCTGACCTTCCGTATCCGTCAGGATCACCTTTCGGTTGATGGTATAGCTGTCACTCTGATCCTTTGGTACAACCATGTAAGAGGCAATGTAAGTTCCGGCTTTGTCCGGATGGTATTCCCCACCCTTTTCATCTTGGATGCTGATAAGCGTAACATCCTCTTTTTCTGCATCATAATGGATTCCTTCCATACTGGTTTCCACTGCAAATGTTTCATCCGAAATCTCTTTCGTGATATCGTCTGCCGTAACTGCCTTCTCTTTCTGACTCGTAGCCGCCTGTTCGGATGCCTGTACCTCCTGCCCCACATCCGTCTGCTCGGCAGCAAACGCATTGGCACTGCTTAAGGTACTGACGCCCATCAGGACAGCCAGTCCAAAGGCTGCGATTCTGGTTTTTAAATTCTTCACCTTCATGTGTGTTTCCTTTCTGATAATAAATACATTGTTCAGTAAAATACCGCAGAAGGTTCTCCCTCTGCGGTAACATTTATCTTGTGTATTGCTTTTCTGCTTTTTTCATTTCCTGTCTGGTGCGTTTTACTGCATCCATCACTGCCTTTGTCGGCAAGCCATTTTCCAGACATCCTTCCAGAATTCCATCCAGATAAAATTTCGATGGTTTTGCCGGAACATCCTTATGAGGGGAGTTCATTGTGTATACGAATACTTCCCTTAAAGTTCCAGCCTGATCCTTTACCTGAATGGTTTCTTTCCCATAAAAATTCGGAAATCCTTCATAAAAATCCAGATTCTTTTCACAAGCTTCTGTGATCTTCCATAAGACTCCATCCACATAGCTTCCTTTTTCCGGAAGCACAGTTGCAACGCCATTTCCCGGAGCTCTGCCACGAAATGCCAGCCGGTAATCTTCCAGCCGGACATTGCCAACCACTTCTGCATCCGGACAGCGGAATCTCATCTGCCCCAGGTTCATGTTACTGCCATATGCAAAATAATATCTTTCTTCTATTTTCCTCACCTCGATCTGACGTCTTCCGTCCTTTGTTTTTTCTTCAGGCACTCATATGTGCTTTTGTCATATCTCCATGCCAGATCACCTTCCAGATTTGCCAGCAGATGTTTCCGTACATTCTTATATTCTTCTCCGATTAATCCGAGCCGCAACAAAAACGTTCGGAATGTAAACGCCGGGTTTTCTGAGATCGGTGTCTTTTTCATCTGGGTGGATCTCTGATTGATCGCCTGGGCGGAAATCGCAAGTGCCAGTGTAATGTTCGCCCTCACTTTTCCTGCATGAAGGGTACTTTCAAAACAGCGCCACTCCAATGTTCCTTTGGAAAATACAGCATGGAGGTTTAACGCATAATACCGGGTACTGTCATAATGATTATGACTTCCATCCCTGCCTCCATACCAGACATTTCTTACCCGGTCCATCGTAATGGATTTGTTTGGCATTTTTCGGATTTTTTCCAATACCTCCGGACGCACCTTCTGACAATAGCTGTACTCTCTTCTTTCCTGCACTTTCAGTGCTTTGAACAGGATATCTTCCTTTGCGTACATAATGGTCAGCGCATTTTTCAGACTCTGCGGTGTATGGTTCGCCGCATCTACATGAACATGCTGACCACAGGACTCATTGACAAAACCTCCATGCCTCCGCAGACAGCGTACAACTTCCTGTAACTTTCCCATTTCATCATAGGATAATTTCGGTGATACCATCTCTGTTGAATATTCTCTATCTGCTGACACGATTCGACCACCTGATTTTCTTTGTGTATCAATGCTTCCGTCAGACATGAACTTCCACTTTTTTCCTTCCCGATCTCTCGCTGACCATATTCCGTAATACGCACCTTCATAAACGGCTTCTGTCCCGAACAGTTCTGCTACAACTTCTGCAGCCCGTTGTCTGGTGATCCCAGTCATCTCGATTTCCGTACCAAAGTACTGATCCTGAATTCCAATCATCACCGACACTATCCTTTCTCAGACAGTTCCAGTTCTTTTCGCTCCGCATCTGCCTTTCGCAATAGTGCTCCGATTGCTTCGATCACCGTAACAGTTACCCCGTTCCCAGCCTGTTTATATAGCTGTGCATCCGATGTGCAGTCTATGATCTTATCGATCTGCCAGTCATAATATCCCTGCAGACGCAGACACTCTCTTGGAACCAGCCTGCGTATTCTTCCGTGATACAAGATGCCATGACGATCTGTTGCAGTAATTGTGAACATGGGTTCTTCCGGTTCCTTCATGCGTCTACCGTTCTGCCGGACCTTCTCTTTTGCTGGGGTTAAGACTGCTCTTGCTCCATCCTCTGCTAATACACCGGAACATTCTCCTTTATATTTGTGAACACCGCATTGTCTGGTATTCAGACTTCTGCATTCTTCCGTTACTATCGGCGGCGGTGAAAGATCGACAAAGTGCAACGTTCCCTGTTGGACACCTGTTGTCAGGGTATGTGCGATCTGGTGTCCGACTCTCCCTCTCCTGCTGTTGAGATTCGCATAGCCCAGATCGATGCTGTCCCCTTCTCTTGCAAGTTTGTAGCCGAGCTTTGTATTCTCTTTGATCGGGACACCTACATCATATAATCCTGTCTTGCCGCCCATTCCACCTGCCTGTGAGGTCAGGGTACAGCTTAGTCCTTTGGGACTGTAGACTCTTTTTCCCTGACTTCCTGCCCGGATCTGAACAAGAGCTGCTCCATTTGTTTCTGGTTCAGGTAATATTTTTCCGGCACATCTGAAATCAAGATATCCGACAATATACACCCGTTTCCTTGCTTGGGGGACTCCGAAATCCTTGCTGTTAAGCACTTTCCATTCGACATGGTACCCCAGTTGCGAAAGCGTACTGAGGATGGTGCAAAATGTCCGCCCCTTGTCATGCGAAAGCAAACCGGGAACATTTTCAAGGATAAAATACTGGGGTCTTTTAGCTTTAAGAAGCCGGGCAATCTCGAAAAAGAGGGTTCCTCTTGCATCTGCAAATCCTTCTCGCTTTCCGGCGATAGAGAATGCCTGGCAAGGAAATCCTGCACAGAGCAGATCAAAATCCGGCATTCGTTCTGGTTCAATTGTTCGTGCATCACTACAATACCACTCCCCTTCTGTGTCAAACAGCAATCGGTAGTTCTTATCCGCATAAGTATCCACCTCGCAGTGTCCGACACAGGTAAATCCCCCTGCACGTCTTAAGCCTTCACGGAATCCCCCGATTCCGCTAAAGAGATCAAAAAATTGAATGGTTGCGGTTATCAACCTCCTTTGCTGATAAAAACAGGCGGCATGATTTTTCTCATACCGCCTGTTGGTTTCTCTGTATCTGTTTGTTACCATTCTGTTGGTTCTTCTGCTTGGGTTTCTTCGTCTGGTTTGCTTTCCTCGCCCAGTTCGTTTTCTTCTTCTGGTTCAGTTTCTTCTTCTGGTTCAGTTTCTTCTTCCGGTTCGCATTCTTCTTCCGGTTGGTTTCCTTCGCCCGGCTCGCTCTCTTCTTCCAAGTCATTTTCCTCTTCCGGTTGAGTCTCTTCTATTTCAGATTCTCCAGTTGCAGGTTCCGCTTCTTCGGTGCTGTCTTTGTTCTGCCATTCGGCTTCTGCCTTTTCCAGTGCCTCTTCGATGATCTGAATCAAGAAGTCTTTCTGTTTCATGCCTTTTTTTGCGATGACTGTTTTTAATCTCTGGAATAATTCCTCTGATACCTGTACTGCGATTGTTCTTGCTGTTCCCATGCTCATCTCTCCTTTTCCTGCAAGTCTTTCAAAATGTTCTTCGATGACCTGCTGTATAAATTTCTGTGTGCTGCTTTCTGTCAGTTCAATCTCTTCTCTTACTTTTTCGTGTAAGTCCTTCGGGATCTTTCCGCATATGTTCTTCATCTCTGTCATAGCGTTTCTCCTTTCCGTTTCGCTACACACAACATACTCCAAAGATGCATGGAAAGCTATTCACAATACCTACCAAAGATATCGATGCTGTTTTGCTCCTGCCCCTAGCAGATCCAACAATGTATGTATCGCACAATCATAGGCCTCACCCCCTTTACATATTTTCCATCTGAGACAGGAAATCCATCATCTGGTCCGGGATATCCCCAGCCGGTGGATCTGTTCCAATTTGTTCCGCACCGCCACAAATGTTTAATTCCCGAACACTTTCTTTGATCGTCTTTTGGATGATCTCTTCCATCCACTTCCGGTCCTCTTTTTCCAGAATCGCCTGAACAAGGTACTGGTTTTTCTGTCCTTCCGGAACACACTGGAATTTCTCCCATGCTTTCTGATGTTCCGGGTTTTTCAGGTTGGGACGGAACGAATATACCGGACGTGTCATTTCGCCCACATCTGCTCTACAATCCGTTCATATCCGGCAGCGTTCGCATGGACGTCCTCGATAAAAACAGGGCGGCAAATCGCGTCCTGTGCGGTCACGTGGCGTTTTAAAATCGCAGAACCTCCACCCATAAATACGCTCGGCACCGCCCTCATATCAAACCCGGATTCTGTTACTGCAGACAGGATTCTTTCGATGTATTTCCGTCCGTTTTCCTGTATGACAACTCTTGCATCTTCTGCCATGCTGCAGGTTTCCCCACGAAGCACACGTTCGATCTGCGTTTCCGTTACAGACAGTCCGGTATTTCTCCGCACCTGTTCTGCAGTCTCATCAATACACCGGATCACACCCAGCTCCAGACTCCTGCAGGTTGCCGCATTCGGAACAGCATTATCCAGTCTCATCAGGTCGACTGTCCAGCCACCAATATCCACCAGAAGAACAGATGGTTCATTCTTCAGGTACTCTGGATGCAGAGCCAGGGCAGAATACCCCTGTGGGAACAGTTTCACATCTTTGATCTGTATCTCATACCATTCACTTTCATATAAAAAGCGCACTGGCTGTTCTTTCCGCAACAGATACTCCCGAAATCCCTGTTTCTCCCTTCCAAAGCTGGACAAAGGCAGTCCAACAGCCAGAATGACTTCCGTCTTTCGTTCTGCTTTCCGATGCTTGATTTCTTCCGCAATCGCAGCCAGCGTCAGCAGATAATAATTATCATTGGACGTTTTATTTTTTACCAGCGTCTGTCTCCCTGTACCGCAGACATAATACTTTCCCCGATACTGCAGAACATTCTGCATCGTATACGGCTCATAATCATACTCGATAATGCCACTGGGAAAAGACACATGTTTTGTCTTGATCGCATAATACCCATGATCAATTCCTACTATCATCACAATCACATCCTTCTTTCATTTTTTCGTCTGGCATAAAGCCAAGAACTCTTTTTCTGCTGCAACGGATCGTTGCAAAAGTGCCTGTTTTGAACACTTTTCTAAGTTTTCACGCCCCAAAACCTGCGGAAACTCTGGGGTTCTCATACCGCTGCTGCTTGAGGAACACTCCCTGTTCTTTCCCAGCCGGTTAAAAAATATCCCTCTCCCGGCGGCTGTCCAGCCTTTCCGGGAGAGGGATATATCGCAATGTTCCTTTTTGAACAATGGCCTGTCTTTTTATTTTTATGAGATGTTCTTCCTGCTTTTGTAACATGGCAGAATACTCATCTTCCGTCAAAAATTTCCGGATATAAGCTCCTTTTTTCCCCAGCGTGTTATCTGTTTTTAACATCTCTATTTCTACCATGTAATGGGTATCCGGATGATATCTGGTTTCACATAAAATGCTTTCGCCTTTGATATAATCCGATTTCACCGCCTCCCTTGCCGCCGCTAAAAGTTCATGGATACTTACCTCCACCTGCATCACCTCCTTCAAAAATAGCGAAAGAAAAGCAGACCCCTCAATCGAAGTCTGCCTCTGTCGGATATGGTAATCCTCTTTTTTTATATTTTGAATCAATAATCTTTCGGATTTTCTCTCTTTTTTCTTTTGTTGGTGCATGCTTTTGAAAATCAACCAGCCATCTTTCTAATCTTCCATCATCATCGATCCACGTATCGTTTTCATATTCCCATTCATCTAATAACTTGATCAGTGCATCCAATGGTTCTTCCACATCATCGCCAAACTCTTTCCATAAATTTAATCCATAACTTTCCAAGCCAAAGAATTCTGTTAGAAATGAAAACCTCTCCATATCCCCCAATGTCATCTTTTTTCTGCCCGTCAATAATTCCTGATCCCTGCTGCCACAGTAACTCAAGAAAATCTTTTTTTCTTTCTCACTTTCGCTCATAGATTGTCCCCTTTCAGAAATAATTCTTTATTACGAAACATTATAAAATTTCAACTCATTAGAATCAATATATATGTTTCCAAATAACGAAACTTTTATTTTTTAAGGAGAACGTATTATGCAGAAAATCAGACCAGATATGGATATCGGTAAAAATATTCAATCTCTTAGATACAAAAATAATCTAACGCAAGACCAGGTCATTGCAAAATTGAATCTCATAGGTATTGTCATATCCAAAAGCACTTATGCCAAACTGGAAACAAACCGCATGAACATCAAAGTGTCTGAGTTAGTCGCTCTGGCAAAGATCTTTCATACAGATATCAATGCATTCTTTGATGGTCTGCTGTAATTCAGCATTCCTCAGACTCCCTGTATATATCATAATATTTTTAAAAAAAGAACCAGTCTGTATCCTCATCGGATATAAACTCGTTCTTTTTTCTTATCAAATAATTCTTTATACCTCGACTGGATATCCATGCAGTCATTTTCAAAATTATATAGCTGTAACTTTGGATATCGTGGGATTTCTATCTTGGGATATTCTTTTATTTGCGCATATTGGAGTCCCTTTTCATTTAATTCCTTGTACTTAAAGACTCCCTGAGCTGTTTCATACTTACATATGGTTTCTTTCTGCATTTCCTTAAGTGTTTCAATTATGTCATTACATTTCCATCTAGTTTTATATGTACTGATCTGTCCACTGGTCATTCCTATTTTCCAAGCAAATTCCGGTAGTTTTCTATAAAAAACGCCCTCAATTTTAAGCATTGGGATATAAGTGAATAACTGATTTTCCGACCATCCACATTCATCTCGCAGCTTTTTTACCAATATAAAACATTCCAAAAAATCCTTCTCTTTAGCATAACGGTGCAGTCCAGATACTAACGATTTTGAAATATTATAATCCCGGCATAAACCGATATGACTTGAATACGATTTATTTTGATATGTAATCGCTATTCCATTCTTCGTAGTTCTTACCGGTGTGTAAATGGCCTCTGATAATGTCTTTCCATAACCGGTAATCCGTTCCATTACATTTGCTGGTTGGACACCATATTCAGTACACAGTTCAATAAAAGAAGAATACTCATTTCCTTCAAATTTTATGGGTTCTTTTTTTAATTGTGTTATCACTGCCTCTTCCAATGATTTACTTTTAGCGTTTGTATAATAGGCTAATGATCCAAAACTAATGCCAAACTTCTCTGCCACTTCTTCTTTGTTCTTGTAGTTTTTTCCCCATAACACAATTTGTTTTTCCTGCTCTTCCCGGCATCGATTCACTGCTTCTTCAACAGAATCACACTTAGCCAAAAAATGTTTCAATGAACTTTCCGGCAGTTTATATTCCTGCGCCAGTTTTTTAGGTGAACGATATAGATTCCCGTCATATTCATATAATTTACCGATTCCATATACCTTCTTTAGACAGATTTCCATAGCGTCATCCACGCTCCACCCTCTCTTCAGAAGCTTTCTCAGATGCTGGTAGTCAACCTCATATTCCTGAGCCAGTAATTTTATCATTTCATAGGAATTTCCTTGATATTCAATCTTTTTCCCACTCATACTCTATCGCCTCCCTTGTTTTTATATCAAGTACAACACTATACCACTTTTGGGAAAGAAATCCATTCACCAGATCTACTAAATCTGTAAAGGGAAGCTATATCTATTTGTGAAATAAAAATGATATAAAAGACTCCATGTTCTCTCATACCAGCTATTCAATATCCTTTACTACATACACATTTATCTGCATTATCTGTGTATGCTGTATCTTTCATCCCTATAATCTTAACTCAATGTACACTACTATAAGCTATACTCCATTTTTCATCCCTCAACAAACAAAGCAATGACTTACTTTCTGATTTCATATCTAAATCGACAGTATGAATAGAAATTCCATAAATTAGCTCTAAATGGGAAATCTTTTCTATAAATAAATTTAGTCTTAAATGAAATATGCTGGAAATAGCACCATTCCTTTATCTGTTTCATCCTCATACTTTCTGCTGATGCCACCCAGCTTACTAAACATTGTTTCTTAAAATCGTCTAGCCCTATTTCAAAAAACAAATAAAATAATACATTGTAGTATCTGATCAATACAATTTCTTTTGTTATTTTTTCCTTTGACCTCATACACACTTTCCACCTCTCACTGTATATCCAGTTCTATTTGTCCTCACATTTTTACCCTATACACCTTATACTCACCCCATAATAGGTGGTTAATATTCCAACGAGAATCAGGATAATTTCTACCGTTGTAATTCCCTGCTCATCTTTCAGAAATGCCTGCACATGTGTCATATATTTTCACCTCCTTTCCCAGAAGATGCACAGTAATTCTAAAATGAAAATGACATCAGTGCCGGTGCCATCAGAATAATCAACACCACACCAAACATCAGCATCATTGGAAATAAGAGTTTCGTTCCCGCCTGTTCTCCGAGTTTTCGTGCAAGCTGATGCCGCTCTTCCATTCCCCGCAAAGCTTCTGCCTCCAGAAGATCCGCCAGTCCATCAGAACCTTTTCTCAGATTCTGTGCCAGTATCGTTCCCATTTTGATGTACTCCGGAAGCTGGCATCTTCTGCCAAAATTTTCATATGCCTGTGCTTCCGGAACCCCACTTTTCATTTCGTTGCAGCAACGCCGTATTTCTTCGTCTATATAGTGCTCACGGACCTGTCTGCTCTGTGCCAGCCTTTCAAAAGCTCCCCGGATCGTAAGCCCTGCCCGCAGCAATGCCATTAATTTATAGAGAAAGGAAGCATATTCCATGGTAAGAGCCGTTTGCTTTTTCTTGACTGCTGCCTGTAATCTTTCTTCTTCCAGCATCCAGATACACAATGCTGTGATAACCACCAGAACCGCAATCATCTGCACGGGCGATTCTTTTTCTTTTTTCCATTCCAGCTTTTTGCCCTCTATTTCACCCGGAAGCCTCAGCTGTTCTTCCTGCACCCTTTTCTGTTCTTCACTCTGTAAAAGTTCCTGAATCTGTTTTTGCTGTTTCTCTTCCTCCGAACGCACCGGCGGAAAAACACACACAGAAAAACGGTAGTCCATCTCTCTGTCCTGACAGGAAAAATTTACTGTAATCTGTACCTGCGTACCACCCTCTGCCGCCTCCCCGACCAGGTTTCCTTTTTCATCAATAAGACCCAGATCATCTGTAAACCAGTCTGCTTTCACTTTACCATCTAAAACAGAAGAAGGAAATTCCAGGGAACTTCTTACTTCCTGCATCGATATATTTTCCCCGAGAATCACGCTTTCCAGATCTTCGATCGCCTGCTGAAAAAACTCATCGATCTGCTGGTCACTGTACTGTCTTTCCTGCAGCAAAATCGGGATTTTCTGTGCTTCTCCTTCCCCTTCTACCTGTACTTCCAGATCCGTTTCCATGCTTTCCTGCCCATAAGAAGGTCTTGCAAGAAACGTAATTTCTTTTGCTTCTCCCGTAAAAACGGCTGCCAGAAAACAAAGTCCTGTGCCCCAGAATAGAATCATCATTACTTTTGCAATTCTTCTTGCGGTAAATTCAAAAGCGTCTTTTTCCTTTGCCGAATTTTCGACAAACTGCAGTGTCTGTTCCAGTTTCTGATATTTTACATCTTCTTTCTTTACCATTTTTGATGCGATCCATTTTCCGATTTTATAAAACGGCTGCATCATCTTTTCTTCATATCTCAATCGCTACAATCTTCCTTCCCATCAAAAAAGCAAACACATAAACACCAAGGCAGATACTCATCACTGCCATCCCCGCCGGATTCTGATACATTACA
>ERZ791654.586-NODE-586-length-19364-cov-2.503703_pt1 | contig 19364 bp, 13 predicted proteins | sample MGYA00509960_ERZ791654 | MGnify/ENA primary metagenome ERZ791654 (study PRJEB30046, sample SAMN00715198) | human gut metagenome | study: EMG produced TPA metagenomics assembly of the A metagenome-wide association study of gut microbiota in type 2... | reverse complement strand
AGTATCCTATCTTTCCAACCCCTCTCCTCAGAAACTACTGTTTCTTCGGTCTCTCCCCTATATTGCTCCGCAACACAGGGGAGAAGGTTGAATAGTTCCCGCTCACTACAAAAACGCCAAACCATAAAGAAAAAAGTTCACCCTCTCCTCCGCCGGCCCCATAACATTACGGGACACGGCAGAGGAGAGGGTGAAATGCAATCCCATCGCATTCGCTAAAATTTAGGTCTATCTCCTCGAATTTTTTACTGAACCGAAAAAAACTCTATGGACATAGAGGAAAGGAGTTCGAGAAAATAAAAAACGGAGTTCGCTTATGGTGAACTCCGTTTCATACATCTTATTTAGATTCAATCTTATTTCGCACGTTCGATATAAGAACCGTCGCGAGTATCTACAACAATCATCTCTCCCGTTTCTATAAAAAGAGGAACACGCACCGTAGCCCCGGTTTCCACCGTAGCCGGTTTAGTCGTATTGGTCGCTGTATCGCCCTTCAAACCGGGTTCGGTATAGGTAACTTCCAGCTGCACCTTTACGGGAAGCTCGGCAAACAAAACAGTTTCGGTAGAAGCATCGGAAACGACTTCGACAACCATGCCTTCTTTCAAAAAGTCTACCCCCGTAATCAAGTCCTTATTGATGATAAGGTCGTCCCACGTTTCTTGATTCAAAAAATGATAATGTTCTCCTTCATTATAAGAGAATTGATACGGACGACGTTCTACACGAACATCTTCCAACTTTTCGCCTATATTGAAACGGCGTTCGAGCACCCGACCCGATACCACATCTTTCAATTTGGTACGCATAATCGTATTGCCCTTACCCGGTTTTACATGTAAAAATTCTACACAGAAATAGAGTTTTCCGTCCAAACGAATACAAGTTCCGTTTTTAATGTCTTGCGAGTTAATCATACTTGTCTTTATTACTTTATTTTGGATTTATATTATTCTTTGTTTCTGATGATTCCAAATGCAAAAGTAAATTAAATCGGTAAAATCTCAAAAAGAAAACCCCAAAAATAGATTATCTCTTGGTTTATTAAAAAAAAGTATCTATTTTTGCAGTCCGAAAAAAGAATAATAACGATAAAATATAACGGCAATGAAAAGAACATTTCAACCTTCAAACAGAAAGAGAATAAATAAACACGGATTCCGCCTGAGAATGTCGACAGCCAATGGTCGTCGTGTATTAGCCAGCCGTCGCGCCAAAGGTCGTGCTAAATTGACGGTATCGGACGAAAGACATCCTTTCTAAAATTTTTTATTCGACATAATAAAGAAAGCCGTATCGATCGATACGGCTTTCTTTATATCTATATTTATGTAATTCCACACTTCCTTAGAACAGAATATTCGCCGTCGCACCCCATGTGAGAGCATGAATCGTACGATTTTTCGACGAAATATCCATGATACCCAGTTCGGTAGAGGGAGACAAGCCCAACGAAGTAGAGGTAGACGAGTAGTCGCAAAACAGTCTTGCCCCGAAATTGCGCTTCAACACATAACCAACCGACACGCCTGCACTCCAAGCAAACCCGTTATTTCCCAATTTTATCTCGTCACGACCAATCGAGCGATCCAATATATAACTATATCCAGCCAACGCCTTACAACCCAAGCTCCAACGTCTTGTAAAAGGATATGAAAAATAAGCCCCAGCCATAACCCGGCTCTCATCTATCGCCTCTAACGAGACATCGGGACGATTATTCAGCGATACGGGGATATTGGACACCGTCGCCAATCCGCCGCAACCTATGTATTTATTGAAAAAATAAGCTCCTTCGACACCCATACGGCTACCTATATTCGTGTTTATTCGGAGTCCGTTACCTATATCTATACTTCCCAACCCGGATACAAAGCCCATATAAAGCCCCACAAACGAGGGATTTTCCAACAAAGGATAATACCGGGGAGATTCGAAATTAAGACCTTTATCCTTAAAAATCAAATCGGCCAAATAATAGCCTAATTCTGTCGAAAGAATACCTATACCGGCTCCCGCCAACACATCGGACAACCAATGCCGATTATTCAATATCCGACTAATTCCCGTAGCCGTTGCGACTGTAAAAGCCGAAATGCTATACCACGGACTACGATCGCCATACTCCTTATGCATCATCATGGCCGCCATAAACGCAGTAGCCGTATGTCCCGAGGGAAAGGATTTATAATTGCTTTTATCGGGTCGACGCACATGAGCCGTATATTTAATGGTATTGACAACCGAAGCCATTATAGCCACGGAAAAAGCATCGGAAACCAACATACGTCCCCACGAACTGCGACTTTCCACACCGAATCCTTTCAGCCCTAACATAACTACGGCCGGAGCATATTGCAGATAATCATCATAACCGTAATGAAAATTCGGAACAAAATCTTCTCTAAGTTGACGAAAATGCTCGCTGCCATGTTTCACCGATAAACCGGCAATAACCAACGGAACTCCCACGTAGGTCATCTGGAACCACTTCGCATCGGTAATTTTATCGGCTTTCCTCTGAAACGGTTGTTCGTAAACGAGCGGTCTTAAATCGACAATCGTATCGTTAACCTCTGATTTAGGAGCGACCGCACCTACTTTAAATACCGAAGAAGACAGCAACCCGGTCACCAACAATCCTGTAATGAATCTCATCTTATCGAGCGATTAGAATAATATAATAAAAACGGAACAAATTTCTATTATTTATTCCGTTTATCCAAAATAAATTAAATATTTTAAACCCGTTCTAATTTCCCAAGAGACACATACCAAATAAATCCCGACACTCGGTCATATCCCATCTTTTCAATCAAGGAAGTATAAGTATTTACTTGTCTTTTGTATGAGGCACGTTCCACATTCCCGAATTTATAATCGACAACGATAACCTCATTGTCCGTTTCGACAACCCGATCGGGGCGATAAAACGAACCATCGGGCTGTAAAATTTCCCTTTCCGTCCACACGTTCACCCCCGGCGAGAACCACGAACTCACCCGTTCGTCGGCAAGCCAACGATTTATATCCTCACGAATCGATTTCGACTCCGACTCGGAAAGCTCTCCCGAACGGACGAACGCCGCAATCGTATCGTCGATGCGATCGAGGGTTTCGATCTGGCTCAAAATACGATGCATGAGCGTACCGTATGTACGATCCTTCCCCTCACCGAAAACGCCCTTCCCTTGTAATCGCAAGTGCAACCGATTTCCCGGTTCGATAGAGCGATATATACCAGCAGGAAAAGACGGTACGGCAGAAACGTTTTTCTTTTTTTTCTCGGCTCGCCAATCGATTCCGGCCTCATAATGAAGGTCTCCGCCGTCGTTCCCCTCCGGGAACAACACTTCACCCAGCATTGCCGAGATACTGCCGAAACGCCCTTTGTCGCTTTTATTTTTAACAGTCGGAGCAAAAATATGCAATTCTTCTTCCGCCCGGGTAAAAGCAACATAAGCGATATTCAGATTATCAATACAAGCATACATCTTTTCATCGAAATACTCGGTTGCGTAATAGGTCTGGGCCAAACTGCTACCATATCGTAACGGTAGCACCGGGATACGAGAAAAAGGCTCTTCATGAGTATGACACCAGACAAAATTGGTTTGATTGGACTGATGATCCAAACTCCAATTACAAAAAGGAATGATTACGACTTTAAATTCAAGGCCTTTGGATTTATGTATAGTCATTACCCGCATGGCATCTTGCTCCTGCGGAGTCGTCACCGACAACTTATCCTCATTATCGTCCCACCACGACAAGAACGAACCCAAGTCGGCCGTATGTGTCCGACAATAATCCAAAACATAATCTTGAAAAGCCTGTATATACACCCGTTCACCTTCGTCAGCCCCCTCATCTGAAAAATAAGAAACAATCCGCTCACACATCTCGAACAAAGGCTCTTTGCGAATACTCTCGACAAAGGAGAAAAAATCATTATCGAGATGCCTCCCGATGTTCTCTCTATCTTCGAAATAAGACAAAATAACCGCATCATCAAATGCCTTGAATTTTCGGCTATTATATTCATAGACAGCCAACAGTCGGGTCAATTCGATCGAAGGATCTTGAATATATCTCAAAATTCCTATCAACAAATTGATTATAGGAGAGTTTCTTATCAACAACGACTCACTCGATATAACGTCGTAACGATAACGCCCATCGGTATTCTCGGAATTCAGACGCAACAACAAATCGACAAGCATGGTCCCTTCTCTGGCAGTTCTCGTCAAAAACGTTATGTCGCCGGGGGTGTACCCCCTATCCTGTAAATCCCTCAACAAATCGGGAATACGAGCTAAGGACTCGTTATAAAAATCCTCCTTTTTATCCGATTCCCACATCGTTACAGAAACATGACCGCTGCGCAAAAGATTCGAATCGGCGACTCTCTGCCCGATATCGGCATAAGCCTTTTCTATCTTGACATCGAAGCTCCCTTCGACCAAAGCGGACTCCTCAATCTCTCGCTCTAACTTCTGCTGTAACAAACGAGCAGCCTCGCCAAAGATTCTATTATTAAACTCTACTATGCAGGCACAACTACGATAGTTCATATTCATAGACCTTTCGCTATACTGCGACGGTCTGAACAACGACTGAACGCCTTCATTCAACAAAGACCAATCGGAGTTACGCCACCGATAAATGCTCTGTTTCACATCACCCACAATCAAATCGGTGTGGTCATGGCTCAAACTCTCTCCTATGAGAGGTGCGAAGTTTTGCCATTGCAGTTTGGAGGTGTCTTGAAACTCGTCGATCATAAAATGGTTGACCCTCGTCCCTATTTTTTCATAAATGAACGGGGCATCGTTCTCGTTGATAACCGCATTGAGTATACCGGCCGTATCGGACAGGAGAAGTACGTTATGTTCCTTTTCGTACTCCTCGATACGGCGGTCTATATCGACCAATATCCCCAAAGCATAAATATACTTCGAACTTTGTACCGCTGTGTTGTACCGCACGTAGGGTTCTCCGAAACAATTTACCATTTCCTGCAACACCGGATTAAGTTCCTCATAGAGACTATCTATACAAGCCGGTATTTCTTTTTTCAAAAACCAACCGTCCCGATTGCCCACATTTGCCAGAAAAGTCTGTGTCGGAGGCTCCACTTTTCCATCGACAATTTTTTTAAGATACTGAATCCAAGAACGCCCCTTCCCCTTAAAATCATCGGGCGACAATCCATAACGTTCGAGTACAGCCATAGCCGCCTCCCCCGATTTCCGTAAAAGGGACTCGAACTCGACACGGATACGGCGCATCTCTTTCAGATAATCGTCAAGAACCGACTTATCCTTGATTTGCGAAAGTATCTCGTTACGAAACAATTTATAAGTTTCTTTCGATAACTCCCCAGCCAGTTCTCTCAAATCGTCCTTCCGTTCGGAACGATTTCCCAAGCTCCACCAATTCCCCGACTCTATACGCTCCTCAGCATAATGTATCAGCCAGTTGAGAAGACCTTTTTGGTCGACGTCGGACAATTCGGAATACATGCGGTCTATGGCAGAAGCCGTAACGAAATCGTTATCCATCTCTATCTCAAAACTGCCCTGCAATCCAATTTCGCGGGTAAAATTCCGAAGCACTTGTTGAAAGAAACGGTCGATCGTGCTGATATTGAAATAAGAAAAATCGTGTAACAAAACATACAGCGTCTCCGAAGCTATACCCCGAATCTGTTCAACCGTACAACCGAACAGTTGCATCAAGCCATCGACATAAGGCGACTTCTCCGTATCGTGCGCCAATATATCGAGCTGGAAAACGATACGATGCTTCATCTCTTCGGTCGCCTTATTGGTAAATGTAACCGCCAAAATACGTCGATGCTTTCAATCGCTCTTCCGATATAACCGGTAACGCCCCTGTTCGTTCCTATATCCCAACAGCAATTTAATATACTCCAATGTCAGGGTATAAGTCTTGCCCGAACCGGCCGATGCTTTGTATATATGTAACATAAAATCAGATAATGCGAGCTCGATACCCTTCCGACAATAAAATTTCCAATACTTTTTGACGGAAATCTCCCTGAATCAATATATCGCCTTCTTTATCAGACCCTCCTACCCCGCACTTGGTTTTCAACTTTTTCGCCAAAGCCTTCAAATCCTCGGCAGTACCGACAAATCCGGTCACAAGCGTAACCGATTTTCCGTTTCTGTTACGTTTATCCAACGATATGCGCAACTGTTGTTTCCCCGGTTCCAAAGTTTCGGGTTCATCTTCCTCGCCATTATCGAATTTGAAATCGGGATTCGTAGAATAAACTACATTCAATCTGTCTTTCCAATCATTATTTTTTTTCATTTCGGTAATTTTATCTCTTCTATCAATTTAGGATATAAAAGGCAATCTCGCATAGTTAAATTCAAAAACCGTTTTCATTTGTCTCTGCTCCCGCCTTTCGCTATATTTGTCCTCAAAAATAATAAAGATAGCGATACGAAACAACCCGCATCGCTTTTTATTCAGCAATAAACCGAACGATTTCCCGTTATATAAAATACGATGAAAGATATTACGAGACATCACGATATATTCTTTGCAAACCGTTTGTCCTTATTGCGTATATGGCTGTGCATAAGTACGCTCTTTTTTACCATAGAGACATCGTTTGCACTCAACCCCAGCCGTTATGCGACCCAATCGCAACTCGCCGACGGATATTGGGTGAAAGTGGCTGTTTACGAATCCGGTATTCACCAAATCACCTATCGGGAACTCCGTAGATGGGGATTTTCCGATCCCTCGGCCGTGACCGTTTTCGGATACGGAGGCGCCATGCTACCCGAAACATTTTCTGAGAACGATATAGACGACCTGAATCAGTTACCCGTCATACGCACCGACAGTAAAATATTGTTCTACGCACAAGGCCCCATTTCATGGTCGTATAACGAAAAAACCAAAGAATACGACCATGAACAAAACACATATTCTACCGCAGGATATTATTTCCTGACCGACAGTAAAAATCAATCGGCGACCATCGTCGAGCGAGAAGGGGGACAAACGACCGGATTACAGGACATAACTTCATTCGACGAACACGCCGTATACGAACAGGAATTATATTCTCCCGGTTCGACAGGACGATTATTTTTAGGCGACGATTTCCGTTATACGACATCTAAGAGTTTTACATTCGAACTTCCCGGTGTAGACAATTCCTCTCCCGTAAAATTAAGAACTTCTTTCGGAGCAAAAATATTAGGTGGAACTGCCACACTTGTCTTTGCCCGCAATGGACAAACTCTTCCATCGAGCAACACCGACAATATAGGAGCAGGATCGAGCAGTTCTTATGACTTCGTAAGAATGACCTCGACGCTCAAAGAAATCGACCTCGACAGCGAGGAACTGGCTTTTACGCTCCTTTTCCGACAAAACGGAGGTTCTCTCTCTATGGCCCGTCTCAATTATTTTCGGTTCAACTACAAAAGAAAATTGCAATTATACAACGGAAGTATCCAATTCCGGCTGGGTCAGCTCCCTGCGAACAGTTGCTATAACCTGCAAGGTTACTCGACGACGACTCATATCTGGGATATATCGGATCCTCTGAATCCCGTTTCTGTCAAACCCAACGTCAACAACGGTAATGCACGTTTCGTACCTACGAAAGGAAATGAAGAATACATTGCATTCGACGAACAAGCTACCGTTGCCTCGGTAGAGTTTATTGAAAAAGTGCCTAACCAAAATTTACACGGTTTGACAACCCCCGACATGGTTATTCTCACGCCCAAAGAATATATCTCCTACGCCCAAAGCATCGCTCGATTGCATAATGAGAACGACGGTATGGAGGTAGCTGTCATCGACCATGAAACCGTATTCAACGAATTCTCCTCGGGAACACCCGATGCGACAGCCTATCGACGACTGATGAAAATGTTTTTCGATCGAAAAGGCGGCCTCGACGGAGAGCCTTTATACCTATTGCTTTTTGGAAAAGGATTATACGATAACCGAAAAATAGGAGAAACCGGTAAATATGTGAAATACCCCACACTCCTCACATACCAGCACGGCAGCGGAACAGACGAACGTCAATCCTATACGACAGACGATTACTTCGGATTCCTCGACGACGATTCCGGGAATAGAATAGCGTCGGATAAACTCCGTGTCAATATAGGCCGTTTGCCCATAAAAAGCGAACAAGAAGCCAAAGATGTGGTATCCAAATTATACAATTATATAGAGAATAACGATAAGGGCTCTTGGAAAAATCAGGTTCTTGTCGTCGCCGACGATGAAAATTATGCCATTCACATGGAACAGGCCGAGGAGATTTGCAGCATTATGGAGAATAGCGATGCCCACTGTTTCATCAACAAAGTCTACACGGATGCTTACACGGCAGAAATAGGCTCCACGGGACGAACATACCCTTCGGCCAAGAAAAAATTATTACAAATTTTAGATGACGGCGTTCTCGTAGTAGATTATATAGGTCACGGCAGTACCGTGGCATGGACACATGAAGATTTGTTGAATATAGGCGACATTCAATCCATGTATTTAAAAAGGTTGCCACTGTTTATCACAGCGACTTGTGACTTCGGACGTTACGATCACGAAGAAACATCGGGTGGAGAAATCCTTTGCCTGAATCCGAACGGAGGAGGTATAGCCCTCATCACCACGACCCGAGTCGTTTATATCAGCGACAATCACTATCTCAACAGTGGTGTAGCGCAACAAATATTCAAAAAAAATGAAAATCACGAGTATCCACGACTCGGCGACATATTGCGTGAAGCGAAATGCAACATTGCACAAACAGACAGCAACAAATTGAACTACACCCTATTGGGAGATCCGGCTCTAAAATTATTATACCCCGATTACCAAATTAAGGTAACCGAAATAAACGGGCATGACATCACTCAAACCACACCGACCATACAAGCGAGAGACTCCGTTTCTATAAAGGGAGAGATATATACCCCCGGCGGAGAAAAAGCGACCGATTATAACGGTATCATCTGTCCGACGGTCTATGATTCCGAAGTAACCGTAGTAACCCACGGCTATGGAGAGGAAGGCAAAGCCATAGAATTTAAAGAAAGGAGCAACCGCCTTTATGTGGGAAAAGACTCTATCGTCAACGGCATTTTTGAAATTTCATTCAAAGTCCCGAGAGAAATCAACTTTGCCGATGACAAGGGATTGATAAATCTATATTGCTATAACGATGAAGGTCAAGAGGGAAACGGCAATGAATCCAACTTTATCGTAGGAGGATTTAACGACGACTCGAACGAAGATTTTGAAGGTCCGCAGATATATTCTGCCTACCTCAACTCCGAAGAGTTCAAATACGGTGATACGGTCAACGAATCGCCTCTGTTTATGGCCGAGGTGTATGATGAATCGGGAATAAACATATCCGATGCCGGTATCGGGCATCAGATGACTATTACCTTAGACGATAAAACCGTATATACCGACGTATCTTCTTACTTCCAACCTGCATTGGGCGAATTCGGCAGAGGGTTTATCGCATACCCTTTGAGCGGACTGAGCGAAGGGGAACACTCTTTACGATTAAAAGTATGGGACACCGAAAACAATTCGTCGGAAACCGAAATAGGCTTCACGGTAAAGGCCGGATTAAAACCTGTTATTTATGACTTATATGCCGATCGTAACCCGGCCAGCACTTCGACAAATTTCTATTTGAGACACAACAGACCGGATGCCGTGATAAACGTAACCATATCGGTATATAATCTGATGGGGGTAGAAGTATGGCGTTATACAGGAAAAGGTCTCTCCGACATGTACAAGTCCTACCCGATTACATGGGATTTGACCGACGGTAGCGGAACTCGGGTTCCCGGTGGTATCTACTTGTACAAAGCGATTATATCGACCGACAACGAACACGAAACCACTCGTTCGAAAAAACTCTGTGTGACCGGCAGAGAATAGCCTGTTTCTCCGACAAGGATATACATCGTCGATTCCTTTTAAGGGATCGAGTAAAAAATATTTGAACCAAATTTCAGTATTTTGTTATATCTTTGTATATCAAACAGTCAAAAAGATGTATAATTCGGAATCGAAATCTACAATTAAATTACCGGAGCCTTCGCTTCGCAGGCTTCCGTGGTATTTGGCTTATATAAAATTGCTACAAACAAAAGGAGAAGAATATGTTTCTTCCACACAAATAGCAAAGGAAATAGGCGTAGATTCGTCGAAAATAGCCAAAGACCTCTCTTTTATCAATATTTCGGGGAAAACACGTGTCGGTTATGAAATAAATTCGTTAGTCGCTGTACTGGAAGAATTTCTCGGATTCACGTCTATGCACAAAGCATTCATTTTCGGAGTCGGAAGTTTAGGGGCCGCACTCATGCAAGATTCGGGATTGTCGCAATACGGTCTCGAAGTCGTTGCCGGGTTCGATGTCAAACCCGAGTTGGCAGGAACCTTCATTAATCATATTCCGGTATATCCCCTATCCCAATTCACCCAAAAGCAAAAAGAGTTGGGTGTACAAATAGGAATATTGACCGTCCCGATAGACAAAGCTCAAAGTGCGACAGAAGAGATGATAGCCGGAGGTATCAAAGCGATTTGGAACTTTACCCCTTACCGGATTCGAGTTCCCAAACATATAGTTATTCAAAATACATCTATTTATGCTCATTTAGCCGTTATGTTCAATCGGTTAAATAATATCAAGTAAATCTCATGAAAATAATTGCCGTCGGTTGGAATTATAGAGGACACAATGCAGAGATGAACCAAAAAGAAACTCCTCAAAATCCCATCATTTTTTTTAAACCCGAAACGGCTTTACTAAAAGACGGGAAGCCATTTTTTTTACCTCAATTCTCCGACCGTATCGAATACGAAACCGAATTGGTTTTCCACATTTCCCGATTAGGGAAAAACATAGCCGGTAAATTTGCACATCGATACTACGACTCGGTAACGGTAGGCATCGACTTCACGGCCAGAGACAAGCAAGCCGAAGCAAGGGCGAACGGAAATCCGTGGGACATTGCAAAAGGATTCGACAACTCGGCTCCCATCGGAAAATTCATTCCATTACCCGAACAAACACCCAAAGCCGACAATATAAATTTCTCTTTGTTTATAAACGGAGTAAAAGTACAACAAGGCAATAGTCGAGATATGATTTTCCACATCGATGAACTCATCGCTTACATCAGCCAATTCTATACCTTGAAAATAGGAGACCTCATCTTTACCGGGACACCGGCAGGAGTAGGACCCGTAAAAATAGGAGACCATCTCGAAGGATATTTGGAAGAAACAAAAGTTCTTGATTTTTTTGTTAAATAGCCATTAGTTTATACCAATGCCTCATACGATTAAGCGAACACAAAAACAACGAATATTATCCATTATAGCTTGTTTTTATATTTTACTCCAACCTACATACGGAAGAGATCGACAAGACTATGCGGAAAACTCCATATTAGCGGAAGGCAATTGGGTAAAGATATCGACAACCGATGCAGGAATTTACCAAATAACAGAAGACTCTTTGAGAGCTTGGGGTTTTACAGACCCCTCGAAAATAAAACTGTTCGGATATGGAGGAACCGTCATCGATGAACTGTTTGCAAACAGCGATAACTACATAGACGACCTACCGCAAATTCCACTTTGGCGACATAACAACAAACTATATTTTTATTCGCAAGGCACTACCAAATGGTCTTTCGATTCTGCCAGTCAAGAATTTGTACATCGGCTTCACCCCTATTCTACATATGCCTGCTATTTCCTGACAGATAGAAACATCGAATCTACCGACTTTCCTACCATATCATCTTCCTTACCGACCGAAATCGATACCCCGATTACCGTATTCGACGACTATGCCCTACACGAAAAAGAATTAATATCGGTAGGCAAAACGGGACAAAATTTCTTCGGTGAAGATTTTCTATCGAATTCGAATCAAGACTTCACGTTTCACCTATCGGGAGCACAACCCTCTCCGATAAAAATAAGAGTATCTTTCGGAGCAAAAATCAGTGGAAGCGAAGGGTATATACACATTTCTTACAATGGGACCGAATTACCGACCAATACCTCGAACAAAATCACAAAATATTACGATAGCCATGAATTTCTTCGAGTAGCTTCCCCACTTAAAACAGTGAACCGAGCCGAGGAAGAATCAACGATAAGCCTTCGCTACGCCAGTACTGGAACAACCCTATCGGCATATCTCGATTACATCAGACTCAATTATAAACGTAAGTTACAATTATACAACGGGCAAGTCTGCTTTCGTTTTATCAACCGGCAAACCGACAATTATTACCAAATAGAAAACAGTACAGCCACAACATTGGTTTGGGACGTCACTACGCCCCATAGACCGAAAAACATTACAACCTCATTCGATAACAACACAACCTCATTTACACCAGAAGATGCTCAGCTCAGAGAGTTCATTGCGTTCGACCCGGAACAAAATTTTCCTTCTCCGTCCTTCGTACGGCAAATCGAAAACCAAAACTTACACGCATTGAATATCCCCGAACTAACGATCATCACCCCAGCAGCATTACAGACAGAAGCCGAACGCGTAGCTCAGCTGCACAGAGAAGAAGGACTAACCGTCGCAGTTATTGAACAAGAAAAAATTTTCAACGAATTTTCATCGGGAACACCCGATGCCTCGGCCTATCGAAGATTAATGAAAATGTTTTACGACAGAGCCGAAGGTAATGAAAACGTTCGTCCGCGTTATCTGCTTCTTTTCGGAGACGGTTCTTACAACAACCGCAAATCTATGGAAAAGTTACATTCACCCGAATGCAACATGTTACTTACCTACCAATCGAAAACAAGTATCGACGAACGAGAATCATTCGTTATAGAAGATTATTTCGGTTTCTTGGAAGACAATTCGGGCGAAGAAATAAAGGTCGATAAAGTATGTTTAGGAATCGGTCGTTTTCCCATTTCCTCGATTAAAAATGCACGATTGGTAGTAGATAAACTATATCGGTATGTACACGACAAAGACTTCTCCTCATGGAAAAACAATATCTGCATAGCTGCCGACGATGGAGACGAAGCGATACACGCCGAACAAGCCGATAGAGGAAGTGACACCCTTTTACTCAAAAATACTTCTCAACCGAGATTGGGATTCAGAGTGAACAAAATATACATCGACTCCTATTACATGGATCCCCAAACAAAAAAATACCCCGAAGCCAATCGAGAGTTGATGAAACAATTTAATGAAGGTATGCTCGTCTTCAATTATATAGGGCACAACGACCCCGAAGTAGGGTTTACCGGAGAAGGATTATTTTCCCGATATGAAATGGACCATCTTACCAATACGCGGTTACCCCTATTTATCACTATCACATGCGACTACTGCCAATTCGACGCAGAAGACGTTTCAGCCGGAGAGAACGTATTCTTCAACCCCTCTGCCGGAGCCATAGCCTTAATAACGACTACCCGTGTGGTTTATACCGATGGAAACGATAAAATCAATCAACGATTAATGAAGCGACTCTTAGAACGGGATTCCAATGGCTCTCCTTTACGAATCGGAGATGTTTTAAAACTGGCTAAACGAGATTTCAACACCGAAATCGACAAGAACAAACTCAACTACGTTCTTATCGGAGACCCGGCTTTAAAACTTGCTTACCCCGAACATTCCATACAAGTTACCCGCATAAACGGAAATAGCGGCGAAAAAAATATCGAAATGATTCCGGGCAAAAATTATACGGTGGAGGGTGAAATACGATCTCACCAAAATGAGCTACTTTCCGATTTCAACGGTTATATATACTATAACCTATATGACAAAGAAAAACAGTTCACCACATTGGCACATCAAGACAAAAAAACATGGACTTATACGCATCGCCCCGATTTATTGACTACCGGTAAAGGCACGATACAAAACGGGACATTCCGAATCACCGTCGCACTCCCGATTGACAATTCACATTCCGGGAAATCCGGGCTGCTAAATTTGTACGCCTATGACGAATCGGGCAGAGAAGCCAACGGATATACCGATAAATTAATCGTCAGCACGGCTGTCGAACCGATAACAGAAGATATACAAGGCCCCGACATCGAGTTCGCCGGAATTAACGACGATTCCTTCACCGAAGGAATATTAGTAAACAATCCGGCCACGTTCGTTTGTAAATTCTCGGACCCTTCCGGTATATGGAGCGGAAACAGCTTAGGCAAACAAATGACCTTATCGCTCGATGGCACATGTATCGAAGAAAACGTCGCTCGCTATTACAAGCCTATCGCAGAAAGCGAGATTCCCGAAGGAGAATTCATATACCCCCTCCCTCGACTGAGTAACGGATTGCATACACTTACATTCAAAGTATTCGACACCTTAGGAAATTCATCGGAAGTAACCATAGCTTTCGAAGTCAAAGAGAACAGCGAAACATATACCATCTCCCTTGAAGAAGAACCGGCGACCGAAAGAGCGACAATCTCGTGTCAAGACCAAAACGGGAACGACGTCACAGAATCGAAACATACCCGAATCTCTGTTACTAACACCTTAGGCGAAGAAATCTGGTCGTATGAAACGACCGAGAATAACCTGTTCCCCTTGACTTGGAATCTCCAAGACAACAACGGAAAGAGAGTATCGGCCGGTCAATACTATTGCAAGGGTTATTTCGAAACATCTGCCGGGACAATCGTTACACCCGCTAAAAAAATCGTGGTTATCACGCAATAATCCCCACGATTCTCTGTTTATTATATACATGTAATTCGTAACGTCAGCAAAGATGAAAAGAGTGTCTTTTTATATTATAACAATTATTCTTGTATCGTTATTCTTGCCGGTATATGCCTTTGCAGCCAACGGAAATTCGACCAAGAATGAATTCAACCCTATCAATACAGGAGTCACTTCGCTAAGCATAACTCCCGATTCTCGTGGAGCATCGATGGGTGACTTAGGTGTCGCCACCGACCCCGATGCAAACTCTCAATTCTGGAACCCTTCCAAATATGCTTTCGCTTACAGCCAAGCAGGTGTATCTCTATCGTACACACCGTGGTTACGCAAACTGGTAAACGACATCTATTTGGCCTATTTAGCGGGGTATTGGAAATTGGGAAGCAGCGATTTACAGGCATTAAGTGCCTCTTTACGCTATTTTTCATTGGGAGAAATCGTACTCACCGATAATCAAGGAAACGCACAAAATAGCATAACCCCTTATGAAATGGCTTTCGATGTAGGATATTCCCGCAAATTGTCCGATAAATTTTCTATGGGTGTCGTATTCCGTTACATTTATTCCGACTTAGGGTTTCATTACGACGAATCGAGTGTTTCCGATGCATCGGGTGCATCGGCCTTCGCTGCCGATATATCGGGATACTACACGACTTATCCCATCATAGGTCGTAACGAATGCCAATGGTCTTTGGGTTTCAATATCTCCAACATCGGAACCAAAGTATCTTATGACGGAGGTAATGAAAACGCATTCCTACCTACTAATTTGAAAATAGGTACATCGTTTCTTTTTCCATTAGCCGAATATAACACACTATCGTTGAACCTCGATCTCAACAAATTATTAGTTCCTTCTACCCCCCAAGTTTCCAATTACGAAACAGAAGAAGAGTATGAAGAAGCCAAAGAGAAATGGCAAAATACCTCACCTATATCCGGTATATTCAAATCGTTTACCGATGCTCCGGGAGGATTCAAAGAGGAGCTTCGAGAAATAAACTTTTCGATAGGAGCCGAATATTCTTACAATCAACAATTCTTCCTGAGAGCCGGATACTTCAACGAAAACAAATACAAAGGAAACCGCAAATATTTTTCTTTCGGAGCCGGATTTTCCTTGAACGTATTGAAAATAGATGCGGCATATATGGTGGCAACAGCACAAACAAGTCCTTTGGATCAAACACTTCGTTTCACCCTCTCGTTCGATATGGACGGGCTTAAAGACCTTCTGGGAAGACGATGAAAACACGTATAGGTTTCGGATTCGATGTCCACAAATTGGTCGAAGGACGGGAATTATGGTTAGGAGGAATACGTATCGAGCACACCCTCGGACTTCTGGGACACTCCGATGCCGATGTTCTTATCCATGCCTTATGCGATGCCCTGCTCGGAGCGGCGAACATGCGCGACATAGGATTTCACTTCCCCGATACGGCCAACGAATATAAAAACATAGACAGCAAGATTTTACTAAAAAAGACCGTGGAGCTCATTCGAGAAAAAGGATTTTCGATAGGAAATGTCGACATAACGGTCTGCGCCGAACGCCCTAAACTCAACCCTCATATTCCTCTCATGCAAAAAACCCTTTCAGAATGTATGGGCATCGATCTGGAAGATATATCCATTAAAGCCACTACTACCGAAAAATTAGGCTTTACAGGAAGAGAGGAAGGAATTTCTGCTTATGCCGTAGTACTTTTGGAAAAATAACGAAGAGAAAGCCGTAAAATCAACAGCTTTCTCTTCTCTTTTCTGCGATTTCTTTAACCAAACAATTCTCAGAAAAAAAGGGCTATGACCCAATAAGTAGCCCACAAGTTCAATTCATGGTCTTTTCGCAGAAAATAAACAGGAAAATCCCCTCTTTCGTAATCTCGTCTAAACAAAAATAAACCCACAAAACTTTAAAATAAAAAAGCGTGAGCCTGATGGTTTATCCTATTCGAGGTTCAGCAAAACCTTTGGTGGATAAACAACCAGCCCACGCTTGTCCATATAACAAGCGTAGGCGTTTAGTTGTCTATTACCCCACCATAAAAAGAATTTTGCTGATTCCGAATAGAGGTAATATTCTAAACGCTTATATTCCCAATATTTTTTCAAAGATACTCTTTTTCCCATGAGACGTCCAAAAACTCCCCGTTTTTTAACATTCTCAACAGATACGTTTTTATGAACAGATTGTATCTGGCTTCGTAAAAGTTCGCTATTTTTGCAATAGATGCGAAACAGGATACAACTCGACATAAAAATGAGCGAATACATTTTATTCGGTTTTCACCTTTCCGTATTTTTGCAGCAACATGAAACGCTATGGATTCTGACAAACGAGTATTGATAGGCATGAGCGGTGGTATCGACAGCTCTGCCGCATGCATGATATTACAAGAACAAGGGTACGAAGTAATCGGTCTCACCATGCGCATGTGGGATTTACCCCGACATTTCCCGAACGAAGGACAATCGATTCCTCAATTCGCCATAGAGGCCAAAGAACTGGCAGAGAAGATAGGAATAGAACACCACATTCTCGATGTGAGAGACGATTTCAAGAGAACGGTCATAAAAAGTTTTACCGACGAATATTTAAAAGGGAATACTCCCAACCCATGTGTTCTTTGCAATAAACAATTCAAATGGCATTACCTCTTGCAGGAAGCAGACCGGTTGAATTGCCAATGGGTCGCCACCGGACATTATGCTCGGATTTCACGGAAAAATAATCACTTCATACTAAACAGGGGCGCCGATCCTAAAAAAGATCAATCTTACTTTTTGTGGAGACTCGGACAGCAGGAACTTGCCAGAACCATTTTCCCGTTAGGCGACATCACCAAAGAGGAAATAAAACAATACGTCGAGAAAAAAGGATTCCACGAAAAAGTCGAAAAAAAAGAGAGTATGGAAGTTTGTTTCATACCGGGAGACTATCGGGACTTTTTACGTGAACAACTTCCCGACTTAGACCGGGAAGTGACAGGAGGATATTTTATCGATGCCGCCGGACGGAAGCTCGGACAGCACAAAGGATTCCCATTCTATACCATAGGGCAGCGCAAAGGATTGGAGATAGCTTTGGGGAAGCCCATGTTCGTCACCCGCATAAATCCGATAAAAAACACGATACGGTTGGGAGAACGGTCGGAACTGCTCACCCGGAATATGGTTATTACCGATGTTATCGAAACCATACCCGGCATTCTGAATACATCGGAACCGGTCGACGTTCAAATTCGTTACCGCAGTGCGGCTATACCGGCGACCCTTCACAAAGGAGAAACTCCTAACGAATGGATAGTCTGCTTTCAATCCGATGCTTCAGCGGTAACTCCGGGGCAATCGGCAGTCATTTACCAGAACGACTGTATTATCGGCGGTGGAATCATTGCCGATCAACGGTTATTAAAAAAGTATGCTCTATGATACGCCCGATACTGCTATTATCCTTTTTCATCGCTTTCACAGCCAATAATATAGCACAAGAGCAACAATATCGGATATGGTTCAACGACAAGCCCGAATCGGTTCACTCGGTCGATGAACCCGAGAAATTCTTATCGGAACAGGCTATCGCCCATCGGGAAAAACAGAATATTCCCATAGACTCTACCGATTTACCCATAGACCCCGTCCGATTAAAAAAACTTTCGGAACTCGGAGCCCGTATATTGACCACATCGAAATGGCTGAACACCGCCACCATAGCATTGACCGATACAACCGACTTATCGGCAATCGCCTCTTTGTCGTTCGTCAAAAAGCACGAAAGTTTAGGAGTAGCCGTACAACCGGTCTCTAACCTCAAAAAAAGGCAGAAACAAATCGAATCGGAATCCGAGAATCCCTACGGAGATGCCGCCCTGCAAATAGAGGCACACAACGGGGACGAATTACATCGAGCTGGATTCACCGGAAAAGGAATGACAATCGCTGTCATCGATGGAGGATTCTTCAACGCAGATCGCAATCCTAAGTTCGACCAAAATAAAATTGTCGGGAACCATGACTTCATAGACAAGAAAATAGATTTCATGCACGGGGATACACACGGCTCGTCCGTCCTATCGACCATGTTGGTTAAAGACAGTTCCGTCTTTATCGGTACAGCCCCCGATGCCGCATACTGGCTCTTGCGTTCGGAAGATACCGATACGGAATATCCGGCAGAAGAAGATTATTGGGTGGCGGCTCTCGAATATGCCGACAGCATAGGAGCCGATGTGATAACCTCTTCTCTCGGTTACTCCGAATTCGACGATTCTCGGTTCAACCACACATGGGATCAACTTGACGGCAAATCGGCATTTATTTCCCAAGCAGCCGCTATGGGAGTACAAAAAGGATTGCTCATCGTGGTAAGTGCAGGGAACGAAGGAGGTAACAACTGGGGAAAGATAACTTTTCCGGGCGATGTCGATGGCGTTCTCACGGTAGGAGCAGTTTCACCCAATCTGAAACCTGCATATTTCTCCGGCAGGGGATTTACGGCCGACGGCCGCATTAAGCCCGATATCATGGGAAGCGGCGTGGGCCCGCGGAATCGGAACGT
>ERZ791654.566-NODE-566-length-20110-cov-2.516928_pt1 | contig 20110 bp, 17 predicted proteins | sample MGYA00509960_ERZ791654 | MGnify/ENA primary metagenome ERZ791654 (study PRJEB30046, sample SAMN00715198) | human gut metagenome | study: EMG produced TPA metagenomics assembly of the A metagenome-wide association study of gut microbiota in type 2... | reverse complement strand
GGAAAAAAAAAGGCCCCGTTAAAATTTTTAGGGCGCCTTTTTGTCGTATGGGCTTTTTATTTATGAACTTCTACCCGTTGTGTCGAGGGTTTAGTTGCATTGCGCTCCTCTGTGGCTTTTACGACGGCTTCGGCAAGTTGCTTGAAAGCTAATCCGGTAATGGTATCGTCGAGTGCCACGGGGTGTCCCGCATCACCGCTTTCGCAGATACTTTGTACAATAGGTATTTGTCCCAAAAGAGGAACTCCGGTTTCTTGGGCCAGTCGTTTCCCTCCGTCTTTACCGAACAGGTAGTATTTGTTTTCCGGGAGTTCGGCAGGAGTGAACCAACTCATGTTCTCGACCAATCCCAGTATAGGGACGTTTACCTTATCCCCGGTAAACATACTGATACCTTTGCGGGCATCAGCCAAAGCAACTTCTTGCGGAGTGGTTACTACAATCGCTCCGGTGATAGCGAGTGTCTGTACCAAAGTGAGGTGTATATCGCTGGTTCCCGGTGGCAAATCGAGTACAAAATAGTCGAGTTCGCCCCATGCGGCATCGGTGATGAGTTGTTTCAAAGCATTACTTGCCATTCCTCCCCGCCAGAGTACGGCATCGTTTTTACGAACAAAAAAACCGATGGAAAGGATCTTCACGCCGTATCGCTCGACCGGGAGAATGAGATCGCGTCCTCCGATGTTCTCGGTATAGACTTCGGTGTCTTCGATATTGAACATCGTGGGAGCCGAAGGGCCGAATATGTCGGCATCCAGCAGCCCGACTTTATACCCTTGACGGGCTAACGCCACAGCTAAATTGGAGGCTATGGTAGATTTACCAACGCCGCCTTTTCCCGATGAAACGGCAATGATATTCTTTACATCGGGCAAGGGATTCTCGGGGTTCGGACGAGCTGTTTGTCTCGCCTTTACAGCTATATTTCCTTTGATATTTACTTCTGGACTTACGAAAGTGAGAATGGCAGTTTCGGCGGCTTTCACGACCGATCGGATAAAAGGATCGGTCGGCTTGTCGAAAATGATGGAGAAACTTACTTTGTTACCGTCGATACGAATGTCGTCTTCGATCATTTCGTTAGCGACCAAATCTTTCCCGTTGCCCGGGTAACGCACTTTGGCGAGTGCGTCGAGTATTAGTTTCGGATATAGTTGCATATTGTCGTGTTATTTTGATGTTGTATTTTCTTGACTGCTTTGTTTACCGCTACGTTTTCCCCGATTGAAGCTCCGGTATGTGTCATAAGGAATATCAACGTCGGGTTCGATGAATTGTTCACGGGGTTGGCAGACGAAACGAATATATTTGATATTCATGCCCCGTTCGAGCCACTGTTGCTCGTAGAAAGTTTTTATTTCCAGTATGTCGTCGGTTATTCCCGAATGGTAGAGATCGTCGGTCGAAACCTGTACGGGATAGCCGTTTGCTTTTACCATTTCACAAGTATAGGTGTACATGAACGGACTGTCGCTTTTCAGATGGATCAAACCTTCGGGCGATAGAATATTTTGGTATAGTTGCATAAACCGGGTAGAAGTGAGCCGCTTTCTCACTTTTTTCATTTGCGGGTCGGGGAAGGTAATCCATATTTCTGATACTTCATCTTTGGCAAAAAAACGATCGATCAACTCTATATTGGTACGAAGAAAGGCTACGTTATTTATTCCTTCTTCGAGGGCCTGTTTGGCTCCACTCCACATGCGGGCTCCCTTTATATCTATTCCTATAAAGTTTTTTTGCGGGTAACGTTTTGCCAGACCTACGGCATATTCGCCTTTTCCACAGCCCAATTCAAGGACTATCGGATTTTCATTTTTGAAGAATTGTTTTCCCCATTTGCCTTGCATCTCAAATCCTTTTTCTTGTAGTGCAGAGAAAGGATATTGGAATACATGTGGGTAGCCTTGCAGGTCGTCGAATTTTTTCAGTTTATTTTTTCCCATTTTGAAATGAATATCGACAAGTTCTGGTTAATTGACTCTTCCTAATTTTAAATGATAGTATTTTCCTGATTCTATTTGTACAGAAAGGATAAATATTTCTCCCGAATACGATTGAGTATCGATTTTCGCTTCGGTCATTTTGCCTTGTTTTTGATATATTGTGCGTCCGTCGATTGTATACAGGGTTATGCGGTGCATGGGTTCGTACGAATTTACGATGAGCATTTTTTGCTCGAAATATGCTTTCAACGCCTTGTCGTCGATTTGTTGCTCATCTACCTCGGATAAATAACGAATGTCAAACTCTTTCCATTGAGGCGTGTTCAAATAGAGAGATAGACTTTCGTCGGGGATTCCCAGCCGGCAATCTTTTTGCGGAACATTTCGAAAGACATTTTCTCCCAGTATCGGAGGCTCGGTCGGATAGGATAACATAACATTCAATCTCGTGCAATTATCGAAAGCGTGGTCTCCGATGGTCTTGACTGTTGACGGTATTTTTGCGGAAAATAAATATTTCATGCCATAGAACGGCCATCGACCTATTTTTTCAGTTCTTTCGGGCAGGAAGGAAAGTCCTGCGATTCTACTGCATCCGGCAAATGCATAATCGCCTATGGTTCGGACAGACTCTGGTAGAATACAGTCGGTGAGCGATGTGCAATAATAGAATGCGCCTTCTCCTATTTCTGTTATGGTATTGGGGGCTTGTATGGAGAGTAGTTTTGTACAATGGTCAAATGTGTAAGGGGGCAGGCTTTCCAATGGACATTCTTTTATATCGACCTCTGTTAACGAGATACAGTGGGAGAAACAACCTTCACCCATAGATTCTAGTTTTTGAGGGAGTGTTATTCCCGTCAGAGACGAGCAGCCGGCAAAACATTCTTTGCCGATAGATTGTAACGAGGCGGGTAGGGTTATCGAGGATAAGGCGGTACAGTTGAGAAATGCTTGGTTTCCTATCGAACGAAGGACAGACAGGGAGAGGTCTATTCCGGTAAAAGAGGTACATTGTTTGAATGCATATTCGCCTATTTTTTCCAATGTCTGTGGTAACGATGTGTTCAAAGAGAAACAGTCGCAAAAAGCGAATCCTGCTATTTCTTGTAAATTGTTTCCCAAATCTATGTCTTTTAATTTAGTACAGCCTGCGAAAGCGCCTTTTCCTATTTTTTCGGTATTCCGGGGGAGCCGTACGGTCGTTAACTCTTGAAATCCGAAGAATGTGTTTGCCGGAATACAGTTGGCATCGAAACGGGTTTGATTTCCGAGGTAAATATCTCGACTTTCGAATGCATCTATCGTACAATCTGCAAGGTCTATGCCGGTTAAGTGAAATAGGGAGTCGTTTATGAAAGCAAAATCGCGAACGTCGATTGTTCCCGAGACGGTTAGATTCGTGATTGTCTGATGCTGTTCCCCGATGAGAGATTGTAGTTGTCCCGCTTCGGTGTGACAATTGTAATTTGTCGCCTGCAAATGTTTCCCGACGGATAGGAACAGAACGATATATAACAACTTTCTCATTGGAGTGACGGCGGGTTTGATTGTTTTCAAAAATAGAGAGATAGGAATAAGATAAAACGGACAAGCTCGTTTTTTATACCAAGTCGCACCCTATTTTTGTATTTGCAAAGATAGTATAAACGAATGTAGAAACAAATTTTATTTGTCGGGTCGGTATGTTCGGGTGTTTTTGTTTTGACAGACAGAATGTTGAGCCTGAATTTTTGAAAAAATGGAGACTATATTTGGGGGTAATCTTTAATCTCTTGATATGCGATAATGTGCGCCGCAGTCGAGTATGAAATCCAGTACATCTTTGAAAAGTTCTTCTACATGAGACGGCACAAATACATACGACGTGTCGCCGCAATGTTTGCATATGGTTTGGGGTAAGTCGGTTAATTTTACATTGAGTTGTTCCGACATAGCCATTGCTTCGTCTTTTTCGATTGTCGCATAGGTATGATGTTGTACATTTTTATAATCGTAAAAGGTCAGACAGATGACCAGACTTTTAGTGTAGTTGAATCCGACCGTAAGTGTCGACCAAGTGTCAAAGTCCTCGTGGGACATGGCGATGGTTATTTCTTCCAATGTTGACATAATTTTCGTGAATGTATTGTGGGCGAGCTATATATATTTGTCGTAGTCATTAAATGCGGCTGTCTATGCGTATAATGTTTTCGACAATGAACAGATCGCAAATTTCTTTTTTCTCGATTTCGATGTCATCGTATTCTTTGTTTTCACTGCGTAGGATAACCCTATCGGGATTATCGTGTTTACGAATATATTTGACCATGCGGTAATCTTCCAGCAATATGACGTAGATTTGCCCCCAGAAGATAAGCTGGGGATTTTTTATTTCGCGGATTGCGATCATGTCACCATTGTTAATAACGGGTTTCATGCTGTCTCCGCTTACTTTGACAATGCTGCAATCGGGATTGATGAAAGGAACGTCTATACTGCCGATTACCAAATCTTCGGTAAACATGCGATCCCGCGCCAAATTACCGGCGGTTACGTCCAGACCGTATACTTTCGCCCCATTTCTTGCTTCTGGTATAATCGCTTCCGAGGGAAGAGTTAATGTGCGTATATGAGAGTGTGCATCGTTGTCTGAGGGACGAAACATATATCCTTTACCCGTACATAGCCATTCTTTCGATACGCCCAAGTCTGCGACGATTCTGTTGATAAGCGAGTCGCTGACAGGTAGTTTTCCGGTCAGGTGTTTCGAGAAGTTGGACGCATCGATCGATATGCGTTTGGCAAATTCCGACTGGGTTACTCCAAAGTTTTCCATCAATGTCTTGATTCTCTCTATTTTAGCTTCATTCTCCATAGTCGTTCACATTTTTATTTTTATAATATGGTAAAATCACCATAAATAATTTGCTTTTCAATAAAAGCGGTAGTATATTTGTGTGGTTTTATTACCAAAACAAAGGTATAAACTTTTTTTGAAAAACAAAATAATAGATTAGTAATTAACATAGTTAGCCATGTTCCATCGGGGTATATTGCCTATAAAAATTGTAAACAAAAGGAGGAGATACACAGACAAAACGGGTAAATGCAGTGTGAATATACCCTGATGGAAGTGTGCTAATAGAATAGGAGAAGTTATGAGAACGATTGAATGGGAGGCTCCGGCTTTGGCATCATTAGCGGCAGCACATTGGTTGGTAGCTTATGAACGGGAAAATTCGCCACGAAAGAGGGTGAGGTATGAGAATGAAATAGAGTTCGACGGAGTAGCTTATATGTTGATGTGTGAAATCGAATTAGTGGAAAGAGAACATAAAGCGGTGTCGATGATGTGCGGTATAGAGCCTCAATATACCGATATGCCGGTAAGAATTATTGGAAATATGGGAAAGGCCATCGGCGAGATTTTGCCTGTGCTGAATAACTTTTTGGATAGTTACGGTGTTATATATGTATGATATAAACAGAGGGGTGATCCGAAAGGTGTGGCGTGGTATAAGAAGGATACTTTCGGGGTATATGACGAGGGTGTACCTGTCGGATTAAAGAAAAAAGGCGGACAAAAAATTTTGCCCTTTTTTTTTTTTTTTTTCGAATAAAAGAAAAAGGCGGAACAACCTGTTCGGCCTTTTTCTTTTTTATCGGAGAAATAGAATTATCCGTTAACTTTTGCCATGTGGGCAATCAAATCGAGTACTTTGTTAGAATAACCGATTTCGTTGTCATACCAAGAAACGACTTTTACGAATGTGTCGGTCAGAGCTATACCAGCTTTTGCGTCGAAAATAGAAGTGCGAGTATCACCCAAGAAGTCAGAAGATACAACAGCGTCTTCGGTATAACCGAGGATACCTTTCAATTCGCCTTCGGAAGCCTCTTTCATAGCAGCGCAGATTTCTGCATAAGTAGCCGGTTTAGCCAAGTTAACTGTTAAATCGACAACCGAAACGTCCAAAGTCGGAACACGCATAGACATACCTGTCAATTTTCCGTTCAAAGTGGGGATTACTTTTCCTACGGCTTTGGCAGCTCCCGTAGAAGAAGGAATGATGTTGCCAGAAGCGGCACGACCACCACGCCAGTCTTTCATAGAAGGACCGTCAACCGTTTTTTGAGTAGCGGTAGTAGAGTGAACGGTAGTCATCAAACCATCGAGAATACCGAATTTGTCGTTCAATACTTTGGCGATAGGAGCCAAGCAGTTGGTTGTACAAGAAGCATTGGAAACGAATTGAGTACCTTTAACGTAAGTATTTTCGTTAACACCGCAAACGAACATAGGAGTATCGTCTTTGGAAGGGGCGGACATAACTACGTATTTAGCACCGGCTTCGATATGAGCTTGGGCTTTTTCTTTGGTCAAGAAAAGACCGGTAGATTCTACAACATATTCAGCACCTACTTCATTCCATTTCAAATCGGCAGGATTCTTTTCGGCTGTAACACGAATAGTTTTTCCGTTTACAATCAATTGACTTTTTTCAACATTCGCTTCGATAGTTCCGTCGAATTGTCCGTGCATAGTGTCATATTTCAACATGTATGCCAAATAGTCAACCGGGCAAAGGTCGTTAATACCTACGATTTGGATGTCGTTTCTTGTTTGTGCTGCACGGAAAACGAAACGTCCGATGCGGCCAAAACCATTGATACCTACTTTAATCATTGTAATAAAACTTTAAGTGTTTATTGAATAAAAAATAACATCTTACTTTTTTTCTTCTTTTTTTGTTCTGCTTTCTTAAAAACATTTACATTTGTAATATTGTTTAACAACCACAAGGTGTCGCACAACAACTCATCAAAGCAAGCAGCGCAATCAAAAAGGCAATTTTGTATTTCATACAAGTATATTTTGTTCCTAAAATTGCGATGCAAAGGTAAATATTTTTTTTGAATACAATGTATGTGAATGTGAAAATAAAAGAAAAATTTCTTTATTTGCATTGTGTTGAGTTTGAGTAATCTATCTAATATTAATAACTCGTACTATTATGAAAAGTTCATTTTTAGCAGACTTTAAAAAATTTGCCATGCGAGGCAATGTCATCGACATGGCTGTCGGTGTAATTATCGGTGGCGCTTTTGGAAAAATCGTATCTTCGGTTGTCGCCGATATCATCATGCCACCTCTCGGGTTACTGATCGGCGGTGTCAACTTTACAGATTTAAAATGGGTGATGAAAGGGCCCGAAGTAGTCGATGGGGTAGAACAGGCTGCGGTTACACTTAATTATGGTAATTTTTTACAAGCAACCTTCGACTTTTTGATTATTGCTTTTTCTATTTTCTTGTTTATTCGACTTTTGACGAAGTTAACGGAAAAGAAAAAGGAAGAACAAACGGCTCCTGCTCCTGCCCCGGCTCCTTCCGAAGAGGTGAAATTGTTGTCGGAAATTCGGGACTTGTTAAAGAAAAACGAAGAATGAGAAGGAGCTCGTTCTCCGCGAAAAATAATAATGCCGCTTCTGATAAGAAAGCGGCATTATTATTGATGACAGGTTTTATAAATTATCCTATGATATACTTGCTTTTGGGCAGGTAGGATAACAAATATACGAATATGTAAACCGTAATAAATGTACACACGGCGGTCAAGGGAATTGTAACATAGGCCGCATCCGAGATAGACTTGAATAGTCCATAATAGAAATTTAGAAACAGAATGTGGGCTAAGTACATACCATAGCTTTTTATCGATATATCCGACAGCAGTTTGCAGGCTGCATTTTTTCCTTTTAAAGATAATCGGCCGATTAGAGAGAAGAGGCCTAATGTCATCAGGAATACATTCACCGTACAGAATCCCCAACTAAGCTCCAATTCGGGCACAGTGGGAACCGTATCGATACGTGAACAGAAAATCCCGGCCGAGAGAGCGAAACCGCCTATGAGTATTATCCAAGATAATGCCGCAGAAGGATAGCCGAATCTTTTCAAATAATATCCTAAAATGAAGTATCCGATGAATCCCGTGAAGTAATAGAGCAACGGTGTGTCGTTCCAGAATGCTTCGCCAAGCACTTCGGGATAAACTAAATGAATATACGGGAGAAAAGTTGTGATTATCCACAAGCCGAGATATCCTTCCAGTTCTCGTTTAGAGGCTTGTTGTAACCAGGGGGAAATAATCGGGGTTACCAGATAGAGCCCGATTAACATGTAAATATACCATAAATGACCTATTTCACACCCGAAGTTCACGGGAATGTGTAAAATATTAAGTGCCATTTGGCTAAAAGAATCTCCACGGCTTAACACGTAGTATCCGGCATATAATACACACCATGCGATGAATGGATATACGATTCGGGTGAAACGCTTGCGAAAAAATGTAGAAATTTTGTCTTGCATAGGGAGTAACAAGAATCCCGACAGCATGACGAATAGAGGTACAGATGATCGGCATAATGTGGTTATGATACCAATCCAAAAAGTATTGCTTCCGGTAACAACCGTTCCTCCTTCTCCTATATAGTAAAATTCGCTGGCATGTTGTTGAATGACCAAGTAACAGGCAATAACTCTCAATAAATCGAGTGAATAATTGCGATTCTTAATCATGAAAATAATTGTTTATGAAATGTTCGTGATGAATTTTATCGAACAATTAGTTGAAACGTAGTTTTTCTCCAATGACAGTAGTTAGTATTGTTCTTTTTCATTGGGAAAATCTTGTGTTTTCACGTCTTTTACGTAGGCTTGTACCGCTTCGGTGATCGTTGTACTTAAATCGGCGTATCGACGAAGGAACCGTGGGGAAAAACCTTTGTTGATGCCCAACATGTCGTGCATGACGAGGACTTGTCCGTCTACACCGCCGCCAGCTCCGATACCGATGACCGGAATGGTTACTTCCTGAGCTACCCGGGTGGCCAATGCTGCCGGAATCTTTTCGAGAACAAGACTGAAACACCCTATCTCTTCGAGAAGATGAGCATCCTCGATGAGTTTATTGGCTTCTGCCTCTTCACGAGCACGAACGGTATATGTACCGAATTTGTTAATGGATTGTGGTGTCAGACCTAAATGCCCCATAACGGGTATCCCGGCACTGAGTATGCGCTCGATAGATTCACGGATTTCGGCTCCGCCTTCCGAGATAGATTCTTTTATTTCACTACCTCCCTCCAGTTTAATACAGTCGGCATGCGTCTCTTTCATGATTCTGATTGCCGAGGCAACAGCTTCTTTGGAATTGCCTTGATAGGAGCCGAATGGCATATCGACGACGACTAAGGCACGTTTAACGGCTCGGACAACCGACTTCCCATGATAAATCATTTGGTCGAGAGTAATAGGCAAAGTCGTTACATTTCCGGCCATTACATTGGATGCCGAGTCGCCTACCAGAATGACATCGATTCCGGCTTGGTCTATAAGAGTCGCCATTGAAAAGTCATAGGCGGTTAACATCGAAATTTTTTCGCCGCGGAGTTTCATTTCCATCAGGCGGTGAGTCGTTACTTTACGAGTATCTTCGGTATATGTAGACATAATTTTGATTGTTTGAATTTCGGGACAAAGGTACACTCAAATTTTTATATTGCAACCTTTTTCACTTTTCAATCTTGTTTTCTGTATATTTGCATAAAGTGTAGAATGGATTGATTGTACGGGGCGATCCTCTTTGCGCCCGGAGGCGGAAACACAGATCGCACAGATATGATTGCGGTTTTTCTGTGATTACAGTCTGCCGATTCTATTTGTTTGAATGAGTGTTTATAGTATGGAGAAAGAAAAGTCGTCACGGGAAGTTCCCGGTTGGTTCAAGATTTTAATTCTTATAACGGCTTTGCCGGTTTTTGCGTGGCCGTGGTTGATGAACCGAGCAACGTTTGTATTTGTCGAAAAAGCCGCTGGCGATGCTTTACCTTGGGCTTTGGTCATGTTATTGCCTTTGTATGTGGTTTTATCTACGTGGATTAGTTTTCGGGTGTATAGTACCCGACGAGAGATTTCGTGGATTTTACAAGGTTTGCAAATGTTGGTATATTTGGCCTTGTTTGTTTTGATTTTGTAATCCGTGATTACGGATTGTATAGATCGGGATTGGAAAAATTGATAATGTCCATTACCATTTCATAGGCTTGTTTGGCCGGGCTGTTTGGATTGATTTCTATGGCTTTCAGATAGTTCTCGATTGTGAGTTTCCAGTTTCCTTGTTTCCAAAAGACCAGTCCTTTCAAGTAGTATGCCTTGTCGTCTTTCGAGTGGTTCGAGAGCCATTCGTCGATGTATGCAAGAGCTTTTTCCAAATTGTTTTCTGCGATGAGCCGGTTTATTTTTTCTGAGTCCATTTGCTGCTTTCTTTTGGGCAAAGATAGTGTAAACCGAGGGCAGAAACAAATATACTTGTTGGCGTATGGATAATATGACAACGGGGAAGTCCTACTCTTAGGACTTCCCCGTTGTTTCAATTTGCATCTTTGATTAATGGGTTAGTTTTTCGGGTTTGGGTAGTTCTAATTCGTTCCCTTCGGGAGCCAAGATAAAACCTTTGTTGTTCCATGTGCGCAGATAGCCGCCGATGTTGTTGTTAATCATCAGTAGCTGGAATGCATGTTTGCCTTTTTGCAAAGCGATGGAATTACGTGTGCGAGAATGGCGTATGAGTTTACCGTCGTTGCTGATGATAACTTTTCCGTCTATTCTCAGTTCGTCCATTTCGGAGGAAAAATAGTATATGCCATCGGCGGGAACTTCGAAGTAGCCGGTGTAGCAGTATGCTCCTTTGTCTTCGATATCCGGTTTGAATTCAAAATTTTTGACAATTTTCGGTGCACTCCAATGCGCTCCATCAAGGTCTTTTACAAAATAGAGGTTCCCCTCGGTACGTCTCAACTCGATACCGGGTTGGGTGCTTTTTTCGGTAGCCGGCATGAGCTTTTCGCGAACTACTTCGATAGAGCGTACCGGACTTAATTTCCCTGAGGGGAGCATAGTGGCTATTTTGACTGTTACATCTTTATTGAAATATAACGGCTTTTCGTATTTTGTCGAACTTGTTTGAGGATCACTCCCATCGGTTGTATATACCATAGGATAGTTGCGGCTGTTTTGGAACGTCAGCGTGGTACTTTCGGTATATGCAATACGGTCGGCCATAGGGCCTTCGGGCATGGGTATGTGGTAGTTGATGTGGTGCATATCGAGTCGGATCAATTGATTGTCGAGCCGACGAGTGAAAGAGTTGTAATCTTTTTTCTCTTTGGGTGTCCAATCCAATTCTGCCAAAGCCAGCATGCGGGGATATAACAGGTATTCGGTATACTCGGGGGTTACGGCATATTCGGTCCACATGTTGCATTGTGCTCCTAAAACGTGGTGACGCAGATTCTCTGGAATTTTTTGGGATTTTGGGTCGTATTCATAGATTTTGTCGAGTAGAAGTTTGAATCTTATGGCGATAGGTTCGGCCTCGATCGCTCCTTGTCCCTGATCGATGTACAACCATTTTTTCGGGGTCATGATAACATCGTGTCCCATAGAAGCGGCAGCAATTCCTCCTTCTTCTCCTCTCCAAGACATGACTGTCGCCGATGGAGCCAATCCACCTTCAAGTATTTCGTCCCAACCGATCATCGATTTCCCGTGTGCGAGAATTATTTTCTCGATACGGCGAATGAAGTAGCTTTGCAACTCGTGGGCGTCTTTCAGGTTTTCGTCTTTGATTCTTTTCTGGCATTTGGGGCATTCGTTCCATCTTGCTTTGGGGCATTCGTCACCGCCGATGTGGAAGAATTTGCCGGGAAACAGAGGAATGACTTCTTCGAGAATGTCTTGTAAAAATTCGAAAGTTTTGTCGTTTCCGGCGCAATATACGTTGTCTTCCACGCCCCATTTGTTGCGTAATTCAAACGGGCCTCCTGTACATGAATATTCGGGGTATGCGGTCAAGGCGGCGAGTGCATGTCCGGGAAGTTCTACTTCGGGGATAACGGTAATGTACCGCTCTGCTGCGTAGGCAACGACTTCTTTGATTTGTTCTTGTGTGTAGAAGCCCCGATGTATGCTTCCGTCGGCATTCCGGCGTACAGAGCCGACCTTGGCGAGACGGGGATATTTTTTTATTTCTATGGTCCACAGATGGTCGTCGGTCAAGTGCCAATGGAAATAATTCATTTTGAACATGGCCATGATGTCGAGTTGTTTTTTTACAAATTCCACGTCGAGGAAGTGGCGACATACGTCGAGCATCATACCTCGGTATCCATAGGCGGGTTCATCTTTGATTTCCACACAAGGGATTTCCCATGCTACGTTATCGATAATCGTTTCGCTCTCGATTTGGGGAGGAAGCAACTGCATAACCGATTGCATGCCATAAAAGACTCCTTGCGGAGTTTTGGCTTTGACAATTACCTTTTTGGGGGTTACGATCAGTTGGTAGCCTTCGTTCCCTATTTTTAGCGACTTGTCTATTTGCAGACTGATAGCGTTTGAGCTCCCGCTGTTTTTTATATTTAGATTGTATCCTGTGGAGTATAGGATTTTTGACTGGAAATAGGCAGCTACTTTTTTTAAATCAGCTCTTTGGGTTTTCCCAATGGCAAAAGAGGTTTTGGAATTTAAAGTAAAATGTCCGTTTTTCTGAACCAAACTTTGGGGAGTGGGAGTGATGTCCAAATGGTTGTCTTGACCCATGATTACAGAACTCGATAGGACGAGAAGACAAATCCATAGGCAAGAAATAGAAAGTGCTCTTTTCATTATAAATAATTTTTATGAGATGAATAATAGGGTCGTTAGTTTTCTCCGTAGTTTACAGTAATGTTGATTACATTCATGTTATTTACTTCTATTTCGACAGTTTGGTATCCCGATTTTTTGAAGATGAGATATTCGTGATTGCCGGTAGTGAATTTGAACTGACCTTTTGCGTCGGTAACAGCAATGGTTTTTCCTGTGCTTTTTTCAATAATCTGCATATCGGGAACGAGGGTAGCCTGCACGTCACGCACTTCTCCTTTCACTTCCATTTGGCGGGAACTTTTTTTGTTTTTAGGTTTTACGATTTCGTCATTCCCGATCGTCGAAGGTTCTCCCGCCACGATAGTTTTCGACAAAATGATATTATTCGATGCTTGTCCTACTTCCAAAATGAACTCGCCGGCTTCGACGAAGCGTTGGTTTTTCTCGTCGACCAAATAGAGATCGGAGATGGGTACTTGAAGTTGTACGGTGCGGGTTTCACCGGGCGCTAATTCTATTTTTTTGAAGTCGCGCAGTTGTTTTACCGGTGTCACATAGGTACTGGCTTTGTCTCGGACATATAATTGAACTACTTCTTTACCGGTGTATTTCCCCGTATTTTTTACTTCTACTGTGGCGTGTATCGTGTCGTTCAATTCGTATTTGTCTTTGTCGGTGGAGAGATTCTTATAAACGAACGAGGTGTAGGAAAGTCCGTATCCGAAACTATATAGAGCCGAAGGAGCCGAGAAAACATAGTCCCGTCCGGGTGAGTCGTAGCTTCCGGGGTTTTTGTAGAATCCACGGTCGGACGGCAGATAGTTGTAGTAGACAGGCAAATGTCCGGTGCTGCGAGGGAAAGAGAAAGTGAGTCTTCCCGAAGGAACGACTTCTCCGAATAGGATATCGGCAATGGAGTTTCCGGCTTGTTCACCGGCATACCATTGGACGAGTATAGCGGGCAAATTGTTCTTTTCCCATTCTATGACAAAAGGTTTTCCTGTTACCAATACAAGTATGACGGGAGTGCCGGTTCGATATACTTCGCGTATTAGTTGCGATTGCGCGCCCGTGAGGTTCAAATCGTTCAGGTCGAACCCTTCTCCGCAAGTGGAGCTTTTGTAGTCACGGGCCAAAGCGGCACTGGCGCTACCGCCGAAAATTACGGCTACTTCGCTGTTTTTGGCGGCTTCGACCGCTTCGGCTATTCCCGATGTGTCCAATGATGTGAGACTGCAACCTTTGGCGTAGTGTATGGCGGTGTTTTTGTTTACCCGGTTCTTGATACCTTGTAGCGGGGTGACACCGTCTTTGTTGTTGCGGCTCCAAGTGTAATCTCCGAATTGGACTTGGTCGGCATTGGGCCCGATAATGGCGATCGATTTCAGGCTTTTGGCATCGAGCGGCAGTAACTGGTTTTCGTTTTTCAGCAGGACGGTCGATTCGTCGGCAATCGTTTTGGCGAGTTTGACGCTTTCCGGGGAGTGTCGTTTACGGTTTTTGAAGGTTTTTCCGTAAGGGTCTTCAAAGAGTCCCATAGCGAATTTTGCGAATAAAACCCGGCGGACGGCCGTGTCGAGAATTTTTTCATCGAACTGGCCTTTTTCGATCAATCCTTTCAGGAAGGGATAGCATTTGCTCGATGCCTCGGCATCGAGCCCGGCGGAAATGGCTTGAATGGCGGCCTCAGAGGAGTTGCGGGCTGTGAAATGCAATGTTTTGAGCATTTCGATAGCACCCCAGTCGGAATATACATATCCTTTGAAGCCCCATTCGTCACGAAGTATATCGGTAAGCAGATAATGTGATGCTGAGTTGGGTATATGGTTCCAAGAGTTATAGGTTGACATGACTGCCAATATTCCGGTGTTTTTAACAACCATTTCGAACGGTTTGAGATAGATTTCGTGCAAATCTCGCAATCCGCATTCTACCGAGGCTAAATTTAATCCGCTCAACGGGTTGCCGTGCGGGCCGTAATGCTTCAACATGGGCGATATGCCGTTTTCGAGATACCCCGAAACCTCCTCGATGCCGAAAAGGCCGCATAGATATGGGTCTTCCCCATAGGACTCTTCGACCCGTCCCCAACGTAAATCGCGTACTACGTCTATACAGGGGGATAGAACTTGTCGAAATCCCATGCTGTGGAGATCGTCGGAAATCATTTGCGTTTTCTTTCGTGCCAGTTCGGGATTAAAGGTGCTCCCCAAAGCGATGTTTTGGGGATATATGGTGGCTCCGTCGTGCACAGCACCGTGCAGAGATTCTGCAACCGTGAAGATGGGTATTCCCAACCGGGTTTTTTCTACCATGTATTTTTGAATGAGATACATGCTTTTAGCGCAATTGTCGCCGGTGAGGGGAAAGCCTTCGACAAATCCCCATGAAGTATTACCTGCCCAATCGGTCAGTTTTTTCATATCGAGCTCTTGCCTGTTAAAAATTTTCGAAGAGTGTATGTGCCGTATTTGTGCGATTTTTTCATCGACAGTCATGCGGTTCAGCAAGTCTTCTACGCGTTCCTCGATGGGGAGATTTTTGTTTTTGTATGGTAGGGATTGGGCTTTTGCCATATCGAGGGTCGATGTGGCGGTGAGAAGGGATAAAAAGGCTATAAAAATTTTGTGTCGCATAATGTGGTATGTTTTTAAGGATTCTGTTTCTGTAAAAAGACAACCGACATAGGCTTTTTTACATAGGAGAACCGGGATATTTAAATGTTTTTATAGGTTTGTTGTAATTCGATGAAGTATTTTTTATAGATTTCTTCGACAGCAGAAATCGCATTTCCGGTAGAGGTACTATCGTAGCGTGTATCGGAGTCGACCCAATTTTTTTCGATTTGGAAATAATCGGGTTCTTGTGCGGTTTCTCCTCTCAATAGAGCCAGTTTGTAGTCGACCCATGCTTCCCAACGAGGCAGATACATGTCTCTCATCAACCCGCTCCATTCTTTAAGGGCGTAATCATGGAGTTTTGAGTCGTGGTTTGTCCAAGTGGTAATTTGTCTTTTTGCGTTTGCAACGAAACGCTCCTGTTCCTGAGGCGTACAAGCGGCGTTGCGTGCTTGGTTTATCCATGTTCCTACATTGAACTCTTTGCGGGTGGACAGCAGTTTGTCTTCGTCTCGAATGAGAGCGAGGAATTTGGAGGAATAGGTTTGAAATCCTTTTAAATCGTTTCGATAAAAGGCGTTTACAGCCTGTTTGTGAAGATATTTTGCGTAGTCACCCAAAACTTGTCGTGTGAGATCTACCAAATCATATTGATAGGTTTCGGATTGTGCGAATTCGTGTCGGACATTATACATGCATTCCCATGCTGTAACGATTTCTGCGGGATCATAGAAAATCTCGGCAGTACCCCATGACGAGGCGTGTTTGATTGTATCGGAGGGGCGTGCACATATATAAGATTCGACGGGCCCTCCTATTTCATTGTGACATTCGTAAATGGTTTTCGACAGAATTTCCCAAGCTCGATTGCAGTTTGGATCGGCTTTACCGTACCGATATTGCGTATATTGGTTCACCCAGTCTTTTATATCGATGCTATCTTCTCTCCAAGCTATGTCGTATACCATGTCATATACGACGGGAATCGTACCGATTCCCTCGGGAGCTGTTCCTATTCCACATAGGTTTTTTCCCAACGGGTGGTTTTTGGCAAAGACTACACCAGAGGCATAACTGCTCATTTTGCCATGCAGCCCTGTTTTCCCGCCGAAATTGGGCAGTGCGCACCAAATCCAGTCGTGGTGCATGTGTCCTTCGGCTTTATAAAACAACGAGTTTTTTATGCCGCCCCATTGGGGACGCTCGCATGCCATGAGGTCGAGAATGATGGCCTCGCCATGTTCCAGCCCTTCCAATAGGTCGCGCATGGGGTTACGTTGCCAGCCTTGTATGATCCATATAGCTTCCGGGGTTTTGCGTCTCATGGCTTGCAGTATTTTTTTAGCCGCGGCTTTTACATCGATACCTTCCGACTGACCTCCTTCGTGGAATGGGTCTCCGGCGAAATAGACGGCTTTACCGAACAGTTTTTCCTGTTCGTCGTAGTATATGTCGGCGATTTTATCGAAAAGGGGATCGTTCGGGTCTAAGAACGCAGGACGCTGATAGGTTTGCCATTCACCTTGTTCCTTGATGTTGGCTTCGGGGAATTTTTCTTTCAAACTGTTGGGAACCATGCCATAGAATCCTTGAAAGACGGGAGCCATACCCAACTCTCTCATGCGACGCAGCATTTTTTGTTGGAGGTCGGTTTGCCGGTCTATGAATTTTTGGGAAACGGGGCCACCGAAGCCTTCGAGATTACCCATGAGCCACCACGCTTCATAGCCGGCTCCGGGAAGGAATTCCGATATTTCTTTTTCGTTATATCCCAGTCTTTTGAGCGTGTTTTGCCAAACGGCGTACTGGCTGTTGACAGCCATGAGAGGGAGGTTGACACCTTGTAGGGCCATGCGGTCTATTTCTTTTTCCCATTCTTCCCACCCCCAAAAAGCCATAGAGTAGCTATATGTGCAATAATTCAGATAATACCGCAGGGGTTGAGAGGCTTCGATATGAACCGGTTCACCGACTGCGGGCAGTGTGTCGGGTATGGAAGCCAGATTATCGCCACACCAAGAAACAGAGGCATGGCAATAGTGGCGCAGGTAGTGGTTTAGTCCGCGTGCCATAGAGATTCCGTTATTCCCTTGTATCTCTATTTTATCGCCATTCTGCCTTAGTTCGAAGAAATCTTTTTCGGCAGGAACGAGCGTAAAGATGAAATCATCGGAGTGCGATGGCACAATGCGTCCGGCGAGCCGGGCGGCAGAGTCGGTGTATTCCGGAGTCCGGGAGCAAGAGGTAATACATAAGGCTATGAGTCCTATGAATAAGAAACAGTGTCTTGACATGGCTTTATGAAAGTTTCAATTAAATTTATTTACATATAATGTCTGTGAATACAGGATAGTGGTCCGAAATTTCACCCAAATCTATCGTTTTTCCCTCGATATTTATTTCTCGCACGATTTTGCTGTCGACTATCTTTATCTTATTCTTCCCTTTTTTGCTCAATAAAATGAAGTCGATCAATGCGCCGTTGTCGGTTCTTCCGGGGATCGTGTTGCCGACCGTGTCGCTTGCAATGATAAAATCTTTTTGGTATAGAGGAAAAGATACATTGCTTCGCGACCAGCGGAAAGAGTCGTTGAGGTCTCCGGCCACGAATACGGGTTTTTTCATTTCGCGGGAGTCGTTGCAAATGATTTTAGTTCCTTGTCTGCGTTTTTCGTTATTGAGGTCGGAATGTGTGGCGATGAATACAAATTTTTCGAGTTCTAGTTGAATGGCCGCTCTCGGCTCGTCTCCCGGGAGATAAGCGATGTACCGGCTGACAATCGGCAATTTTTTTTTAACCAATGCGCCGCAACCGATGCTTCCCTTCTTGTCAAACCGAGCCGCATTGGCATACACATCGGTATATTCGATTCCTGTATGTTCGGCTATTTCGCGCAGCAGATAACGGTTTCCCCGGCTTTGAGAGGCACTGTCCAATTCTTGTAACGCGATGACATCGGCATCCAGAGCTTTGATGACTTGTGCAAGTTTTTTCACGTTGCTTTCGTTGATTTCTCCCGGATCATAACCTCCTTTACAATAATGGGTGTTGTAAGTGAGCAGTCTGATTGTTCCCGGGGCTTTGGGATAGGATTGTGGTTTTGCCGAGAATAGTGTCCCGGCCAAAACGATGGAGAGTAATATCGCTTTCTTCATGATGTGTTGTATGTGTTTGTCGGTTGTTTTATAGGGATAAAAAGAACCCGAAGTTCATTGATATGGACTTTGATAATTGTATAAATAAGTTTACTAAGAATGACTTATCTCTTGATAATCTTTCCTTTGAATGTCGTACCGTTATCTGCGAAAATTTCCACGATGTATATTCCGTTCGATAAAGAGGAGATGTCGACCGATGCCGTGCCGGGGTTGTTTGCCTCTAATTGTTTTTGACCGGTCATCGAGTAGATGTTTATTTTTCTGACGGGGGATTCGCTTTGAATGTTTAATGTGTTTTGTACTTGGGTGGGATATATTCGAATCGAATTGCTTCGGGTGGCATTTTCGATTCCGCTTAGCCCGGGAATCTCGATGTCTACATAAACGGGGTAGTGGTCGGATATCGATCCCAAGTCAATGACCGAACCGTTTACTTTCAATGTGCGGACAATGTGTGTCTCAACGATTTTAATTCCCGAGTCTTTATAATCTTTGAACAAGATATAATCGATGAGAGCCCCGTTGTCGGTCCGACCCGGAATGGTGTTACCTTCCGTATCGCTGACGATAGAAAATTTATCGGCCAGTACGGGGAATGCGATTCCTCCGTTGCCCCATCGGTGAGAATCGTTCAAATCGCCGGCGAGGAAACAGGGTTTACGGATAAAGTCGGTTTCATTGACCAATGTACTTGCGCTTTGGGTTCTTTTTGCATCGTTCAGGTCGAGGTGGGTTCCCATGAATGTGAATTTCTCGAAATCCACCCGTACTGCGCTACGAGCTTCATCGCCTGCCAACGGGATAATCTTTTTCTTTACTACTTCCAAATCTTTTTTAAAGAGTAGTCCCGGACCTACTTTACCGCCATTGATGGGGGCTAAGCCTCCGAAGAAGTGCTGATAATCGAGTCCGGTGAATTCGGAGATTTGTTTTAACAGATCTCTTCTTCTACGATCGCTCATGGCGCTGTCCAGTTCTTGCAGGGCAATTACGTCGGGGTCGAGGGCTTCGATAACCGAGGCAAGGCGCCGAGTGTTGTAATCGTCGATAGAGCCGGGGTCGCTTCCTCCTTTGCAATAATGAGTGTTGTAGGTGAGCAGACGAATGACATTTTCTTTTTTGGGGTATGTCTGAGCGTTTAAACTGATGTTCAGACAGATAAAAAACGCGAGTAATAGAGTAATTTTTTTCATGATAAATGTTTTTGTTTTGAAAGCCGACGTGTTGTCGAAAATCTTACGGCTATTTATATACAAGACAAATATATAGTGGAAAAGGGTAGTCTGCAAATTATTTTTTTTGAGAGGAAGCCGTCGGTCGTATCGGGGAATAATCGTTATTGGCGTTCTATGGCTGGGTGAAAGTATTGTGTTTTTGTTGGTGTTGTGGTTCAGTAGAAAGTTCATGGGGATAGACTTGAATGTTAATGAATGAGAGGGGGTAAAAAGATCGGGGTTTGTGCTTTTGCTTGTATTCTAACCTCCTCGCCCTTCGGGCACTCCCCCTATATTCCTTGTAGGAACACAGGGGGAGAGGATTGAAAAGTAGTCTTTCTCCCTATGTTGTTTTGTAGCTCCTCGTAAGGCTGCGGGACACGGCAGGGGGGAGAGTTTGATACTTGATTTTGTTGTTGCTGCTGTTTTTAACCCCTCCGTCTTTTAACCCCCTCGCCCTGCGGGCACTCCCCCT
>ERZ791654.556-NODE-556-length-20520-cov-15.733985_pt1 | contig 20520 bp, 16 predicted proteins | sample MGYA00509960_ERZ791654 | MGnify/ENA primary metagenome ERZ791654 (study PRJEB30046, sample SAMN00715198) | human gut metagenome | study: EMG produced TPA metagenomics assembly of the A metagenome-wide association study of gut microbiota in type 2... | reverse complement strand
CATCTCGGTCTTCTCCCCTCAGGGAAGAAGAGGGAAACCGCCCTACTCGGTGCTCAGAACCGCTACGCTCTAAGGTTGGCGGACCAAAGCGGTCTTCGCCATGTTGTGCGGGATGGGACCGCCTTACTATAGCTTGCTGAGGTAGGGAACAGCTGTTTATAGTTTACAGTTTATAGTTTACGGTTAATTTCGTGGTTATTTGCTGATAACTTGCAGATTTCTTGTTAATTGCTTGGTGGTTTCGAGAAAAAAGCGTAACTTTGGCGGCAAGTTATATAAATTAAATAAATAGGAGATAGGATTATGGCATTAGCAATTAGTGGTATCCCAATGCTGACAGGTGACGAGGCTTTAGCTTTCAGAGAAAAAGCTGAAGAAACATTGAAGAAGCGTGGTAGCATAGATTTCTCAAAGCAGCGTGCTGAGATGAAGGCTATTCTGGCAAAAGCAAAATTTTAAGTTAGTATTATGGGATTTTTAGCAGATAAAACGGTGTTTTCACCATTGACAAAAGAAATATTGGAAGAATCTATTTCATTTTCATGTGGCAATGAAGACTTGGATGGATTCTTCCATAATGATGCTGTGTCTTATGCCGACAACTTGTTCGGTAAATCTTACTGCTATTATCTTGAGGAATCCAAGGGCTGATATCGTATGTGCCTTTACGGTCTCAAATGCCAGTATTTTCACAAAATACTTGCCTAATGCGAGAAAGAAAAAGGTTGGAAAGCATGTTCCTCATATAAAACAGGATTTGATATATCCTGCTGTACTTATAGGAAGATTGGGAATTTCAACAAAATTTCAGCATCTTCATATCGGGACAGAAGTAATGGACTTTATTAAGTCCTGGTTTGTTGAGCCATATAATAAAACGGGATGTCGTTATTTGGTAGTTGATGCCTATAATGAAGACGTGCCTGTAGCATTTTATAAGAAGAATGGTTTTGATTTTATGTTCAGCACAGAAGAGCAGGAAAAATCATATAGAGGTATTGTTTCTGATAAGCCATTAAAGACTCGTCTAATGTACTTTGATTTGATACTTATCAAGTAGGTTAAAAAGCAATGTAAAATACACCGATAAGTGTAACTGCTTGCAATATGCTTGGTATGCTGTATTGGTGATATATCCAGGAATAAAATATGAGAAATGAGGGTAAGCAGTCAATTTAGGTATTGCCTTGGATATAAGGTTCCTTACCGTTAAAGAAGGAGTCTTTCGAATCCCTCCGTCTCCCTTTAGATAAGATTAGCGGCACTCGGCAATTTGAAAGCAAACTTTCATTGCGCTCATTTGCAAAATCTTTAGCCAAAGGGAGTTTTTTCGAAAACCTACCCGTCCTTCCTTACCCTTAAGGAAGGCTCCACCTCTCATCTCGGTCTTCTCCCCTCAGGGAAGAAGAGGGAAACCGCCCTACTCGGTGCTCAGAACCGCTACGCTCTAAGGTTGGCGGACCAAAGCGGTCTTCGCCATGTTGTGCGGGATGGGACCGCCTTACTATAGCTTGCTGAGGTAGGGAACAGCTGTTTATAGTTTACAGTTTATAGTTTACGGTTAATTTCGTGGTTATTTGCTGATAACTTGCAGATTTCTTGTTAATTGCTTGGTGGTTTCGAGAAAAAAGTGTAACTTTGGCGGCAAAGTTGAACGTTTAATTGAAATAGAATGGAACAGACTGTATTTAACCCTGCTCAGATGAAGATTCTTCAAATGATGTCTTATATCAAGACTCCACAGGAATTAGATAATCTTGAAAATGTTCTCTCTCAATACTTTGCAAAGAAGGTTGATGAGGGGATTGATGAGTTGTGCGATAATGGAAGTATAACTCTTGATACCATAGAGAGCTGGGGTAATGAACATTTACGTACTTCTGGCAAATGAGAAAGATAGTTCTTGATACTAATTGCTTATTGATGAGCCTTCCAAGGATAAGCCCTTATCGTAAGATTTGGGATGATTTCTTGAAAGGTAAATTGACCTTGTGCGTTACAAATGAAATTATTGAGGAGTATTTAGAAATCATTGAGCAGAAGACTAATGCAAATATTGCCAGTAATGTTGTGTCTGTGATTCTAAGTCAAAAGAATGTGGAATTCGTAACACCCTATTATAAGTTGCATCTCATTCAAGCTGATGAGGATGACAACAAATTTGTAGATTGTGCTTTTTCTGCTGGTGCAAGTTGTATAGTGAGTAATGATGCTCACTTTAAAATTCTCAATGAGATTGAATTTCCTCGCATTTTTGTTGTAAATATAAAAGATTTCGTGGAGTTATTATTGCGGAATCAAGGAAATAATCATCTTAATTAATAGTTTAAGATGTCGTAACTATTGATTATTGCAAGTAGCAGAAGGAACTCATCTCGGTCTTCTTCAAGTCTTTACGACCCCTTTCGCTGTAGGATGAATATAAAAAGAATATAAAAGGAAAAAGCGTGCAAGCCACATCATAGTTGCCTGCACGCTTTTTTTGTCATCTAAATTTCTGATGATTTCCAATCGAACACGATGGTGTTGTCTTCTTTGATATTGAAGCTCATACCTACCTTGATAATTTCCTTGCCGCTCATGGCAAAGGCCTCGGCATAATGCTTGCTTTCTATCTGCTCAAGAGCCTCCTGGGCAGTCTTTCCAAACTTCAGCTCCATTACATAGATAGTATCGTCCGTCTCCATGGTTATATCAATTCTCCCCTTTGACGTATGTTGCTCCACTATAATCCTGAAATTCGTGAGCAAGGCAAAGATGATATACATCGTTTGCTGGTAATGACCTTCGTAATGGGTGTTGTTGCAATAAGGCACAGTCTCCCAAAACGATTTCAGCAACTGTAATGCTTCGTCTATCTTGCGCTGTTTAATAAGCACCGACATTTTGGCGATGGTAGTATTGCACATTGCAGTCTTTGAGGTCAGATAATAAGGCAACAAACTTCTGTACAATCCAACTCTTATTTCCTTGTTAGGAATGGCTAGGGTATAGAGCTCCGTTTCTTCATCATAATCCTTGATGGTGATGTAGCCACTCTGATAGAGCAGCGGCATGATGGTGGTCATGGTTTCCGTGGCAGCATCAAAGTCATCCTTTCCGGCTTCCATACTCTCGCCCAGGTTCGCTGGCAGAAAGTTGAAATTGCGCATCATATTGATCAGATAAGTAGGAGTGCCTGATCCAAACCAGTAGGAATCAATCTTCTGCTTGGCAAAGCAGGTTAATAAGCTGAACGGATTATAAACGTCTGGAGAAGGCCATGTAAAATGATAGCCGTCATAATTATCCTTTAACTTAGCTAACGTCTGCTCATACGATAAGTTTAATTTTTCAGCAAGTGCCTCTATGTCATCCCGCATTCCGTTCACCAGTTCATCTTCCGTAATTCCGCAAATGCCGGCATACGGCTCGTCCATACTGATATTGGTGATGTTGTTCAATTCGCTGAAGATGCTGAGCTGAGAGAATTTGGTGATGCCTGTGAGGAATACGAAGCGGAGCAATTTCTCGCATCCTTTTAGCGGACTGTAGAAATTGCGCATGGCGTTGCGAAGTTCTTCCAGTTTTTCATCCTCGTGCACCACATCAAGCAAAGGGGCATCATATTCGTCAATCAGTATTACCACTTGCTTGCCCGTTTCCCTATAGGCAGTCTGGATAAGTGAGATGAGGCGGACGTTGGCATCAACAGCCGGATTCGTAATGCCCCATTTCTGCTCTTGTTCTGCAAGTTGCTGGTCGAAATATCTTTCCAGCTGGGCTATCTCCATGTGTTTGCCCATGCTCATATCGAAATGCAGCACCGGATAGCTTATCCAATCCTTTTCTAGCTTTTCGATGGCGAGTCCTTTGAAAAGCTCCTTCTTTCCTTCAAAATAGCTCTTCATGGTAGTCAGCAACAGCGACTTTCCGAAACGGCGTGGACGGCTCAGGAAGAAATAAGTACCATCCGTATGTGCCATACGATATACATATTCCGTCTTGTCAATGTAGAACTTATCCTCTACTCGGATTCGTTCGAAAGTTTGTAATCCTATCGGATATAGTTTTCTTGCCATAATTGCTCGCCTTTCTTTTAAGTGATATTCTCTTTGTTGGCAAAGATACGAATAAATGGTGAAACCACCAAATTAAAAACATCTTTTCTTCATTTATGCCCCTTATCTCATTTCCTTATACCTTTTATTTCTTTTCAGGCTTCCTCTTATCTCCTTTCTTCCTTCTTGCTGTATTAATAATGGGTTAATCTCGGGAAAAGTCTTGGTTGATTATAGGATAAAATGTTCTTTAACCCTATTGAAATCTCCGTTCATCGACGTTGAACGGACATTCAACGTCTATGAACGGAGATTTTATCTAAGTATAAATGTTTCTTTTCTCAGTTGAAAGAACTGTTTTAGTAGGTTAAAATCCTTCTTTTACCCCTCTTCTTGCTCTCATTCATTCGTTTTCTTGCTCTCATTCACCCGTTTTGTGAGGGTGTGTCATAAGCTTCTTAGGATATAGATAAGGCACGGATTACACGGATTTTCGCAGATTTCTTTTGATTTTCTTTGGCGGTTTCAATAAAAAAGCGTAACTTTGCGGCAATAAACTATAAAATGAATAATGACTATGATGGGAATATTACAAGTTGCCTCTTATTTATACAAGCGCTATATGGATGATTTTGGCGTTCGTATTGATGAAATGAAGTTGCATAAGCTACTTTATTTCACGCAGCGTGAGTGCTTGATTCAAAAGGGCGAGCCTATGTTTGATGCACAATTTGAGGCTTGGAAATATGGTCCTGTCATGGTTCAGATTCGCCAGCATTATAAAAATGATTCTCTCCCAGAATTGATGGATAAAGAGCAGGTTGTACAATATGAGCCAGTGTTTGATATGGTATTTAAAACTTATGCTCCACAGAAGTCTTGGAGTTTGAGTACTTTAACGCATGGAGAGTTTTCTTGGAAACACGCAAGAGAAGGCTATGATGAACAGGATTCATGTGAGGTAGAGATGAAAACAGAAGACATTATGGTTGATGCCAACAGGGTTCGTGAAAGACGAGCAGTTTTGCGTCAATTAAATCTTTATACTGCATAAACCATGAGAATAACTGAGGAAGAAATGGCTTTGATACATTCTCTTCGTTGTGAACGGCTGGCTTCTAATGAAGAGAATTTGCGATTGATCGATTCTTTCTATAGCACTCGAAACAACAATGTTGCGGATGCTTTGCTGAATGAGGCCTATCAAGAAGATGAGTCTGGTGTTGTTGCCTATTATGTGGTGAAAGATAGCGATGCTAATGTGTTGTTCTTCTTTTCTTTGAAGTGTGGATTGTTGTTTGATGAATTCATAGAAGGAGAAAAATTGACTAGGCTCAAGGAACTTTGTTCTACTTTGTCTGAAAAGCTGAATGGGGGAAACGTGCCAGAAGAAGATAGGGATGGATTGAAAGCCATTTTGGAATCTGTTAGGGCAAAAAAAGGATTGAAGAAAGATGAAGTGGCTCGTATCCTTCATACTACAACAGATTCTCAGGAAATCAATTCTATTTTCGACAAAAACATCAAGAATGTGGGCAAAACCTTTGCTGGTGTGGAGATTGTGCATTTCTGTGCCAATGATGATTGTCGTGAAGTTTGGGATAAATATAATCTTGACCAAAGTCTGGGAGCAATCGTCTTTTGGCATTTTATCGTTCCTTTGATTTTTGAGTTGAGAAAGATTGTTGGTTGTGAATATCTTTTCTTATTTGCTGCTGATTGTGACCCTGATGAGCATCTTGTGAACTATTATAGCCAAAAGTTGAAATTTAAGAAAGCAGACGAGCATAGTGCTGCAATGCCGATTTATGATTTTACATGTAAGTTCATGTATCAAGAAATTGCGGAATTAGAAAAGAAGCGAATGAAGTTCTATGAGAACTTTAATCATGATGAAGATGCTGTCTAATCTTTTCTGACTGCATCAGGTCATAAAGAACTGGGGTAAAATCATATTGTTTTTTAAACCAGATCACTGCTGTCCCGTTTAGAAATCATCGGGCTTAAATAGGCTAGGATACCATATGAGTGCAAAGGTACAAAATCAAATCGAATACCCAATTTCTAGAGCATAAAATATTGGATATTAATAACTTATATAATAATCGTCCAGACTAAACGGGACACTAATGCAGATTTGAGTGAAGCTAAGAAACAAGAAATCCACAGCTGGCTTGAGTGCCTGCTGTGGATTTCTCTTGTTTATATTAAAGTGTAGGATTCGATAATACTGTCTTACTGATTAATCGTAATGGCATCGCCTTGTAGCGGCCGGTGTTATTTCCATTACTACCACTCACGAAACGTACGTTTGATATACCCTTCTTCGAGTTGTATATATCGAAATAGTTATACCAGAAACCATATTCCGGACTTTTTACACTGAATCCTTGTGTTCCAGAGACTAGTGTTTTGGTCCAAAAGACCACGTGCATTGGATATTTATGACTTTCACCTTCCAGATATCCTCCGTATGGCAGATAGATGGTTTTCAACTCAGAGCTTGTTGTATTCATAAATGTACAATAATACGATTCTCCAAGAGCTGTTTTACGCGTTTCTGTTTTAAGTGTACCGGCATTAACCAAGTCCTCAAAGACAGATTTATCTGGTATTTCAAAGCCTTCAGGAGATAGAGTAGAGGATAGATTCCCCTGCTTGACATCTGATTTATTCTTATCCTCTGAAATCTTGAAGTATCCACCGATGGCATCTTTGTTTTTTTGGAACTCATTGATGTCTGGTACATAAGGACTATTGTCGGTAGCACCCAGATTACGGTCAAGCATGATGTAGGTGTTAGTTTCTCCCTGCACCTTCACTACACCATAATAGAATATACCTTTTACCTTTAGCTTGACATCACCACCCTCTGTTAATTCGTATTGGTTTGCCATATCATCTGTTATCTTATGGAAGATACCAGTATGATAAACTGTGTAGGTGATGTTGATACCATCTGCGTTTTTTATCGTAAAGGTGCCTTTCCAAAGATCATAATTATTATCGCGATCATCATTCAACGTCACTTTCCAGTAATCTCCGTCGTCGCTAACAGTGAAATGGCTATCGTTATTTTCTGGCTGATGATCCCCTGTCAGTTTACGAATCTTATAACTGTAGGCATTCTTACCTACAGTAAAATGAAGTCCATCATTTCTTTTTACGTTTTGCATTTGCTCTGGTTTGATTCCTTTAACGTCCTTATCCAACCAGGCAAAATAGTCCGTTTGAATCTCACTGCCATTTTTTAACATTTTGACTTGTCGAGAAGGGTCTCTCATGAAATCGAAACCATCCTGGGTTATCTTCACATCAAGCTTGAGATCCCCAGAAGATATCGTAACCGTTCCTGTTCTTGGGGTTTCATCAGGGTTTGGAACCAGCGTAAACTTCAAAAGATATTTTTTGCCAGAAGATGACAGTCTACCACTTTCAGGAGTTGTAATTCCTTCACCCTCCTGGTCATATCTTTTGATCCAGGTATCACTATCCTTGATCTTTACATTATATGTTCCAGATTTGAGCGTAGTGACCAAAGTGATTCTTGCTTCAGTATCTGTTGCCTTGAGGGACAAATTATCGCTAACACCCAGTTCATAATCTTTGCAAGCTATCATATTGGTAATGGCAGGATTGTCATCTACAACATTTACTTCCAGTCTGTTTTCCGGGTCAGATTTGACAGCATCATCCAGTTTTTCGAAACCATAGTCATTCACCTTGGTTACGGTGATGGTATAGTTATGGTTTCTCAAGAGGGCATACTGGTCCTTCTTGGTTTTTGCATCCTTGTAAAGCCCCACTTTATAGTAACCTTTTATACCCTTGTATTTAGCCTTGATGATAACGTTAGCTTCACCTGCAGAAGTTTCAGTTACCGCTACTTCACGGTGAGTTCCATCGCCAACATCAGTGCTGCTAAATTCTGTTGTTGGTGCTAAGGCATCAGTAGGTTCATTATAACCAGCAGGAGCAATAGCACTCTTGGCAGCGGTATGATTAATGATAAGACCAGCATCTTTTTCAGGAAAAACAGTCTCTACCGCATTTACCGCATCAGCTACTTTCAAGGTAACCTTGGCATATGGTCTGAACAAATCGACAGTTGGTGTACCATTCAAGAGAGTCTCTAAAGATACGCTACCCCAACATATAGGGTTGTTTGTATCTATTTCTCTATATGCAGCTTGCAGGTCTTTTGCTTCTTCTTCTGTGAGGTCATTTATATTTGTTACCAGATGAACCGTTTTAGTTCCAGATGGGACTTTACTGATTGTTGCCTGATACGTTCCGTCTGCATTCATGCTTCCAATTTTGACATTCGCCATACTTTTGTAAGTATTGCTTTCGCCATAAAAAACTGCAGTAACGTTACTAATGCTTTCATCAGCACCCGCTCTAGTATTAATTTTCTTTTCGGAGAAGTTGGGCAACTCAATGTTCAAGGTTACCCCCTCGGCAGGGATTTCATCCCCACCGAGTCCGATAGTCTCCATTGCATCCTTGCAAGAAACAAGGCAAAGGAGCAATCCCATCCATATCATTAAATGCTTTATCTTCTTCATTTTTTTTCAATATTATTTATTCATTTACGCCATCAGGCGTACCTTGATGCCATTTGTCTCCTTGGTAATAACCAGTGTCGCCATACTTCTCGTAGCTATTGCCATCGAAGAGTGTAATAGTAGGAGATTTATCGTTGTCTTCCTTTTTCAGGAGGATGTTTTTTTCGTGTTCCCCTTTTACTGCTTTCAACTTGATGGTTGTTTTATACCAATCTTTTCCCACCTTCTCGCATTTCCAGCTTTTTTTGGCTTTAGTATCCCAAATGGTGAACTGTTTTTCTTCTGATGCGATACCATATACCTTATACCATCCAAAAAGCGCAAACTGGGTATATACCTTGTACTCTATGTCTTCAATTTCAGGCATATCATCATGTACACGCCATATAGGGTCGGATGTAGGATCATAGACGATCCATCCTTCACGATCTTCATAATCGAAGAGAGGAATACCCGGCTCTAGATGATGAGGACAACGGTGTAAACTATATCCTTGATCTAGATATGTATTATTACTGAACATAATCAATGTCTCACCTGGCGTAATAGTTCTTTTACCTTCTGATCCATTTGTATTTGATACAGACTGCGCATTTTGAGTGAAGTCTTTGTAATACCATCCGGTGTTAGTATCGTCGGCCACCATTTCTTCTCCAGGCCATCCATTTTTATCGGCCGGTCCTTTCGTAAAAATCCAACCTTTTCCTGTAACGGCATCTTCTGTTTCACCAATCTGGGTATATACATAGATGCGGTGGTTGTCTGGTTTGGCACTTTTATCATTTGCATCCTCATTCCATCCATCGCTCCAGTTGTTTGTATCTCCTTCAGGTAAGATTCCCTGGAAATTATCGGAACCGTTATCTCCTTTATATTTACTTCGGTCATTGATAGCTCTGAAATAGATACGATAGTCATCGATAGGAGGACGCACAATTACACGAACAGTTTTATATTTGACATCCGTAGTCTCATTTTGGGGTATTACATTAAATTCATGAATGGTGGTCGTTACAGGATCTGTTGTTGCTCTTACTGTGAAGACACCTGTGGCTGCATCCGATGAATTTAAATCCATTTCGATGGTGGATTTACCTTTTGTAAGTTCGGTCTTTTCCAACCTGATACCCCCAAGATTAGTATCCCATTCTATATTTCTACTATTCTGAGATATATCATTATTATAATAGATGACCAGTTCTTTTGTAACATCCAGATAAGGTGTAACATCATAATGTACATCTATATATTTATAGAGGTTATTTGCCTTGAGGTAAAACTTAGCGGTGCCACTTCGCCCAGATGTAGGATAGTCACTGACTGGGATTTCCGGATTCACACGAAATTCTATGCTGTCATTGCCATTAGCATCTTTGCCGCAATCATACTTAATGATGATGGGTTCTTCTTTACCATTGACTAAAATGGTATTTTTGCAACCAAATTCTACAATAGCAGCATTCGATTTATATGAAATATAATCGTTTGTCGTTGACGTAACACTAGCCTCCGTCTTGCTTACCCACAAAGTGGTATGGTTGAAGTCGGCATCTATTGGTACTGTCTCCCATGGCTTTACACTTACCTTGCAATCCAGCTCCATATTACCGAGGGTCTTGATAGCACCGGTAATCTCATAGAAGGTACCGCGAGGGAATACGGGTACGGTGCTGGTTTCATCCTTCTTATGACCCAAATCGATGCGATAATTGTTGTCTACAGAACCTCCTACCTTGCCATTGATGGTAAGATAACTGCGGTCGGCAGCTGATGAGATATATCGCTCTGGGAGATAATAGGTCTGCTGGAAAAGCCATTTATCCGCAGGGTTTACGGGTGGATTCTCTGTTGCTGTTCCTGTTCCTTTAATATCGTCTCTATTATTTGTTGCCGGCAGACGGCTGTTGTCTGTCCAATCGGTATAGTATACGGCAGCTCTAGATGATGCCTCATACTGAGTACTTGGAATACCCTCCTTGTATGCTTCTTTATCTTCATTTTTTGTCCAAGTTGGAGTCTCAAATTTACCGCCCCAGTAAAGATGGGTAAAAGGAGAGTGTTTCACAGCTGAAATACTGTTGATGCTAAAGGTCTTGCCTCCGAAAGCAACGTCTGCGTTACTTGGATCGAAGATAAGATTCAGCTTAACCTTTACGCATGTAAACTTCAGGTTAGCTGCTACCTCTGTATATTTATCACCCGCTGCTGCAATCACGGTTTCAGCGAGCTTGCCTGTGGCATCCTTCTCTGGCTCATAAATCATCGGGATATTGGTGCATACAGGCATACCTGTTCTACTTGTAGGTCTGTAATCGAGTACTATATTTTTGAGAGAATCTTCAGTTTGGATAGTTTGACCGCTCAACACCTTGTTCATATTGGCAACCACATAGATATGATACTTTCCCGGAGTAATATTCAACTGATAGGTTGCTATTCCCTCATCTGCCATCATCGTAGCCAGTGGGGCAGGGAGCGTCTCTACCAGGAGCTTGCCTTTATTTCCTGTAGGAAAAGCATAGAGGGTCAGGTCGTTGATCTGACATTCATCTACCGTAGCATTATAGGTAGGAAGGCCGGAAGCATCGTCGGTACGGGTACCGCGGCTGCTGAGCACGGTTGGCACGAGTACATGTAAGTTGCTTTCTGACGAAATGGGGGCGCGCTCGCCTCCAAGTTCGTCAGAGCAACTTACTGTAACCAACAATATAAACCAACTAACTAAACTTAAAATGAAATCTCGTATTTTCATTGTTTCTAATTTTTAAAGTCAAATACTCTTATGAGCTAAATGCCCGGAAGGGGCTCTGACACCTGAAACGGTTAGAAATCGACACGCTGGATGCGCTTGCTCCAATCCAGGATGGAAATGCTGAGCTGCATATACTTCCACTGGTTGCCCTGGAGGAAGAAGTCGAGCTTATAGTCGTACTCTCGGTCCAGGAATTCCTGTGCTGAATAATGGCGGGCTTCGAAGGCGCCACGGCCTTGAGCCAGACAGTCAGCAAGATTGATGCGTGCCACCTCTTCGCCTGTAGTCTTGTTCGTGATGGTGAGGATGGCGTTCTTGTCGTTTTCTGCTGCCGGATGCCAGATGAGTCGGGAGAACATGAGGGCGGCATGAGCGGTGCGCTCCTTTACATTGCCCTCGGTATCCTTAAACTCAGTGGTCCAGGTGTAGTATGGGGTATATGTCAACTCCTCGTCGGGGAGGAGAGAGTTGTCATAACTGATATCGCCGTTGGCATTGGTTATCTGATAACTGAAGTCATCGGCATTGATGTTGGCAGGCTCGTCGGTCTGATGCAGGCTGATGGTGAGCTGCTTGGTATCACGAACCAGACCGATGGTATGGCGTGTAACCTGCAGGTCTTTTACTTCAACCAGTTCGTTGCTGAGTCCTTGCCAGAGTGTATCGAGCGGTTGGCTCTGGTTGTTCACCTTGCCCTGTTCGCGGTCGAGTCGTGCATGGAGGGCGGTGATGTTGTCACCCTGCTGTGGCAGAGCTATCTGGAATTTGGCACCTGGCTGCGCGAGTGCATCTTCGTATTTCTTTTGGAAGGCGAAGGTTGCGAATCGGTATTTGCCCGGTTCCAGATTGATTCTCATGGCATAGTTAGGGTCCTTGAGCGGCTGTGATGTCGCATCGTTATAGGCATCATGGCGAGCAATGAAGTTGCCCTGCTCGTCGTATACGAATACGCTGAGTCCGCCCACATGATCATTGAACATGTCGGCACGCTGCACGTTGTAGTCGTACTTGAACTGCAAGTCAACACCCATGTCACAAGGAGGCAGGTCGTCGTGCATCAAGTCGTTGCAGCTGCTGAGCATACTGCCCGCCATGATGAATCCCCATCCCATGCATATATTCCTGATCCAACTGTTAAACTTCTTGTTTGCCATGATGCTTATCTGTTTTATGAAAAAGTAAAGTGTATAAATAGATTCTTATTCTTCCGAGATAGCCAGCCGCTCCTTAGCGCTAGAGCGGCTGAGCTATATATAATAATGTGTAATGGATTACAAATCGATCTTCTGAGAGCGCTTAGCCCAAGAAAGGATCTTTACGCTGACGCTGATGTACTGATCGTTCTCGTCGTCTGGAACAGTAGGCTTAACCTCTGGAACGTCAGGATATCCAAGACCGCTTACCTTGTTTACAGAAAGCTCGTACCAGTTGTTGCGGAGCACACCGTAACGACCGAGGAATGCTGCGTTGTCTGTACCATAACCAGTACCAGGTGTCCAAGGAGTCAACTCGTTGAAGTGCTTGATGCGGGCAATGTAGTAAGCCTCACCATTGAGGTATGTAGAAATACCGGTTTCAGCTGACAAACCAAGCTTTTTGTTGATCTTATCAACATTGTCATCTGTAACCTGTGATGAAGCAGCTTCGCCTGAGTAGGTAATGTTAGCTGCCTTAATAAGATGCTGACCAGCCTTGCCGCTGATGTTTGTACCCTTAGAAAGGTCTACATCATACTTTGCCTGCTCTTCAGGAGTTGTAATACCCATAACATTGAGAGCAACAGTCTTAATCTGTTGTTTAAGATCAGCTTCTTTCCAAATATCGGTATTGTTACCAATCTTATAGAATGTCTGAACTGTTTTAAAGCCATTAGGAGTGAAGACAGCCTTAAACACAACACGTGTAGTCTGACCCTGCTTCATGTTGTTAAGATCGAAGGTGTTCTCAAGGCAATACTGAGGATTGGCTTCACCTGCGGCGCCCGTAACGTCTTTATTTTCAATCATTTTAAAGGCTGTCTTGCAGTTTGCCAAATCCTTATAATCAGCATTATTATAGTTAGGATCTACGCCCCAATATACACGCTTGAAAGTTTTGTTATCACCGTCATAGAAACGAGGTGTACTCCATATTTTGGCAAAACCCGTAGTAGTCGAAGACAAACCACCAATCTGATGAACCGGGAAGGTAGACTTATTGGTTACGTCAAGCTGCCATTTCTCTATTTTCACTGTGGCACCAGCGTATGTAGTATTGTCACCAATAGAGTAACCTTTTGTTTCAAAGTCTTTCATTGTAACCTTAGCCAAACCACGCTCTACGTAAATTGTAGTAGCAGGATTAGCCTGTGCTTCCTCTTTTGAAGCGTAAACACCTTTAATATCAACAAGAGTTGTAGGCTCGGTTGTTTCATCCTTATACATCGGAGCATTTGCCATAAAGATGCCGTTTAAAGAGACGTAATTGTCAGCATTAGCCTTTGAAGCATCCTTACTCCAAGTTGCATAAGTATCGGCAGTAGTAGGCAATGTTACCTTCTTGGTTTCATCATCTTTAGTATTATTGTTGAGGAGCACCAGTGCCTTATAGGTGCCTTTTACCGATACATTTGTAAGCTGTACAGTAGCAATGGCCGCAGTTGTAACACCATTTTCATTAACGTCGGTCCAAGGGTTCATGGTTCCAAGATCGGCACTTGTAACAAACTGATCTGTCTTAGCATCGAAGATAAGGATGGTACCATTCTTAACCTCATACTCAGCAGCAGTACCTTCATTAAAATCAGGTGTACCATCAGGAACAGCACGTGTACCGCTTGTTGTAGGCAGATTAATCTTGAATGAAGCATACGCAGTACCATTCTCAACCTCACTAGAGCCATTACCACCATTTACTAAATCGTTGTTGCTTGAACAGCTTGCCGTCATAGCTGCGATGACAGCCAAGCCAAATAAATGTTTAATCTTCATAATTTTTGAAAGTTAAGCTTGTTTATAATCGTTATTCTCTAATTTTCTGTTATTCCAATTCCTTTATCTGCTTGAAGACATCTCTTACACGCTCTGCCTCTTTCGAGTTGCCTGCCTTGGCAAGATGCTTTTCGGCAGAAGTAAGATCACCTTTCTGCAAATCGGTGCAGGCGGCATTGAGATTCGCTGTCTCATCATCTGGGAAGAGACGGACGGCAATATCGAATACCTCGTTAAACTCTGGCGAACCCGGCTCATAAGTCTGTGCCACCAGGAACATCTCCTGCAGAGAAAGCTGCTGTGGTTTGGTCTTCAATATCTCTTTGGCCTCTTCGATGCTGAACGGACGAACCGTGTAGGTTATCGTATAGTCGCTATGACGGAGACGAGGATAGATATGATCCAGAATGTAGCGGTAACTTGCCGGATGGAGCTTTCTGATCTTCAGGTCCTTATCGTCGGGAGCCAGCGAGGAGTTAGCTATCTCGAGAATTGCTTCCTTATCAGCCAGATGACTAGCCTGAATCTTCTTCTTGAATCCTTCCCAGTCTTCCGGTGTAGCCTGATAGGTAAAGAGCTTGCTGTTTAAGGTGTAGAGGCTGCTCACATATTTGCGGAGGGCAGCTGCACGCTCGTTGGCAAGGCGCTTGTTGTTGGCATACGAACCATCAGGCGAAGCAAAACCGTGGATATCAATATCTGTGATTTCAACGTTCTTGTCGTTCTTCACCAGGTCGATGGTGGAAGTAATCTTCTTCAGCTCAGTAGCATTCTCACGGAAGTTGGCAAGAATATAACTCTTGTTAACCACAAAGCTGAGATAGGCTTCACCCTTTTCGGCTCTCACCTTCTTGGCTTCCGCCTTCGGCTGCACGAAGAAATCCTTCGTAATCTTCGGTGTACGGTCGATATCCGCAATCGGCGTATTGTCCTGTTCTATCAGGTTGCCGCATCCGCAGAGATCTTCTTTCACCGAGAGTTTGAACTTCTTCATCCATTTCTGATAAGGAACAGACTGGGCGAAGTAAACCTGCTGACTGGTCTTGTTCTTGCGGGTAAGAACCTGTGCATGCGGATTCTTCTTGCTGTCGGCAAGTCGGCGGTATCTTACAGCCTGGTTTCTACCCTGGATAATGATAGGGTTGAGAGCGATAGAATCAGTTCCTACCATTACTGGTGTGAAAACAATCTGCTGCTCTGATTTCATCTTCAAATCGTTCAGATTCATACGGAAGGCAACGTCCATCCGGTTGCCGTTCTTGCGTGCTAAAACACTTTCTACCTGAACCTTACCCCCTGCCAGCTGTTGAGCCTGAGCAGGCATGATGCCCTGAGAAAAGAGCATGCAGAGGGGCGAAATGACCGCATAAAGCTTCATTTTATCCATATTATGATTTCCCTAAAATTTTTTGTATTCTGTCTAGTTATTACGTGTTTTATTGTCAGTTTAAAACCACAGTTAAATTAAATTCTTAGAACACGTATATGAGAGATAGTGCGGCTTTTGTAGGGCCCACATAGTTGCGGTGGTCTTTGTCGAGACATTTTTCGCATCGTCCGTAAAGCTTGTAAGGACTGTAGGCATATCCCAAACCGATAGACCCTTCGAAATTGAGGTGCTTATTGAGTAGCCACTGATAGCCGTAGGTAAGGCCTCCACCTACATACCAGCCTTCATAGTGCCTGCCCTCCAGAGTTTTCGGCAGGATGCCGAAGGGCATGTCAATGTTTTTAATGTTGTATTCACCGCCTAGGGCATGGATTCCGAAGAAATGGCCTCCAAACTTCTGGCAGGTGTACCATCTGTATTCTGGCATAACATTCCAGAATCTCATCTTCTTGTCGCCCGAGAACTTCCAGGGGTTCAGAGTGCCGAAGAGTTGGAAGGTTGTTTTCTTGCCCGTGCCGATTTCGATGCCGGCGTTGGCAGATGTGGAAGCCCATCCCAGTAAGTTGGTCTTCAGAGCGACCTCCTGCGCTCGCGTCGTTGCCATTGAAAGGATCAGCAGCAGCAACATAGCTGATTTTATGAATGTTTGCTTCATCATATCTTTACTTTTATATTTGGTTTCGTTTATATTAAACTTAGCCTTCGTTTGTTAGTTGGTATCTATTTTCGGCTGCAAATTTAAGAAGAAATCCAATATGAAGCAAGAAAAAGTTTCAAAAAGGTTACATTTCTTTGTGCAAACGATTGCACGCTTTATGCAATCTGTTTGCGTACATACATCATAAAGCACATGATTATAAGTGTAATTTGCACAAATATGCGTAAGGGCAATAGTTTTTTTCGAAAACCTACCCGTCCTTCCTTACCGTTAAGGAAGGCTCCACCTCTCACCCCGACCCTCTCACCCTCAGGGAAGAGGGAGGAAACCGCTCCTCCTCGTCGCTCGGAACCGCTACGCTCTAAGGTTGGCGGGGCATCAAAGCCCTCGCCATGTTGTGCGGGATGGGACCGCCAGGGGATAGCTGGAGGAAAAGGTAATAAGTCTGGTATGTTGCTATAGCCCTATAATAAGTATCGTGCTGTATCCTATGAGTTGGTGCATACGAAAGAAAAAATATGAATAAAAGATATTACTTATGAATACATCTAAAAAAATACCTCCTTCGTTAATTTCTAAACTAGAACAAGTCAAGCTTTATATGGCGAAAAGACGTGTTACTGCTTTCATTGGGGCTGGTTTCAGTCTCAATGCGGAGATGCCGTCTCATGTAAAGATGAAGACCTGGGTACAGTTAAGAGAAGACTTCTTGAATAAACTGTATGGAGATGATGAAGAGGCAAAAAAGGAGGACCACAACGATGTTGTTCATTTGGCTTCGCTTGTTGATGCTGAGTTTAAACGCAATGAACTGGATGAAATTTTAGAGACCGCATTGCCTGATAAGCTGATTAGACCCGGAAAACTTCATAGAATGTTGGTAAGGTTGAAGTGGCGGGATATTCTTACCACCAATTATGATACTCTTATAGAAAGAGCGGCAGAGGAGGAAGTGCAAGAATATAAGTTGGTAACGAATAAAGAGACATTACTTTACCAACCTTCACCTCGCATTATTAAATTGCATGGAAGCTTCCCAAACATCCGCCCTTATATCATGACCAAGGAGGATTATCGCAAATATCCGATGGAACATCCTGAGATGGTGAATACAGCAAGACAATGTTTCTTGGAAAGTCTGATGTGCTTGATTGGCTTTTCTGGTGACGACCCAAACTTTCAGTCGTGGATAGGGTGGCTTAGGGATGTGATAGGTAGAGACAGAATATGTCCGACCTATCTTGTAACATTCAGGAAAGGTTACCATGAAGCAGAAAAAGCTATGATGGCTCAGCTGGGTATTGATATCATCAATCTTGCAGAAATTCCCGGTATAAAAGATTTCAAAGAGGCATATTCCTTTTTTTTAAACTACCTGTTGAAATCCCAGGAAAATCAGGAATGGGATGGTAAGATAGATGTTTTTGCTTATCATTTTAAGGATGGTCAAGAAAAAGAAGGGATGGAGGCTTTAATCGAGCAGATGACTTCTGTTAGGCAAAGTTATCCAGGTTGGATGGTCCTTCCTACAAGGTTCTATGATAACTTTAAGGATGCAAGTGAACGTGTCATGTTTACGAGAGGGTACTTTGGCAAGGTAAAAGGTGAGTGGAATCTAAAACTTCGATTTCTTTATGAAATGGATTGGAGGTTGACGATTTCGTGCACTCCTAAAAATATAGATTGGCTTACTCCAACTATAGAAGATGTTATAGGCCATATATTGTCTCCAACAGATGAGGAACGAAAGATCATAATTGAGTTAAGGTTGTCGCTATTACAGATTTATCGTCTTGAACACAATAAGGAAAAGTTCAATAAACTTTGTGAGTTATTGTTGGCTGATCCGATGAATCTTCCCAAGGGATATGTTATTTATCAGCAAATATTATATGCTCAGACTTTGCTGAACTATAAAAAAATCCAACAGTATCTTGCGGATTGGGATACTGACTATGGTGAGTATGTGGACTGCATCCATAAGGCAAGTGTGCTTCTCATGATGAATAGTGGTAGAGATGCATATGATATACTGGATAAGTGTAGAACGGAACTGAGTAAGTCTTTGATTACTTATGGGGCAGACGCTTATATAAGTTCATGTTTAGTACATGTATTGGAACTCTTGTGCTATTGTAATGGCAATAAGTATAAAATACCAGAGCAACTGCGGCAAGATTTAACAATGGATGATTTTAATATCTATTGTTGTAAGAAAGCTTATGAGAGACAACCTGAGCATGGCTTCAAGGTGGTTCATAATTTCAAGTTAGGGTCTTATTCCAACTCATGGAGTATGGGACCTGGTGGTTTTGTTTCTGATTACTTGTATCCGCAACGCTGGTTTTCCTTCAAGGAAAAGATAGGTATGGCATTTAATGTTGTTGATGATAAATTTTATCTATACAGTGTGGATAAGATGTTTGATTATGATTGGCATTTTGCAATGGACAAACTTCTGGTTACATCTGATGGGAAATTTGTCAAAGAAACGCTAACAAGGAAACATCTTTCGATGATTAGCAGAGATGATGCAAATAACTTCTTTGATTCATATATTGAATATGTGGAGCAGTTTGATGCTATAGTGAATCCTCTTCTTAGACGGATAGTTTATAATAATCTGGTTCATATTCTTGGTAGATTATGCTGTGTTATTACTGAAGAACGCATACTAAGATATGTAAAGGCTTTGATGGTTTTTGATGAGCATGTCGTAAGTGAGATTATGGGCTATGTTTATGATTCTGTTAGCTCGGATAATCTTCCAAGTGTAATTTCATTAGTTCTTAAGAATCATGAAGTCAAGACACCTTATAGTAGCGGAGTTCCTCTTCCGACGAAAAGAGGTGTTTCATATCCGGTAGAAAAGAATCTCTTGGACAAAATCTATGAGGGATTCAATTCTAAAAGTGAAGAAGAGCAAAGTCGTTCCTATAATTTGTTGAGTATTATATGGGATAATAAAATGCTTAACCAACGGGATAGGGTGGAACTGGAGTCTGCGGTAAGGGTATGGAGGTCTACATCTTATTCCGCTGATGTCCTTTTTTCGTATAATCTCATAAAGCCTCATGAAGATGAACTTGTGAGATTGAACGAATTGATAGCGAAATGTGTAGATGATTTCTGTATTGGTGATTATACTTTTAAAGGATCTTCTATTCCTTTGAACGATTGGGTTGATAAACTTGAGAAAGTATGTATTCAAAGTTCCCGATTGACAGAAGAGCAAGCCATAAGAGTGTTTGAACATATTGAAAAAATGCTTTTTGTGAATATTGATGCTTTTACTAAAGACGATGAAGATAATATCGTCTTTGGGGGTATAAGGTCTAACATAGATATGATTATGCAATTGGTATCAAAGTTTGTATGCAAGCATACTGATGATATTATTGGTAATGATAATTTATGGATGTTCAGTGATATGTTACAGAAACTATTGAAGAACGGGTATCATTGTTTGCCGATGCTGGTATGGTTAACTTCTGGCCGGGAAACCTTGTTGATGGATGATGAAATGAAGGAGCGATTAAAGAATACTTTGTTTTCTAAAGAGCCTTCTATGAGAGGACAGACCATTTCCGCAATTGTTTATGCTTGGAAGAACTGGAATAATGATATAACAGAAATCTTGGATCATATGTTTTCTGTATTGAAGGTCATTCAAGATGAGCGTGTTGTCGATAGTCTGATATTGATAGAAAGGCTTTTGATGGAAGAGTTTGATTCAGATTTGTATTTTAAAGTGGAATCGCTGTTAACTAAGATACATAATAATGTGAACGGCTATGATCTGGAAACAGATGAAAAAATAGAGTTGTGTTATCATGCAAACTTTATAGCAGGAGTAGCAAGTGTGAAATATAAGAATCGAACATTTCTACCATTGAACTTTCCATATTTCGACCAAAAGGAGTCTGGTTTTAATGATGTATTCTTGGGATATGAAAGAGGTAAGCAAATAGCAGAATCTTAATGATATTACAGAATTTATAACATTAAGGCTCATAATAGAAACTTTGTGGGAAGCATTGATTGCTGTAAGTTTTATGTATCCCTAATTTCCGCAACACTATAATTTAATATTTTTTATAAGCACCTGAGCAACAAAAAGTTGCTCAGGATTTTGCCATGTCA
>ERZ791654.513-NODE-513-length-21999-cov-2.967599_pt1 | contig 21999 bp, 16 predicted proteins | sample MGYA00509960_ERZ791654 | MGnify/ENA primary metagenome ERZ791654 (study PRJEB30046, sample SAMN00715198) | human gut metagenome | study: EMG produced TPA metagenomics assembly of the A metagenome-wide association study of gut microbiota in type 2... | reverse complement strand
CAGTGATATTTTCTATCTGGGCAAGTGCATCCTTTTCCAGTTTTATTGCTTTTTCAGGTTTGGTTTCAAGAGTTGCCTGAAAATCTAGTAATAATGCCCGGTCAGAGTCGGTTCCAATGTTTTTTGTCTTTAACAGCCCCGTCAGTTCCTGAATGATTCCATTCATACCTTTGTGGTAGTTATAGTTATCCATGTATGGAAATGCATTTTCCAGAAAAAGCAGATACTTTGGTATATCATCCTTTTCAATCAATACTATGATATTTCCGATTGTTTGAAATAGCTTTTTGTAATAATCTACTTCCATTCCATGCATTAAACATATTTTCTGTAAAGAATCCAGTAATATGTGGCAGCGAGTTACAGATGGTTTTGTCTCTGAAAGGGTGATTTCCTGAATCATCGGATGCAGAGAGATAGTGCGACGTGTTGTTGTCTGAACGAAACCAGTCTCAATTAAATCGTTGATTTCATTTAGTGTGGGCAGTTCCAGCCATTTGGCAAATATACGGGCAGAAATACCGGTGGAAGGAAGAAAGCACATATTACACATGATATCCTGCTGTTCAAGAGATAAAGTGTATAAAGAAAACAGCGTATGGATATGACTGTAATAGGTGGCTTTGCTGCTTTGTCCATCTTTGATTATTTTAATTTTATCTTCGTTATGGAAAGATGCTTTTTCCACCTGAAGTCTTGTTAATAACTGGTCTGGAGTTGAGATTCCATTTTCCAGAAGTTTTGCTGCCAGTTCCACGGCAAAAGTATGAGAGTGAACAGTTTCGATGATCTTTTCAACTGTTGCCCGGTACGTGTCTGCCTCTGAATAAAATACTGATGCCAGCTGGAAGAGAGCGTTCATATCCTCTATTTCTTTTAATGGCAGAGTACAGTATTCATCCAGTTTGCTTCGGGTTGTAAACAAAATCTGGCAGCGATATTTTAATACTACTGACAGAAAGCTGTCCTGTGTGGCAGTGACATTAAAATTATCTATGATAAGCAGAGTATCAGATTTCAGGGAACGCAGAAAACGGTTATGTCTTTGAAACCGTTCCTGGTCAGTGCTTTCCGGCGGATCGTCAATAAAATCCATGTCAGTAATATCCTGATGAAGATTGCCGGTATATTCTATATAAAGTATATTGGTGTATTGCTTTATGTACCGCTTTGCGTAGGCTTTGACAAGTTCACTTTTTCCGATTCCGGCGATTCCGCAAAGAAAAACATGACGGTTTTCCTCAAGCACGGTATATAATTCTTCCAGTTCTTTATCTCTTCCGATAAAATGACGGCATGGTTTCGGAACCTCACTGTCCATAATATAATCCAGCACAATGGGGGATAAAGCGCCTCCGGCGAGCAGCTTCTGATTTTTGGTATTACGTTTGATGAATTGGCGTTCCATGCCAAAAGAAATCAGTTTTGCAAGAAACAGCAGTCTTGAACTGGCTGGTTTATATAAGGGAGTCAGATTTTTCTTTTTTGCATCTGAGATGCTGTCATCCTGAATGAATAAAGTGTAAATATCTTGTATAGCCATATTACAGTCAGACATCAGTGGAAGAAGATTCTGGTGGATGGTATGGGCTAATTTTTCCTGATTGGATGGCTTGGAATAGTAAGCGGATATTTTAGGACTGATTTTAGCCTGACCAGTCATCCAGCGGCAAACCAGACCGTTGTCCATTGAAAAATCCTGATTTGCCGGATCATCCATAAAATCTTCAAATAATTCGTATAAAAAATCAGGCTGACTCATTTGATTACTTTCGCTGATATGATTTTTTAAGCAAGTGCTAATAGAAGAAAAATCGCATCGATTCAATAGAAATTCCCCTTTCGTAGTTAAGATTAAGTATATCTATCATAACACGAACATATATTCGATTCAAGAAAATGCGGATATTTTTAAATTGATTGTGTCAATTTACAATCAATTTCTATTCAATGTGGTTTTCCGGCAGGTTCTGTAAAATAAGCTCAGATCAAAACAATAACGGGAGGAGCTTATGCAACAGAATATTGAATTTGAGCGGTGCATTGATTTTCTGGTACGGATGATTGATAAGTACGGCGCTGAAGTCCTCCGGGAGTTGGAGGAAGAAAAACAGAATAAGGAAGAAAAAGAAGCGGCAGTTTCCTGAAATACAAAATGTAAATCAGACTGTCGCTTTTTTCATGCATTTTTAAATCAAATAAATTTTAAAAGCTGATGCAGAGTGTGTGGCTCATTATTCTGAGAAGCGGTAATACGCGTATCAAATGGCTTGAAATGATTCTGCGTATAAAAGCTCAGAAGAAATTCATTATCTTCGCATTCAAGAAACTCCATAACGCCACCTACGGAATATTTGAGACTGGATATGGTTTCCAGTGCAAATCCCAGTAGAATATTTCCAGGAATTCGTTTTTCCTTTGGAAGAGAATAGTTCTTTCCCAACTGGGCAATCAGGTAAGCTGCGGTAGTATAGGATTGTGTTTCTTCATCCAAAATACTGACACGGGACAGTTTTTTTGCCATTGTCTTGCTGATATTTGAAGCACGGACAGAGATTGGTTTTATTGTAAGTGAAAAATAACCAACCAGTGAAGCATCTTCAGCATCAAATACCAGATAAGTGATAGATTGATCTTTTTTGGTAAACTCAATCGCATTATGTAATAAAAAGTATTCCACATCGGGATTTTTGGGACAAGAAAAATCGGAGAGTAAGTCGTAAAGACTTTCCTCTCCGATATATGTCGGTTCGTCTTTATCCAAATATGCCCGAATATTAACGGTAAAATATTTATCAGACATGTTTTTTCTTCCTTTTTGACATTAAAGCTAAGATTTCCTGTGGGTTCGTTAACTGACGTCCGGGAAGTGTCTGCTTTGGTGTGCGGTCACGGTCGGCTTCGTCAATTGCTGCGACAAAACGCTTTACGCTATTTGGATTGGATACGACAAAATTATGAGTAATACTTGAAGTAGCCATACTAACACCTCCTCTTTTTTGGCTTTTTTGTGTATTTATAGTATATGCAATGTGTGATAAAAACACAATATCAAAAACAGAAATTATTTCTAAATAATTTTCAAGCCGGACATTTATTAGACGCTTCCGGTAAGCGAACAATATTTTCGAGCCAATCATTTATAAGTCGCCAATGGTGGGCGGGCAATATTTTGATAACAGAAATGCTCTGTATCTAACTTAATTATACGATTGGCGAAGAAATGCGTCAATACGGAAAATAAGTATTGAAAATAGTTGGAACAAGTACTAAAATAGGGTTGGGACAATAAAACAGAGTTATACTGCGAGGAAGATTATGAAGAATAAAAAGATTAAATGCGATATATATACCAGAGTATCCACAACCATGCAGGTAGATGGCTACAGTCTGGATGCTCAGAAAGAAAAACTCAAGAGATATGCGGAATTTCAAAACATGGAAATCGTAAATGAGTATTCCGATGAAGGTAAGTCTGGAAAGAGCGTAGAGGGCAGACCGGAATTTCAGAGAATGTTAGATAATATTGAGAATGGAACAGATGAGGTACAGTTTGTACTGGTGTTCAAGCTTTCCAGATTCGGTCGTAATGCGGCAGATGTATTAAACTCTTTGCAGAGGATGCAGGATTTTGGAGTGAATCTGATCTGTGTAGAAGATGGAATTGACAGCTCAAAAGATAGTGGAAAGCTGATGATTTCTGTTCTGTCTGCGGTGGCAGAGATTGAACGAGAGAATATCCTTGTTCAGACAATGGAGGGACGTAAGCAGAAAGCCAGGGAAGGAAAATGGAACGGTGGATTTGCTCCATATGGCTATGAATTGGTAAATGGAGAATTGCAGATTGCAGAGGATGAAGCGGAAATTATTCGTCTGATCTATGATAAATTTATTCATACCAATATGGGAATCTCTGCGATTGCTGCATGGCTGAACCAGCATGGATATAAAAAGAAAAAACGACAGAATAATACACTGGACGCATTTGCCGCATCATTTATAAAAGGCGTTCTGGATAATCCGGTATACTGTGGAAAGCTGGCTTATGGACGAAGGAAAAACGAGAAAGTTTCTGGTACAAGAAATGAATACCGCATTGTAAAGCAGGAAAATTATATGCTGCACGATGGTATCCATGAAGGGATTGTTTCAGAAACAGACTGGGAGCTGGCACATCAAAAACGGGAAAAAACAGGTGTGAAATATGAAAAGACACATAGTCTCGATCATGAGCATATTTTATCCGGAATATTGAGATGCCCGTTATGTGGAAGCGGTATGTATGGGAACGTGAACCGAAAGAAAAAGAAAGACGGAACCTTATATAAGGATTATTTCTATTATGCCTGCAAACATCGTCGCCTGGTAGATGGTCATAAATGTGGATATCGTAAACAATGGAGTGAGGAGAAGATTAACAATGCAGTGGAAGAAGTTATTCGGAAGCTGGTGAAGAATCCTAAATTTGAAGAAGCAATTCTGAATAAAATCGGTTCAAGAATTGATACAGAAGAAATAGAAAAAGAGATTGAAGGATTGGAAAAGCAGCACAGGCAGCTGACCGGAGCAAAAGCAAGACTTGGACAGCAGATGGACAATCTGGATATCATGGATAAATTTTATGAGAAGAAATATCAGGATATGGAGACAAGGTTATACCGTTTGTATGATGAGATTGAAGGCGTGGAGAACAGTATAGAAGAAGTCAAGAACCGCCTGCTGAATATCCGGCAACAGAAAATATCAGAAGAAAACGTCTATCAATTCCTTTTATATTTTGATAAACTATATGATAAGTTCACCGACCTGGAGAAGAAAGAATTTCTTAACAGCTTTGTAGAACAGGTGGACATTTACGAGCAGGAGCAGCCAGATGGCAGATTCCTGAAGCACATAAAGTTCCGTTTTCCGGTGTATTTTGGAGACAGGGAAACACAGGAACTTTGTTGGGACAACGAAAGTACCGTTGAGACGGTGGTACTGCTGTCACGCGAAAAATAATAAATTGGCCTGAAATCAAAGGGATTTCGATAGCTTGCCCTAAATGGACGAGTCTACCGGAATCTCTTTTTTGTGTTGTTGACAATAGTTCTGACCACTAAAAATCTTCTGGGCGAGGCTGAATAACTATTGTTTTGAGGGTGTGAGACTATAGGACTACTGAGTACAAAACATAAAACATACTTTTGGTATTAAACTACTAAAATATAAAACTTGACAAAAATACACACCTTGTGCTATCTTATAATCAGTAAAAGAAACATAACTCGTATTTTAGGAGATTGAATATCATGAATAAAGATCGAGAAAGAAAAATTATGGATTATTGGGATCTTATGAGAGCGGCGGGCAGGCAAGACGATTACATTGCTGCAACAGTACTTGTAAGTGAAGTTAAGAACAGAATGGCAATAACTGCTGTGCAAGAGACGCCGGACACAGTTTATTCAGCACTCTTGGAGGTTGCTGACGAGCTACATATTATGAATCCATTTATTGATAAGGAAAGGTTCTTTTTTATCTATCAAGAAGGAAAACAACTTGAAAAGATGGATTGGGAAGGTGCAATAGCAAAGGTGGCTCGCTCTTCGAAAATGCCTATTCTACCAGTTCCGATTATCAGAGTTTATGAGGAACGCTTTTCGGCTGACCCGGAATCAGTTCTTATAGCAGAAGCAGAGAAATTTGTTCCTAATCTTCTTCACATTGTTGATGAAAATATCAATTCGAGTTTTACCTTAACAACGCAAAATGCGACTTATGCAAAGGCTTTGGAATATGTATTTTCTAATTATGACAACGTCGAAATAATGCTAACGGACATATATCAATATGGTTTTATTAATAAGAGATTTGACCTGATTTTCTCCTGCCCCAATATGGGCGGTAGAACACTGGCAGAAGATAAAAACTTCATGTGCAGAGAATTCGATATGGTAGCGCTTGAAAATCTGTCTCTTCACCTTAATAGTGGAGGACGTTTGGTAATAACTTTACCTGGAAGGATAACATTTGCATCTGGGAAAGTTAGTGACCTTAGACAATTCATTCAGACCAGTTACACAATCAAAGAAATTGCTGAATTACCAGAAGGGTCGCTTGAATACACAGGTATCAAGGTGTATCTGATTGATATTGAAAATACACGTCCGGATGATGATGATATCATCATTCGCAGGTACTCAGCCGGTGATCGAAAGACACGTAGGTCAGCGGTTACTTCTCTTGAGGTTACTGATGATACATTTGTAATGCTTAATGAGCTTGAGGAACAGGGAGATTGGAACATTGATCGTATATTTGCTCAACAGGATGAAGAATATCTTAATTTTCAGAAGTCTGAGATCCGAAAAGAGTTAATCGGAAACGTTGCTCAAGTCTTTAGAGGCAAAGCTGTTAATAAGAAAGATCCAGCTGGAAATATCGGTGTTGTTAATATTTCGAATATTGGCGATTACGACATAGATTATGAGTGTTTAGATCACCTACAGGAAGAAGAACGCAAGGTTGCCAATTATCTTTTACAAGAAGGTGACGTGCTTCTGCCAGCAAGAGGAACTGCCATTCGTACAGCGGTTTTCCATGAACAGACATATCCATGTATAGCATCTTCAAACGTCATTGTGATAAGACCAGATCAGAAAAATCTTAATGGTTATTACTTGAAAGTTTTCTTAGATAGTCCGATAGGAAACAAGATGATAAGTGGCGCTCAGCAAGGAATGACTGTAATGAATATCAGCTACAAGGATTTGAATGTGCTTGAAGTGCCACTTCCAAGTATAGAGAAGCAGCAAGCCGTTGTTAAAGAATATCAGGAAGAACTGAAAAAATACAGAGACACGGTTGCAGCAGCGGAGAAGCGTTGGGATGAAGTTCTGAAAAAACTGCAAACGTTTTAAGGAGGATTACGAAAATGATAGGAGCAATTATCGGAGACATCGTTGGGTCTCGCTTTGAATGGAATAATAATAAAAGCAAGGATTTTGAGTTTCTTACATATAAGTGCTTTCCTACCGATGATAGCATTATGACATTAGCATTGGCACAGGCTGTTCTGGTTAGTAAGCCGGATCATAGCGATCTATCAAGGAACGCAGTCGAATGTATGCAGTCCGTTGGACGCAGTTATCCGGATTGCGGTTATGGCGGAGGGTTCCGTAACTGGATGTTTTCTGACGATCCTAAACCATACAACAGTTATGGAAATGGAGCTGCTATGCGTGTAAGCGCGGCGGGGTTCGCTGCCAATAGCATTGAGGATGCAAAAGACTTTTCCAGAAAGATTACTGAAGTAACTCATAATCATCCGGAAGGTATTAAAGGCGCAGAGGCCACAGCAGTTGCTATCTATATGGCCAAGACCGGCAGCAGCCTCTTGGAGATAAGAGATTACATTGATAAGAATTATTATCCGATGAACTTTACGCTGGATGGAATCAGAGCAAGCTACAAGTTTAATGAGACTTGCCAGAATACAGTTCCGCAGGCTTTGATGGCATTCTTCGAATCGACGGATTTTGAGGACGCTATTAGGAATGCCATTTCAATTGGTGGTGACAGCGATACATTAGCAACCATCTGCGGTGGTGTAGCCGAAGCATATTATGGTGTTCCTTCAGAAATAAGAAAGCATGCCCTTACATTTTTGGATAAGCAACTTCTTAAGATCTTGGTTGCTTTTGAAAATAAGTATCCTCCGGTAATGGAAAAGAAGGTCGGTGATATTAGTGTGCCGATAGAACGTAAAGCCGAGAGAAAAGTGAATGGGACAGAACGAGAAATAATGATGGAAGGAGCTCTCCAGGCTGCTGATGATGACGTCGAAGATGCAGAGCTTACAAAAGAGGAAACTACAAGTCGGCAGCTTTTTAATCATCTCTTTGAGGCTTGCAATATTCTTCGCGGCCCTATTAACCAGGATGAGTTTAAGAGTTATGTGACACCAGTCCTGTTCTTCAAGCGTATATCAGATGTTTATGACGAAGAATATGAAGAGGCATTAGAATTCTCTGGGGGCGATGTTGAGTATGCAGAAGCCGAGGATATGCATTCTTTTATAATACCTGATGGCTGCCATTGGAATGATGTTCGTATGGTAAGCCAAGATGTAGGAAAAGCAATTGTAAAAGCAATGACAGGTATTGAAAAGGCCAATCCGGATACCTTATCTGGAGTGTTCAGCAGCTTTGACGATGCAACATGGACAGATAAGAATAAGCTGACAGATGAGCGCCTTAAGAACTTGATTGAGCACATGTCACTTATCAAGGTTGGAAACAAGAATTATTCAGCGGATATTATGGGTGATAGCTATGAATTTCTGATAAAGAAGTTCGCAGATATGTCGAAAAAGAATGCTGGAGAGTTTTACACGCCAAGAACAATCGTAAAACTCATGGTAAATCTTCTCGATCCGAAGCCTGGTGAAACGGTGTATGATCCGGCCTGTGGTACAGGTGGAATGCTGATCGAAGCCATACATCATATGAATAATGACAGACTTGCTTATGGTAGGATTTTCGGACAGGAAAATAATCTTTCCACGTCTGCAATTGCTCGTATGAATTTGTATCTACACGGAGCAAAGGATGTTCAGATTAAGCAGGGAGATACATTAAGAAACCCACTTTTCCTTGAAAAAGGAAAGTTAAAAACATTTGATTGCGTTCTCGCCAATCCGCCATTCGGTATGAAGAAATGGGGCGCGGGACAATTCGAATCGGATCAATACGGACGTAATATGTGGGGCTGTCCTTCTGACTCCAGCGCAGATTTTGCATGGCTTCAACACATGATTAAATCTATGGACTCGAAGAATGGTCGGTGTGCAGTTGTTCTCCCACAAGGCGTGTTGTTCCATTCAGGAAAAGAGGGAGAGATTAGGGAGCAGCTTGTTCGCTCAGATAAATTGGAGGCAGTTATCACGCTGGCCAGTGGTGTGTTTTACAGTACCGGAGTTTCAGCATGCATTCTGTTTATCAATAATAAGAAGGAACATAAGCACAAGGGCAGAATATGTCTGATTGATGGAACAGAGATATATACACCGCAGCGAGCACAGAATATTATCTCGCCGGATAACGTTAAAACTCTTTATAAGCTCTATACCGATTATGCAGACGTTATTGAAAAATGCAAGATCGTGACAATTGATGACGTAGAAAAGGGTGGTTTTGAGCTGAGTGTAAAGAAATATATCGAGCAGAAAGCAAAGGAAGCAATACCACACGAAAAGGTATTGCTGGCGTATTATGAAGCACTTACAAAGGTACGTAAGTCTGAGGAGAAAATGAGAAAGCTGCTCATCGAAGGAGGGTATGTCAATGAGTAAGAAGATAACACAAGAAGAGCTTGAATCCTATCTGTGGGATTCAGCTGTCCTCCTGAGAAATCATATCGATGCAGGAGCATATAAGCAGTATATCTTCCCTTTGTTATTCTTTAAGCGTCTGAACGATGTTTATGAAGAGGAGACAAGGAATGCTGTTAAGAATAACGGACCGGAAGCAGCTGATTGGGAGGAAACACATAATTATGTAATTCCTGATGGAGCGCATTGGGACGAGGTCAGAAATGTTCCTGAAAATGTCGGAAAGGCTATTCAGTCAGCGTTTCGAGCCATTGAGAGTGCAAATATCGACAAACTGACTGGCATATTCGGAGATGGAACATGGACTAATAAGAGACGTCTACCGGACCGATTGCTAAAGGATTTGTTGGAACATTTCAGCTCGAAGACTCTTTCAATTGAGAATTGTCCGGAGGATGAGCTTGGACAAGGGTATGAATACTTGATTAAGCAATTTGCAGACGATAGCGGTCATACGGCTCAGGAGTTTTATACCAATAGAACCGTGGTCCATCTCATGACAGAGATGTTGAAGCCGGAATCAGGTGAAGCAATCTATGATCCGACATGTGGAAGTGCCGGCATGCTAATATCCGCAATATCTTATTTGAAAGATCAAAAAAAAGAATGGAGAAATGTCTCTCTCTATGGTCAGGAAATAAATGCACTGACGTCAGCTATTGCAAGAATGAATTTATTCCTTCACGGAATTGAGGATTTTCAGATTGTAAATGGTGATACACTTGCGGCACCGGCGTTCATTGAGCGCGGTAAATTAAAAACTTTCGATCTGGTGCTGGCAAATCCTCCGTACTCCATCAAAGAGTGGAGCCGTGATGCTTTATCGGCAGATAAATATGGTCGAAACTTTCTAGGAGTTCCTCCACAGGGACGTGCTGATTATGCGTTCTTGCAACACATTATAAAGAGTATGGATGAAAAGACTGGTCGTTGTGCAATACTCTTCCCTCATGGTGTTTTATTCCGTAACGAGGAAAGTGACATGCGCGAGAAAATGGTTCGTGGAGATTACGTGGAATGTGTTATAGGTCTTGCGCCAAACTTGTTCTATAACTCACCTATGGAAGCGTGCATCGTTATATGCCGCATGAATAAAACCATTGATCGTAGAGGAAAGGTTTTATTTATCAATGCAGTAAATGATGTGGAGCGCAAAAATGCACAGAGTTATTTGACAGATTCTAATATTAAGAAAATCGCCGCTGCTTACGCGAACTACAAGAATGATGACGGTTTTGCGCATGTGGCGACCATAAAGGATATTGAGGAGAATAATTTCTCACTAAGTATTCCGTTGTATGTGAAGCCTGCTATTGATGAGTCTGAGGTTGATACCTACACGTTGCAGCAACACTATGAAAGCTGGAGAGCATCTTCAGAACGAGCTCTCAAATATTATACGTTATTAAATGAAATGATAAAGAAAGGCGGTGAGAAGGATGTCTAAGGTCCTTTTGGGTGAAGTTGCTCATGAACGTAAAGAAACCTGTAAGGGAAGTAAAGAAGGATATCCCATTGTTGGATTGGAACATTTGATTCCTGAAGAAATCACTCTCACAACGTGGGATGAAGGTGCCGAAAATACCTTTACAAAGATGTTCCGCAAAGGCGATGTGTTGTTCGGTCGTCGGCGTGCTTATCTTAAGAAAGCTGCCATCGCGCCATTCGACGGAATCTGTTCTGGTGACATTACTGTGATCGAAGCAGACCCGGATAAGATACTCCCGGAACTTTTACCATTTATTATTCAGAATGATAATCTGTTTGATTTTGCTGTTGGAAAGTCTGCTGGTTCGCTTTCACCACGTGTTAAGTGGGAGCATCTCAAAAACTATGCTTTTGAGTTACCTGATATGGATAAACAGAAGGAACTTGCAGAGCTTTTGTGGGCAATCGATGATACAAAGAAATCTTATCAGAAATTGATTGCAGCAACTGATGAATTGGTGAAATCTCAATTTATCGGGCCCGTTGGTCATAAGCGATTGACGGCTTATGCTGCTTCCAAGAGGAGGTGTGTATAATGGCAAAATTTCGGTTTGATCAGATTGCTATAAACAGCACAGCGAAGAAAAAGCCGGTTGAGGAAGATCGTTTCACATACCTGGGATTGGAGCATCTGGATTCGGGCAGTTTAAAAGTTACCCGGTATGGTTCAGAGGTGGCTCCAATCGGAGAAAAGCTGATTATGCGTAAAGGCGATGTACTTTTTGGTAAGCGAAGAGCATATCAGAAAAAGGTAGCCATAGCTCCTTTTGATGGTATCTTCTCGGCTCACGGTATGGTACTGAGACCGAAGGAAGATGTGATAGATAAGGAATTCTTCCCGTTATTTATAAGTTCAGATTACTTCTTGGATGCAGCTATAAAGATATCGGTCGGCTCACTGTCACCAACAATTAACTGGCGCGATTTAAAGGAACTTGAGTTTGAGCTGCCCGACCTTGATACACAAAGACGACTGGCTGCTGTTTTGTGGTCGATGAATGAGACAATGGATTCTTATAAAGAGTTGATAAAAGCCACGGATGAACTCGTTAAGTCTCAATTTATCGAGATGTTTGGAGAGCAGAAAGAAAACCCTAAAGGATTACCAATGATGACATTGGGAGAGACATGTAAATTCTTTTCGGGAACAGGTTTTCCGAACAAATATCAAGGTAATGTTCATGGAACCTATCCTTTTTATAAGGTTGGGGACATTTCCAGAAATGTGCAAGAAGGTAACGTTCGATTGAGGGCTGCAGATAATTATATTGAACCTGATATTGTGAAGGCTATCAAGGGTACGATCATTCCCCCAAATACTGTGGTTTTTGCGAAAATTGGTGAGGCTTTACGATTGAATAGAAGGGCGGTGACAACGCAAAATTGTCTTATTGATAATAATGCGATGGGAATACAACCGATAACTTCAGTGATTGGTTTGGAGTATTTTTTACAGTTTATGATTGGACTCGATATGAATGAGTATTCAACTGCAACGGCGTTACCGTCTGTACGTAAGAGTACGCTTGAAATGGTGAAAATAATTGTTCCTGATATGGCAAATCAACAGCAATTTTCTGATCTCGCCATACAGAGCGATAAATCAAAATTATTACTTCAAAACAAGTATGAGAAAATTAATCAAGACAGGAGGTTACTCACATGTTTAATGAAGACAACACGACTGAGCAGATGATTATATCTACGCTCAAGAAAAACGGCTGGGAGTACATCTCGGCAGACGACCTTGACAGACAAGAAAACGATGTCATGGTGGAGTCTATGGTGCGCGAAGCACTTATAAGACTCAATCCCGAAATTGCTGAAGATGAGTCACGTGCAGACGAAATCATATATAAGCTACGCACGCTCTTTCTCTCAACAAATCCACAGAATCTTGTTACCCAGAATGAAGCTTTCAAGCAGATGGTGTTTGAGAAAAACTCATATCCATTTGGCGAAGACGGCAAGCAAGTGTCAATCGACTTCTTTGGTACGGAGATTAATGGCAAGCTGGATCAGAACCAGTATGTCGTTACCAATCAGTGGGTATATCCGAAGAAGGAAGGCGGCAAACGACTGGATATTGTGCTTCTTGTAAATGGATTCCCGTTTGTGATTGGTGAGCTGAAGACTCCGGTCCGGGCAGCTATCACCTGGCTGGATGGAGCGCAGGATATCAACAAGTATGAGCAGAGTATTCCGCAGATGTTTGTAACGAACGTGTTCAACTTCGCTACAGAAGGTAAATGTTATCGTTACGGTTCTGTTTGTATGCCGGCTGCAAAGTATGGTCCTTGGCATACAACGGATGATAAGTCTGATGGATCTTTGGCAGCAGTACAGACCAGTGTGCAGGACATGATCACGAAGTATAAGATTATGGACATGTTTCAGTTCTTCACGCTTTTCGCTACCGATAGCAAGTATTGGAAGTTCAAGGTCATTGCGCGTTATCAGCAGTATGAAGGTGCCAACATGATTATCGAGCGTGTGCGCGCGGGATATCCGAAGAAGGGTCTTATCTGGCACTTTCAGGGTTCAGGTAAATCCTACCTGATGGAGTTCGCCGCAGTGAAGCTTCGTATGCTTCCAGACCTTAAGAATCCTACGGTTATTATCGTAGACGATCGTCTGGATTTGGAGTCGCAGATTACAGCACAGTTCCACTCCTCTGATGTGGGCAACCTGGAATCAGCATCTACTCGTGAGCAGCTTATGACGATGCTGAGACAGGATATTCGTAAGATTATTATCACGACAATCTTCCGCTTCCAGGAAGTTACAGGTGAGCTTAGTCTGCGCGACAATATCATCGTAATGGTCGATGAGTGTCATAGAACACAGGAAGGTGATCTCGGTATTAAGATGAGAACGGCCCTTCCGAATGCCTTCTTCTTTGGGATGACAGGTACACCTATTAATCGCGTGGACAAGAATACATTTGCAACATTCGGTGCTACGGAAGACCGCAGCGGATACATGAGCAAGTATTCTTTCTCTGACTCCATTCGTGACCACGCGACGTTGCCTCTTAATTTTGAGCCTGTACCGGTCGAACTCCGCGTTGACAGAGATACGATGGACCGTGAGTTTGATATCCTGACACGCGATCTTCCGGATTCCGATAAAGCTGAACTTTCCAAGCGTGTTAACATGCAGGCCATCATGTACAATGAGAAACGTATTCACAAGGTTTGCGCGCACATTGCAAAGCACTTCACTGAAAAGATCCGTCCGAATGGATATAAGGCTCAGGTGGTTGTTTATGATCGTCCTTGCTGTCTGAAATATAAAGCAGAGCTCGATAAACTTCTCGGAGAAGAGTGTTCAACAATCGTTATGGATACCAATGATGATAAGGCGGATGAATACAAGAAGTATCGTCGTACCAAGGATGAGGAAGCAAAAATTCTCGACCGTTTCAGAGATCCTAACGATCCGCTTGAGATAGTGATTGTAACAGCTAAGTTGCTGACCGGATTTGATGCTCCTATTCTTCAGGTTATGTATCTGGACAAGCCAATGAAGGATCATACCTTGCTGCAGGCAATCTGCCGTACAAACCGTACCTTCGACGAGGGGAAGACGCACGGCTTGATCGTAGATTATATTGGAATATTCGATAACGTTGCTAAGGCTCTGGACTTCGACGAAGGCAGCATGAAAAAGGTCATTACAAACATCGAGGAAGTTAAGAAGCAGATTCCGGCGCTTCTTAGAAAGTGCCTCAGCTACTTCATGGGTGTTGATCGCACCGTAGATGGATGGGAAGGATTGATGGCCGCACAGGAGTGTTTGCCTACAAATGCCGAGAAGGATAAGTTTGCAGCAGATTACCAGGTGCTGAACCGCGCATGGAATGCGGTCTCTCCTGATCCGATGCTTTCACCTATCCAGGTCGATTATGTATGGTTGACCAAGGTGTTTGAATCCGTAAAGCCTACGAACGGTGGTGGCGGACTCATCTGGGCGGCTCTCGGACCTAAAACAATGGAAATCGTGAACTCCAACATGGATGTCGGTGAGGTTCATGAGGATGAAGAGATTCTGTCCCTTGATGCCGAGCTGATCGACGCATTCATTGAGAAACATAAGGGTGCGAAGAATGCTGCGAAGAAGGTCGAGATTGATCTGGTCGCTCGTATACATAAGCATTCGGATGATCCGAAATTTATGCGCTTGGGTGACAAGCTGGAGAAACTCCGTGAACAGCACGAGCAGGGTCTTATCAACAGCATTGAATTCCTGAAGATGCTGCTTGAGCTCGCAAGAGAAGCAGCGCAGGCTGAGAAGGAAGTTGTGCCGGAGGAAGAAGTCGATAAGGGCAAGGCTGCTCTTACGGAACTCTTTAACGGTGTGAAGAATACCAATACTCCTGTAATTGTGGAGCGTATCGTTACAGATATTGACGATATTGTAAAGATTGTCCGTTTTGATGGATGGCAGAATACGACCGGCGGCCGCCAGGAAGTGAAGAAGGCCCTTCGCAGCGTCGTATGGGTTAAATATAAGATCAAAGACAAGGAAGTATTCGATAAGGCATATAGCTATATTGAACAGTACTATTAAGGAGAATTCCATGAGAACAGAAAAGATTTATTCATCAAATGAGAACCACCCCGGCTATGGTGCCGGGGATGGTGACACTGAGAGATATGAATACAAATGTCCCTGCGGCAAGGGAAAAATAGTTGAAGAACATGACAACATCCCAGGATTTCGTGAGCACGACGTCTGGATTGAATGTGAGGAGTGTTCTAAGAAATATAAATTAGACACTTCGAGAGGTATTCGTAGCTGGGATCTTGTTGAGATTTAGTTAGGAGGAATACACTTGGCATATAAGGATTTCAAGAGTTACATACAAGATAACGGTCAGATGTTATTTCGACATACCGCAAGAAAATCTGGAAAAGTGCCGATATACATATCAGGGAAACGAAACATACGCCTTTCTGATGTCGGATAAATATATCATGGCATTATATACGCATTGTCTGGTGGCGAGGAAAGAGACTGCTATACAAGATATGCAGATTGAAAGTTTTACGGAAAAAGAGTACGGAATGGTTAGGCTGGAGAAGGTGGGGTATGTTTTGTTTCAGGCGTTGTTACTTGATGATATGAAGTTGGAAGCTGGCAAGTTGTATGCAGAGTTATGCACTTGTTCTCTAGTTGGATAAAGTGCGCCAAATTGGGATAAGGATATTTAATAAATACAATATTGCAATTTGAAATTTGATATAGATAAATGGAGGGATAGCATGACCAGAACATTAACTGAGAAAAGATTAACCGAACTACTTAAATATTCTGAAGCTGATATATGTGATTTTAAGGATAGGATATATCACATTGAAGATGAAGGAAGTAAGATAAGTTTTCTTAAAGATATTTTGTCAATGGCAAATACGATTAGATATCAGTCAGCATATATAATTATTGGCGTTCGCCAAAAGGATGGTCATAATGAGTTTTTTGATGTAGATCCTAATATTGATGAGAATAATTTTATTTCTTTTATTAAAGGAAGTGTTGGCCCAGAATATCCTGAATTTACTTATTATACAATGAAGTATAAAAAACATAATATAGGTGTTTTTGAAATTGGAATTTCGAAGTGTGGACCTTTTATTTCAAAGAAGAGTTATGGCGATAAAGTGAAAGCGGGGCAAGTGTATTATCGATATGGTTCCGTAAATTCTGAGGCGGATGAAGCAAAGGTGCAAGAAATAACACATTGGATGAATGCGGGCAAAAATGACAACTTTAAATTAGTGTCCAAACAATTAGAATTGGAAAATCAAGAAAAATTTAACTATATATTATTAATAGGAGAAGATTACCAGTTTTCAAAACAGCAATTAGAATTGATTTCAAATATGAAATGGTCGATGATTGTTGATTACACAAGAAACACAGTTGATAATGGTCTATATAGTTTTTTCCATAATGAAAGAATTAGTAGACATCCTATTACTCCGGAGATTACAAGAATTCCAAAATTTTATGAAGGAAAGACGTTGTTTTGGTATTTGGCTCCAAATTCAGATAAACCAGGAACCGGCAATATAGATACGCGAGCTTGGGGGAAAAATTATTTTAGCAATGTAAATTCATGCATTAGTCAAGTTGTATCGTCATTAGAAAAAAAAGTTATTTTTGTCAGTATGTATACTGGTGAATGTAAAAATGCATCTGTAGATAATTTGGTTTTAGCAAATTCACAAACCCCTTTATTTCACAAACATGTTGATATTTCTAGAGGTCAAGAATTCAACATAAATGATGAAACAGAATATGTAGAAATACAGTGTTTATGTGATGATGTTTGTGAGGCATTTGCTCATAACAGGAATGTATCATTAGGTGAAGATGATTATTGTTTGCTTCAAAATGAACAATTTTCAGTAAATAGCCCAACATGGATACATGAAGAGATGGAACCACTGTATGTTAATATTGAAAAAATGGATGAATTCCATTTAGATACAAAGTTATCTTATTTTCAGGGGCGTGAAATTCAGTGGAATGAGCTTAATCCATGTATTGCAGCAGATAGAAAGAAATATAAAGAATTAATAGATAGAGTTTCTGATACATTGAAAAGGAATAGTTCTCATTCAGACTTAATTAAGATTGATTATGAAGCAGGTGCTGGAGTTACAACTGTTATGCGAATGATTGCTTGGTTTTTTCATGATTCAGTTCCCGTTGTTATACTAAAACAGTATTCTAAAGAAGGAACAAGAGAAAGATTACGGTCATTGTCTAAGGATGTTAATAGGCGTCGAATACTTTTAGTGATTGATATACATGATTTTGATATTCAGTTGGTTAATGAGCTAATGCGTAATTTAGATGTGGATAATACACCAGTCACTATTTTATATTCAAGAAGACACATGGGAGGTGGAGTTGATAATTACCTTGAAGAGCAGCTAAAAGGTAATGAAATAAGTGCATTTGAGTCTATATATAAAAAACAAATTGATAATTTAAACATTTCAGAAAAAGAAAAAGAAAATAGAAAAGCAACAATAAATAATATACAAAATGCCAATTCAAATATAATTACACCATTTGTATATGCGTTATGTACATTTGAAGATTCTTTTATAAAATTATCAGATTATGTTCGTGATCATCTTGGGAATATAACTGATAGTCAAAAGAAAATTTTAACATTTATTTCTTCAATTCATTATTATACTGGAATGGAAGTTCCTATGGTGATGGTGCAAAAGATTATTACAAAAGAAAGGGCAACAACGTTAGAACGAGTTCTGTCAAAGAAACAATGTAGTTTGCTGATTATAAGTGATGAAGGGGTAAGAACATTACATCATAGTGTATCTGGAGAATTACTTAAGCAAATGTGTTCTTATGGAATGAATAACGAGAAAGCGTGGAAGAACAAATTAGAGGAAGCTTTTATGTTGGTCATTGATGAACTTGAATTGTTCAAGACAAATGAGAAAGCAATGCGTATTTTGAAAGCTTTGTTTTTGAATCAACAGCCGTCTAATGATAGTATTGATGGTGTTGAGCAGAAACATTTTTCATATGCAGTGGAAGATTTACCTACTAATATTGCAAAAAAGAACATATTAACAGTACTTTGCAATAAATTTGAAAAGAATCCATATGTTTATAGTAATTTAGCACGTTATTATTATTACATTGAAGAAGATGAAGATTCGGCATTAGAGTATATACAAAAAGCACTAGATATTACAGAAGATTACACATTTTATCACCTTAAGGGTATTGCACTTGCAAAAAAAATGAGAAACTATATTCAGGAGAATGCGAGTGAAATAAATGAAGATTATCAGGCATTTGTCAGGAAAATACATGATGTATTAGAGGAAGTGGAAGTGGCATATGATAAATCAGTTGAACTGAATGTTGGCAATATAGCTGCTTTTACGTCAAAAATGAATTATCTGTTTTCGATTATTCGTGATGTTCAAAGATACATTTGTCCTAACATAACTGTGGCACAGATGATAAAGAGTGAAAAGTATTCGTGGTGTAATGATTATATAGCAAAAGTACACGAGACGATTGAGAATATTCAAACAATCGATTTGTATATGAATATGAATCATGAGGAGATAATTTCAAATTATGAGAATCAGCTATTGAGTCTGGAGGGAAATTTATCTGAAGCGATAAACGGATGGAACAATTTGCTTACTAAGGAGGATGTTTATTATCCGACTATTAGAAAAAATTTATTACATGGCTATTATCAACAGTGTAACAAGGATTGGACAGCATTAGAAACTAGTAAATATGAGTATGTTCGAAAACTAATAATGGATAATATTCAAGAACAACCAGATAATGCAAGTAATATAGTTCAATGGTTTGATTTTGTACGAAATTTTGAAAATGATTTAAATAAAACTATTGATTATTTTCAGCAGTATGTTGATAGACCAGACATAGAGTATTACTATCGGGCAATGTTAGCATTTTTTGTATATGGTATGGAAAATGGAGATAAGACATATATGAGACAAGGAATTGAATTTAGTAATAAATGTGAAGAGCTGGCAAGAGAAAAACCAAATAGGCGTGTTCTGTTAGATGTTTATAATTCAAAAGAAAAGAATTTGAAAAAAATTGAAAAATTTAAAAAATATCTTTCAAAAAGTTCTGATTATAATTCTGCATTAGCTCTCGTTCCTAAAGTAAAGGGACGTATTGCAAGTATTGATAAGCCTGAGGTTGGATGGATTAATATAGAAGGATTTGATATAAAAATAAAGTTTAATCCGAGTTATAATTTGAAACGTATATATCGTCAAACAAAAGACGAAGGAGCGAGAGTTGAATTTGTATTGGGGTTTAGAGCAGAAGGCGTATATGCATTTTCCGTTTCAGATGTAGAATAAAACATTTAAGATAGTAAGAGGATTTTATGTTATTTCTTTAGAAGTCATTATTGATAACCCGGTGTATATGGGGAAGATAGCATACGGACGCAGGCGCACCGAAAAGAAAACAGGAACACGTAATGAAACGCATGTAGTGGAACAATCGGAGATCCCTGTATATGAGGGAATTCATGAAGCAATTATTTCTGAAGAGGAATGGAATCTTGCACAGGAGAAACGCTCTAAAAATAATTATAGAAGAGAAAAGATTCATGATCCGGAGCATGCACATATTTTGTCTGGAATATTGAAATGTCCATGTTGTGGAAAAGGAATGTATGGCAACATTGCAAAAGCAGGACGAAAAGATAAGAAAACCAGATATTACTATTATTGCAAGAATACGGTAAATGCTACCGGTCATAAATGTACTTTCAGATGTAATATTGAACAGTCGCAAATAGATGATGTGCTTGCAAAATTGATTACGGCAATGACCAGGGAAGGAAAATTCAAGGATGCCATTCAAGACAGAATCGGGGCAACAGTTGATACTTCTGATCTGGAAAAGCAGTTATCTGTATTAAACGCAAATCTCCATCAGGCAGAGACAATTAAAACACGTCTTGAACAGCAGATGGATAATCTGGATGTTACAGATATTCATTACGATAAAAAAATTTCAGATTTACAGAGACGATTAGATACCCAATATGATAAAATAGATGAAGTGGAAGAGGCAATCGCAGATTTGAAGTCTCAGGTATATGAACTTAAGAAAAATCAGATTGATGCGGACAGCATATACGGCTTTTTGAACGCATTTAATGAATTATATGCAGAATGTACGGATGCTGAAAAGAAACAGTTTATGCAGGCTTTTATAGAGCGTATTGATATATTTCCGTAAAGACGGGAAGATGGTAATTGGATTAGGAATATCAAATTTCAGTTTCCGGTACCAATTCTTAGAGATGGCAAGGAAGTAGTTCGAGTTGATGGTATTTCTTTGGATAAAGAGCAGTCTGATGAGCATACTGTTACCTTGGAAAAGTTTCCGACACTTGAGACTGTGGTAGCACTACACCATCAAAGGCCGACTGTAGGATCCCAAAACAATCCAATATCCGGCGGGCAATAGGTGAACACGAAAAATGCAACCGTAAGCAACAGCAGGACAGCGGCTGCGGCTTTCGTCGACAGAAGAGAAGACTTGCGATACCGTTTGTTTTCGACAAACAATGACAGAAGAACCCCTGCAAAATACAAAGCGATATTTAAAGCATCGTAGTTTCGGCCAAGCACACCCTGCAGCGTATAAAATCCGACCACAATCCCGCCCATTCCGGCGAGGATACCGAGAACTCTTGCCGGGAGAAACTGTTCCGGAAGCATATTGCCGCGGAGCAGCACTTCGAGGATGGTCAGAAGCAGAAACGGGAAAAACAAAAGTTTTAAATGCTCCCAGGTGGACTCATTTACAGCTGAGAATAACCCGACGACAGCGTTATCTCCGGACCATTCATAGGTGAAATGGAGAAGAACACCCAGTACAGAAATAAAAATAAAACGGAACAGATTGGTTTTTAAAGACATAGATTCCTCACGGTTTTATAATTGTTAGAAACAGTATATGAAATTTGAACAGCTTTATGCAGGCATCAGCCGTTTTTGTTTTCTGTTTTGTTCTTTCAGGAACAGCAGTCCAGGCGGCAGCAGAGTATCAGGGAACCTTATCAAAAGATTACCGTATGAGCTGGTCGAACGGAACGAATAAAGTTTATTATGCGACCTATCCGGAAGGTGGAACACACATGAATAAGATGAATGTGTATCGCTGTGACCGGAACGGAAAGAATAATAAACTGTTATTCACACAGAATGTTGATGACGAAAATGGCTATATTATTCCGGAAGAATTTACTGCAAAGAAGATAACATTTGCAGTAAGTTCAGAGAAACTGTCCGGTTCCGAAGAAGATCCGGTAATAGAATATGTTTATGACTGCACCACAGAGCAGATCACAAAAGTGGAAAAATAGTTACTGTTCGCAGGGAGACCTGCGAACAGTGACAGAAAATAAATGATCATATTACATAATGATACATAAAGATAAAGTGACAGACACTTCCACCCATCACGAACAGATGGAAAATTTCATGGCTGCCGAAGTATTTGTGAAGTGCGTTAAATACCGGAAGTTTCAGAGCATAGATTACACCACCGATGGTGTAGATGATGCCGCC
>ERZ791654.504-NODE-504-length-22279-cov-2.647048_pt1 | contig 22279 bp, 22 predicted proteins | sample MGYA00509960_ERZ791654 | MGnify/ENA primary metagenome ERZ791654 (study PRJEB30046, sample SAMN00715198) | human gut metagenome | study: EMG produced TPA metagenomics assembly of the A metagenome-wide association study of gut microbiota in type 2... | reverse complement strand
AAACCTATGATTTTATCATCAATCTGAGAGGTTTACACAGAATAATTTACACTACCTTTTCTGGATTTTATCCGGGTGTTATCAGCATTTAATTTCTGGTTTTTTCTGGTTATCCACCGTCATTTTGACAGTATGCCAAAATCTTACGATTCGCTTTTTACCCCATTTTCCGTTAAAATGGAAGTATCAAATTTTAACGGAAGAAGGTGCTCTGATTAACAAAAGATGAAATGAATAAGCAGTTATTACAGCAGGTTAATTCATTAACATCAACGGTAGATTCCCTGAATGCTACAATCAATGCACAAACACAGTTAATCGCTCAACTCAATCAGACGATACAGGAACTAAAGGAACAGCTTAATAAGAACTCCAAAAACAGTTCAAAACCACCTTCAAGTGATGGTTTCAAAAAGCCCGCCCCAAAGAGTCTGCGAAAACCATCCGGTAAAAAGGCTGGTGGACAGAACAGACATCAAGGGACACATTTAGCGGTAATAACAGCTCCGGATAAAATAGTCAAACATATGCCTTCCGCATGTGAAGGATGCCCACATTATCAGATATGCAAGGGCACTAGAACTTCCAATCGGTATGCTGTATGGAGATACACGCAGAGGTGCTTTCCCTTCTGACGTAAAAGCAGCCGTACAGTATGGCAAAAACCTTCAGTCATTAGCTGTTGCGTTGAATACCGTAGGTGCAGTCAGCACCAAACGCACCCATGAGATCCTTTCCGGAGTATTTAACATTCCGATTGCAACAGGAACAATCAGCAGCATGGTAAAAAGATGTGCTGACAGTCTGAGTGAAACAGTAGGTAAGATCAAGGATAAAATGATCGGTTCCGCACTTGGACATTTCGATGAAACAGGAACCAGAGTGGATAAAAAACTCTGGTGGGTTCATGATGCCTCAAACTGTGAATACACCTATCTTGATATCAGTCCCAAACGTGGAAATGCAGGCATGGAACAATGCGGTGTTCTCCCGGAATAAAGGGATTGCCATGCATAACGGCTGGGCTTCCTACTGGAATTATCCGGATATTCAGCATGCAGTCTGCTGTGCCCATCTTCTCCGTGAATTAACGGGGATTGATGGAAATCATCCTGAGCAGAAGTGGGCATCTGCATTTATAGACCTTTTACTGGAAATGAAAAAGGTCAAAGACAAAGCTGTAGAGAAAGGTAAGGACTTTCTGAGCTATTATCACTATCATAAGTTCGATAAAAAGTATGATGAACTTATCGAACAGGCTCGGAAGGAAAATCCACTTCCCGAAACCACAGAGAAAAAACGTGGCCGGAAGAAAAAAGGAAAAATCCTTGCCCTTGTAGAACGCCTTGCGAATTACAAGGTCTCAGTCTGCCTTTTTATCCATAACTTCAATGTCCCGTTTGATAACAACCAGGCAGAACGTGATCTTCGGATGATAAAGGTCAAGACCAAAGTATCCGGATGCTTCCGAACTGAGGAAGGTGCCAGAGATTATCTGAAAATCATGTCCTACGTTGGCACGGCACATAAACAGGGATACAATGCTTACGAAGCAATCAAAAATGCGATCACAGGTCACCCTGATTTCATCTTTGAATAAGGGTGGTTCTGAATAGTTACTTTTGTGCAATATTTAATTTTCAAACACGCTCTAGTTAAAGGTTTTTAACTTTCCTGATTTTAAAATAATACCGATCAATAATATCCTGCAATGTAATGGATTTCATTTTTTCATCTACCATATTTTGAATTTCATGATAGAAGTCCCCAATAGCGAATTGAATGTTAATACCGATTCCACAATCCGGATTGGTATCTGTGTCCAGGTGAAGCAGCGGCTTATCGCCCTCTACGGCTCGGTAGATGTCATACATATTGATTTTATCTGCCGATTTTGCAAGAGCGGCATTCGCATGACCTTGTGTGTTGACAACAATGCCTGCATTTTTCAGGGTTGCCATAAGCTGTCTGACATAAGCCGGGTTTGTCTTGATACTTTCTGCAATTTTTGTGCTGGAGAGTTGTTCGTCATCTCCAAGAGCAATAAATATAAGAATATGAATGGTGTCACTAAGCTTTGTGGAATATTTCATTTGTCACCTCAAATTTTCTTCTTGCAATTTTTAAACTTACATGATAATATGATTTTAATGCTTGATGTAAATTTAATTTTAACAAGTAAAAAAATAAAAGTCAAGCGAAATAAAAAGTGTGGAATCTGATATAAAAAAGGAGATAAAGTGGTGTATGCAAAAGGAGGGGGTTGGTGAGATGACACCCAGTATTATTAACCTTCCTTTTTGGGAAATGACATACAAAAATGAAAAGGTGTTTTATGCCTGTCTGAATCAGAAGAAATCCTCAGCTCCAGAGCATATCAAAGACAAAGGCATTTATATAGCAGGAGATTTGGCAGAAAACCTGCGGGATTTAAAAGAAAACATAGTGGGAAAGGAAATGTGATGAAGATGAATGTATATCAAGAGATAAGTCAAATCATCAAAGAAGCAGATGGTATTTTGATTGGAGCCAGTAATGGTTTGTCTATCGCAGAGGGATATAATATTTTTGCAGATGACGCATGGTTTCAGGAAAATATGGGAGATTTCAGAGAAAAATACGGACTGCGTTGTATTTTACACGGATTTTCAGTGCCAATGAAGGTAGAAGAAAAATGGGCGTTTGTAAGCAGACTTGTTAAGGCAAAAGCTATGCAGGATGAGCCGAGTGAGATTATGAAAAACATCTATGCACTAGTAAAGGATAAAGAATATTTCGTAGTAACTTCCAATGCGGAGGATCATTTTGTGCCGGCAGGTTTTGAGGCAGACCGTGTTTTTGAAATGGAAGGGAAATTAACCCAGATGCGGTGCAAGAACAGATGTCATGACGAGGTCTATCCTAATCAAAAAGCAGTTCTCGCCATGACAGAAGAGGAAGTAAACGGAAGAGTACCCAAAGAGTTACTGCCGAAATGTCCAAAATGCGGTGGAGATATGGAAGTAAATTGGGGTGAGATGTCCTCGTTTACAGAAACGAAAAATTGGAAGGAAAAGGCTGCCCACTATCAAGAATTTATTCAGAATTTACATGGAAAGAAGCTGGTAATTCTGGAATTTGGAATTGGTTGGAGAAATCAGATGATTAAAGCTCCTTTGATGCAGCTTGCAGCAGTAGAACCACAGGCAAGATATATCACATTTAACAAGGGCGAAATTTACATTCCAGAGGAAATCAAAGAAAAATCCATCGGTGTGGATGGTAATCTTACGGTAGCGTTAAAGGAAATCAGAAAGGAAATCTAAGGAAAATGACAAGAGAAGAAAAAGCAGTATATTACAAACATAATGGATTTAATTGCTGTCAGTCGGTTATCAAGGCAATGATCAATTTATCAGATTCTGATAAGGAAATACTGACGAATGCGGCATCCGGATTTGCGGCAGGTATGGGAGGTATGGAAGCAACTTGTGGTGCATTGATTGGAGCAACCATGATGGCGGGAATTGTAAAGCAGGGGAAGAAAAGTGCGATAACGGCACGGGAGATATTAAACAAATTTCAGGAATATTCAGGTGCAACCATATGTAAAGACCTAAAGGGAAAGGATACAGGTGTTGTACTCTGTGAATGCGATGATTGCATTCGCAATGCAATACGGGCTTTTGACGAGGTGTTGCCGATGGAATCAGAAAGGGAAGGATAGACTAAGTAAGGCGGTTAAAGATATTACAGTTGTGAGATAGGAGAATGAAAAAAATGAGCTGTTATGAAAATTTGGTAATGAAAACACAAATGAACTATTCCAGACACTATAGTACCTATGCATCCGGCGGTACTGCTGTAGTGTTGAGTAAACAAAAACCACTTTCTTATGAGGAACAGATTCAGGAATTTGCTCGCAGAGTGCAGGAGGCAGAGTGTATCATAGTAGGCGGAGCATCCGGTTTATCAGCGGCTGGAGGTGGTGACTTTTATTATAGTGACACCCCTTCTTTTCATGAGCATTTTGGAAAATTTGCAGATAAGTATGGATTCAAAGGTGCTTTTAGCGGCATGATGCATCGGTTTTCTACAAGAAATGAACACTGGGGATATGTGGCAACCTTTTTAAATACTACACAAAATGCCCCTATCAGAGAACCATATCTGGATTTGGATAGAATCTTGCAGGGAAAGGATTTTCATATCTTAACGACTAATCAGGATACACAGTTTGTAAAGATTTATCCGGAAGAAAAGGTCAGTGAGATTCAGGGAGATCATCGTTTCTTCCAGTGTTCTCAGTGCTGTCAGGATGAAACATGGGATGCCGTACAACCTGTGGCAGATATGATTGCGGCTATGGGAGAGGGGACAATGGTGCCGGATGAACTGATTCCTCGCTGCCCTCATTGTGGTGCGGAAATGTTTCCGTGGGTAAGAGGATATGGGAATTTTCTGCAAGGGAAAAAATACGAAGAAGAATATGAGAAAATCTCAAAATATATTCAAAAGAACAAAGATAGAAAAATTCTCTTTATAGAACTTGGAGTAGGGCGCATGACACCGATGTTTATACAGGAACCGTTTTGGGAACTGACAAACAGCTTGAAAGATGCATATTATATCTCCGTAAATTCAGAATATCAGTTTTTGCCGGAATTCATTGAAGATAAGGGGATTGCTATTTTGGGAGATATAGGAACAGTGTTAAAAGATTTGCAGAAAGCAAAAGAGAAAAGTGCATTTGAGAAAACCTATAAGGGGTTGCAAGGCTGGGGAGATCGTTTTGAAAAGGCTTCTTTAAAAAGCATGGTCGGTGGCGGTAGAATTGATGCGGCAAATACAGCTGCAGATCATGTGAATATAATGAAGAAAGCATATGAACTTGGGAAAAATATATAAGTTGAAAAAATAATCCTAATTGCAAATAAATCAGGCTTCTTACCCTTGTTTTATATATAACAGTTGTTGAATGGCAGGTCAAGAGCAGGCGGTTTTCCGCCCGTTTGAGACTTTTTCTCACAGTCTCGAAAAAACAGCCAGTTCTCTTCTGGATAAGGTTCAGTGATTTACAGCCTCCATATGGCTGGCAATTAAAGTTGCATTTGGAGCAACTTTCCATAATTCATATACATCTTCTTTTCCCATGATGAGTAATTCGGAATTTAGCATACGGTTAGTTCCGGCTTTTAACAGTTCATCAACGGGAACAGGAAGCTTCACCAGAGGATTATTTTGAGCCTGGCGAATCGAATTAGGAAAAGGAGGTCAACTTCCTTTTGGAGCTAATACAGGATCAATTAAAATTTTTTCCGCCATAATATAAAAAATGGTGGCATTTCGTATTTGCTGAAGGTACATGAAAATGTTTTCCTGTTAAATAATATTTTGTAAGTTATTTTCTGGAGATATCCGCTGATAGTAGGTATCTATGATATCCTGTAAAGTAATCGTATTCATTTTTTCTTCGGCAGTCTTTTGAATTTCATTATAAAATCCCTGCAAAGATAACTGAATGTTAATGCCGACGCCACAATCTGGATTGGTATGAGTATCTAAATGAAGCAATGGTTTATCACCTTCAACTGCTTTATAAATATCCAGCAATGTAATCTGATCTGCTGTTTTTGAAAGAGAAGGACGGGCATGTCCGGCTACACTGGTCATAAGTCCCGCTTTTTTTAGTTTTAACATAAGCTGGCGTACAAAGCCGGGATTTGTATGGACACTTTCTGCAATTGAGGCGCTGGAGAGAGATTTTTCCTGGTTGATAGCAATCAGAACCATCACATGAACAGTATCACTTAATTTCGTTGAGTATTTCATGATAAGAAACTCCTTGTAGTATGATATAATGATCTTGTTTTCACGTTTTTGGGGTGAAAATATTTCTGGTTTGTTTAAAACATCCTAAGTTCTCAACAGTTCTTTTTAATGTGTTGAGAAACTGTACATATTTTTTATTTTGATGATTGTAAATAATATAATTACAACTATAATGAAATTTAAAGGAAAAGTCAACATAGTAATAAAACTTACGGAGGATTGTATAATATGCTGATTGTGGACAAATTAAAAGGAAATTTATATACCAGAATCAAAAAACATATGACTAAAAAAATGTATCACCTTTATTATCGTGAAAACAGGGAAGCTTCACAGTCTAAAGAAGAATATGAAGCAAATTTATTAAGAGCATACCGACATTTAGACGCATGCAGATTCAAAAATAAGGGATGGCCATGTCCAACATGCCCAAGTTGCTGTTTTTGTGGAAAAGATTATGAAACTATGACTGAGGTAATGGATTTTGCCCGGGAATGGATGAAAGAGAATCCGGACAAAGCCAGATTTATGAAACCACCCAAATTCTTGCATAAACATTGATTATTATATGATGCGATAAAATGTTCGCAAAGGAGAAGTTATGGAATACAAAAATCAAACAGAAAATCGTGCATTTCAGGAAATGTTGCAGGCAGCAGTAAAACGGTTACAAAATCGTTCCGGAGAGGAGATTGCTGCAAAAAGCGGGGCTGTTTTTTATAGCAGCCGAAATGTCCTTGAGATAATGAGTTTTTATGAAACGATTAAAATTCAACTTCCTGAATTCTATATTAACTCAGACATAGATGAATGGCATTATCTGACATTGCTGCATTATCTGGATATGGCCGATGGCACAGAAGGCTCACAGAAGCTCATTACTTTTGGTAACCTGAAAGATGGATTGATCCGGGGAACCAAGTTTGACCGGACAGCAGAGCAGAAACTGGAAAAGCTTTTGCGGGATAAAGATCCTGAGAAAATTCAGAAAGCATGTACAAGTCTGGGTGCAGAATTCACAGAGACAACGGCGGATCTGTGTGCTGTTTTTCCAGTTCTGCCAAGATATCCGGTAACTTTAAAGATATGGTTTGCAGATGAAGAATTTCCTGTATCTGGAAAAATATTTCTTCAGGATCATGCCGATCATTATCTAAGTGTAGAAGATGCAGTAACAGTTGGAGAAATTTTGTTGCAAAAATTATCGGAAGCATTTTCTTCCCTTTGATCATGAATCAGAAAACTTTCCAGTCCGGCTTTGATAAATTTGTCAATTGTTGTCTGAATCTGTTTCCAGTCATTACAGTGATTGCGGAGCATCAGTCTGTTGATGGAAAGACAGCCATTCATTTGAAAATAAAAAACCGATTCTGCCTGCTCAAAGGTCAGGAGGCTGTGTGACATAAGCCAGGTCACATAGCCTTCTTTTGTATTTTCTGCTAATTTTTCCAGAAGAATAGGGGCAATTGCATCATCCAGAAACAGTGCCCTGTATTGTGATTCCATCTGTATTTTCTGACAGAACGGATAGGAACAGCTTTTTTGATTTAGACAGAATAAATGATCTACAGTTGTTAACATATCCTGAATCATATCATTAAAAATATCTGATAATACATCATGGATATCGTAGTAATGAAGATAAAAAGTGCCACGGTTGATTTCAGCATTTTTGCAGATCTCTGTAACTGTAATTTTCGTAAAACTTTTCTGATTTAACAACTCTAAGAACGTATCTTTTATGGTTTGCCTGGTATAGCGGGTACGGCGATCTTGTTTTCTCGTTTTTTCTGACATTATATACTCCTGTATTAGTTAGTATCATATAATTTCTCAACAATTTTTCTGATGTGTTGAGTAACCATACAAATCTCACAGATTGATTATTGTAATTTATATAGTAACAACTATAATGAGGTTTAAAGAAAAAGTCAACAGATTGTTCAGAATTTTAGGAGGAAAAATATGGGACATGTAATTGCTGTATCAGGAAAAGGCGGTGTAGGGAAAACAACCCTTTGTGGGTTGTTGATTCAATACTTATGTGAAAATGGAAAACATCCGGTTTTAGCTGTAGATGCAGATGCAAATGCGAATTTGAATGAAGTGCTCGGCGTTGAACCGGAGATTACACTCGGAGAACTGAGAGAAGAGATTGAACGTGCAGGAGTTGACCCACGATATCAGATCCCATCCGGTATGACGAAGCAGGCATATCTGGAAATGCGTCTTTCTGATGCGATTGTGGAAGAAGATGATTATGATCTGATGGTAATGGGGCGAACCCAGGGACAGGGCTGCTATTGCTTTGTAAATGGTCTTGTACAGACCCAGGTTCAGAAACTGCAAAGCCATTATCCATATATTGTGGTTGATAACGAAGCAGGTATGGAACATATCAGCAGAGGAATCCTGCCAATGATGGAAGTTGCGATTCTTGTGAGTGACTGTTCCAGAAGAGGTGTTCAGGCAGCCGGACGTATTGCAAAGCTGATGAATGAATTAAACTTTAAACCACAGAAAACGGGATTAATCGTGAATCGTGTTCCAGATGGAAAATTGGATGCCGGAACTCTGGAAGAAATCCGAAATCAGGGACTGGAACTGTTAGGCGTTGTACCACATGATGACCAGGTATATCAGTATGACTGTGATGGAAAGCCGATCATACGGCTTCCGAAAGATTCTCCTGTAAGAAGTGCACTGGGAGAAATTGTAAAGAAGTTAGGATTGTGAGTTGGAAGATTGAAAGTATGAAGATTACAGTATGTGGCAAAGGTGGCTGTGGAAAAAGTACAGTATCAGTGCTGCTTACTGGATATGATTTTGAGTAAGCAGAAATATTATCTGATTTGGTATAACCAATTGCAAAGAAAGGAAAATCTTCATGAGAAATCATTGGACAGAAATAGAAAAATATTTAGAAGACCAGAAGATAGCGCAGGAACTGATTGGAGAACTGAGAGATTTTCACATGCGTTATGAGGTAGAGAATCAGGTAAAAGAACGGGTAGAAAAACCGGATATCCTATTTTATGGGAAAAAGATTCTGGAAATGTCAATAGCAGCACTTCTTCAGGGAGATAACCTGTTACTTTCCGGTGCGAAAGCTACAGGAAAAAATGTACTATGTGAGACACTGGCATGGATATTCGGAAGACCGGAATACGACATTTCTTTTCATGTAAATACAGACAGTGCCGATCTGATTGGAACGGATACCTTTATAAATAATGAGGTTCGCCTTCGGAAAGGCCCCATCTACCAATGTGCGGAATTTGGAGGATTTGGAATTCTGGACGAAATCAATATGGCAAAAAATGATGCGGTTTCTGTACTGCATGCCACACTGGATCATCGGCGAAGAATCGATATTCCAGGATATAACAGGATTTTACTTCATCCGGCAACACGATTTATCGGCACGATGAATTATGGTTACGCAGGTACCAGAGAGCTAAATGAAGCATTGGTTTCAAGGTTTATGGTAATTGATATGCCTGAAATGGATGAGGATAGTGTCCTTTTTGTATTAAGACAACATTTTCCAGATGGGGAAAAAAGTGCACTGAAAGCTTTTGCAGGACTGTTTCTGGATTTGCAGATCAAAGCTTATCATGGAGAAATCTCAACAAAATCTCTTGACCTGAGAGGATTGGTTTCTGCTGTAAAAGCAACAAGAAGCGGACTTTCTCCAATTGATGCAATCCAGATGGGGATCATAAATAAAAGTTTTGATGTATTTGAAAAAGAGATCGTAGAAGATGTGGTTTCTACCAGAATCCCATCTTCCTGGACCGGAAAAGACATATGGGGGTAAACTTGTATGGAGGATGTCAGATGGCCGGCGGAACAACTGGAAGAACATCGTCTGGAAATCAGCAATCGTATCAGAAATCTTTTTTGGACAGTCAGTGGTGATTATGATACGGAATTTGAACCGGACACAGAAAAATATGTTTATTCAAAACAAACGGTTCTGTATGAGGCAGTGAAGCAGGGTGCCTTTGCACGATATTTTGATCAGAAGAAACTTGGCATGTATTTGATGAAAAAATTACATTTTTCTGCTGGAGAAGATATGCTTTTGCCTCTTGCTGGATTATGTATGGATGCTGCAGTGAATCGTTTTATCATTCGAGAACGTTTGGGAACAAAGGAAATCAGAGAACAGGCGTTCAGAGAATTGGAAAAGGCAGAGGAAGAGCAGGTATCAGACAAAGCTGGAACAGACCTGATTCACAGGATTAGGCTTCTGTATATAAGGCATGTTCTGGAAAACACAGACGATAAGGGAGTGAATCCACAGACAGAGATTGCATTGTACAAGATTCTTTCTCTGAAGGATGCGGAAAATACGGAAGATGTCATAAACGTGATAGATGAGATTTATAATCATGTTCTGGATCCCTTTTTTGAAAAAAGAAATGGAAATCTGGAGAAGATTCTGAATTTACCGGATATGGCATTGGCCAATGACGCGTGGCAAGAATGCATGACAGATGAACAGATGGAAGACATCATTCAAAAATATCTTTCTAATCTCAAAAAAAAGATGATGAGTCTGGATATCAGAAACAAAAAGAAAAAAAGATCTTATTTCTCGCCGGAAAATGAAGAAGTTCCGGAAAGCCCGGAGAATATAAATCCACAGGCAGTGCGACGGATACGGGAATATGTGGAACTGAATTACGGAAAATCGTATCTAAGTGAATCGGAGCAGGCCAGAGTCAACCGGAAAATCTGTACAGGAATCCACAAAAACTGTAACCTGTATCTTACAGATGGAATTTTACAGAGCCCTGTGATAAAAAATAATCAATACCGTTTTGCTCAGCTGCAGTTTGAAAAAAATAAAGCCTATTATGGAAATAATCACTGGATCATCAAAAGAAATATTTCTGTGTTGGCAGAGTCACTGAAACGGGCATTTATAATCCGAAAGGATGATTTTGTCAGCAGATCTGATGCAGGGCAGCTTGTTCCAGAACGGTTATGGAAAATTGGAAGAACAGACGATGACAAGTTATTTAATAGAAAAAAGAGATCAGAAGATTCTGAGTTTGTAATAGACGTCCTGATTGATTCCAGTGGTTCCCAGGCTGGCAGACAGCCTCAGGTAGCGGCACAGGGATATATTATCAGTGAAGCATTAAGCCAGGCAGGAATTCCTCATCGGGTGACAGGATACTGTGCTTTCTGGGGATATACAGTACTTCAGAGATTTCGGGATTATGAAGATCCAAGGGAAACAAATGAAAGAATCTTTCAATTTCGGGCATATGCCAATAACAGAGACGGGCTTGCATTGAAAACTGTCTGTTCCTCTCTCGTGGAGCGACCGGAAAAAAATAAGATTTTAATCGTATTAAGTGATGGAAAACCCTGTGATATGAGCATACAACGACCAGGAACCCGCCAGCCCAGGATCTATGACGGAGAAGGAGCTGTGAAAGATACTGCATATGAGGTGCGTCGGGCCAGAAATCAGGGAATTTTCGTAATTGGTATTTTTGTAGGGAATGAAGAAGAACTCTCCGTGGAAAAGAGAATCTATGGAAAAGACTTTGCCTATATTCGTAATATCAGCAATTTTTCCCGTATGGTAGGAACTTTTTTGCGAAGACAAATTGATATGGAATGAAAATGGAGGAATCACTATGGGTAAAATTGAATTTGCCAATTGCCAGGATGTAAGAAATCAGAAAAAGATACGGGAATTAGATTGTCCACGCTGTCATGAACCGGGAGGCATTGAAGCCTTTGTGAAAGACGGAATACTTGCAGAGGACGGAGTATGTGATAACTGCGGATATATTCTTCCGAAAGGAACAGAACTGGAGGAAGTGGAGTAAGAAGCATTTAAGGAGATATTTGATGTAATGGCAAAATAGACATTATATTAATTTAATTATTTTTCGAAAACAGTTTGAAGTATGGTCATATGTAATGCTTATTATTTAGAAAAAAGAAAAGGAGTAAATATAGAGATGAAAATAGCAGTTTGCGGAAAAGGTGGATGTGGAAAAAGTACAGTAACCAGTCTTTTGGCTAAGGCTTTAGCCAGACGAGGAAAAGAAATTTTGGTAATTGATTCCGATGAATCTAATTATGGTCTACACCGACAGCTAGGTATGAAGCTTCCCAGAGATTTTACAGACTATTTCGGTGGTAAGCAAAATGTTTTGAATGATATGATGTTATCAAAATTTACTCATCAGTTTTTTGAGGAAACCTGGACTATAGATGATATACCGGAAGATTATTATAGTCTGAAGGACGGTGTAAAACTGATGAGCAGTGGAAAAATTCATCAGGCAAATGAAGGGTGTTCTTGTGCTATGGGAACTGTTATGACTCAATTTATCCAAAATCTCAGGCTTACAGAAGACCAATTTGCGCTAATGGATATGGAGGCTGGTATTGAACACTTTGGACGTGGAATTGATAACGGTGTAGATTTGATATTGATAATCATAGATCCATCTTATGAATCCCTACAGCTTTCCAAAAAAATCGGGGAATTATCGGAAAGTATTCGAAAACCATTTTATTACGTTCTCAATAAAGTAACAAAAGAGAATCAGGAAATGATGTATGAAGCTGTATGGAATTCAAGTCGAGTCGCTGTATCTCTTAGTGCGGATCCTGGTATTATGGGAGAGGGACTGATTGGGAAAGAACTATCAGAAAAACCAGATGCTATTGAAAACTTAACAGAATTTCTACTTTCTATTTAATGTGGATATATGATAAAAGAAAACCAGATTATACAGCTATAATTTGTAATATTACATCCACTTGACGCAAGAAATAAGCAGTGATATACTGGAACAAAAGTTATTTATAAAATAACAATAAAATCTGGGACTATATTGTGTGATTGAACAGTTACAAAGAATGCAATTCTTGTGGAGGGTATAGGATGATACAGATTGCAATTGTGGAAGATGAAGAAATTTACGTAAAACAATTAACAGAGTATATCCGAAAATATCAAACGGAAAGGGGAAGATCAATAAAGGTTACAGTATTTGGTGATGGAGAAGATATCACTGAGAATTACAGAGGCGGTTTTGATATTATTCTGATGGATATTCAGATGCGGTTCATGGACGGTATGACAACAGCAGAAAAAATCCGTCAGATGGATCAAAAAGTAATTATTATGTTTATTACAAATATGATTCAATATGCAGTACGTGGATATGAAGTTGATGCAATGGATTATGTAGTAAAACCAGTTGAGTACTTTTCTTTTTCGCAGAAACTGGACAAAGCAGTTGGACGTATGCGCTCTGAGGTCAAAGAATTTCTTACGATTCCGATTGGGGAAGGAGTTGTAAAAATAGATATAGCAGATATCTATTTTATTGAGGGGCAGAGACATAATGTAATTTATTATACTTCGAGAGGAGATTACTGTTCAAGAATTACGATGAAAGAACTCGAAGAAAAACTTGCGGTACATAATTTTTTTCGATGTGCAAAGGGATATCTGGTAAATATGAATCATGTAGAGGGATTTGTTGGTTCTGATTGTGTGATCCATAATGTACATATACCTGTCAGCAGAACCAGAAAAAAAGAATTCATGAATCTGCTTCTGCAAAACCTCAATATGGAATGATTTCATGCGAAATGGAGGATACTATGTTATATCAGGATATTCCAAGAATCTATACAGCAATAGCAGAGTGGGGATCATGTCTGGTTTATCTTTATATCTTAAAAAAAGAAAACATGAAATCTGTACATTTTCTTATAGGCAGTCTTTTCATGTTGGCAATGCAGAGTATCTTTCTGACTTTGACAGGTAGCGTAACTGAAATTTTGTGGATTCCCTGTATGATAATCGCTGCAGGTATGATGTATGGATTTCTTATGGTCGGAGGAAATATGAAGCCTCTGGGAGCGGCTTATTGCTGTGCCCGTGCATTTGTTCTTGCTGAGTTTGCAGCTTCGCTGCAGTGGCAGATGGTATCTAGTGTACAGACATGGGGGAATCAGAGCATTTGGGTTGAAATTCTGATCACGATGGTTATTTTTGGAGGCTGCTTTACGATTGATATTTATTTAGAAAAAGATCTTCTGAAGCAGAATTATCTTGAACAGATGACAGTAAAGGAAGTAGCAGCGGCGGCAATCATGGCTGTTGCAACCTTTGCTTTTAGTAATCTGAGCTTTTTAAATGAAAATGTACCATTTGCGAGCAGAGAACGTGCAGATATTTTTTCTATCAGAACACTGATCGATTTTGGAGGAATTGCAATCCTGCATGCTTATCAGAGCAGGATCAGTGAGTATGTTGCCGAGAAAGAACTTTCAGTAATGAACGTGATGCTGAAAAGCCAGTATGATCAATATCGAAATTATCAGGACAGCCTGGATCTCATACAAATGAAATACCATGATCTGAAGCATCAGATAATGGGACTTCGTGCGGAATCAGATGAAGAGAAACGAAAAAAATGGATTGATTCCATGGAAAAGGAAATCGCTGCTTTTGAAAATATAAGCAAAACGGGGAATCAGGTACTTGATACGATTTTGGCAGCTAAGATTTTCCATTGTCGAAAAAATCATATACAGATTACTTGTGTGGCAGATGGAAAATTATTGGATCATATGCATGTAACAGATATATGTTCTATATTTGGAAATGCTTTGGATAATGCAATTGAACATGTAATTTTGATTCCAGATCCGAAAAAAAGACTGATCCATCTGACAGTATCCGCTCAAAAAGGATTTGTGTTTATCAAGATAGAGAATTATTGTGAAGCAGAAATTTCCAAAAATGAAGAAGATCTGATTACAACAACAAAAAAGGATAGTAAAAACCATGGTTTTGGATTGAAGAGTATTCGTAAAGCTGTAGAAAAATATGATGGTTCTGTAGTATTTGGAGTACAGCAGAACTGGTTTGAATTAAAGATTCTTTTACCCAGAGTATTGTAATGCTCTGGGTATTTTTGTTGCCAAGCATACGATAAAAAGGTCCGGTGGACCTTTTTTAGTATTTTGTGCCATATTTGCTGCATCTTGTGCCAAAAACGGCACGAAATAATAACCATGTTATAGTAATGCCAACAGGAAATGATACCTGAAAAAGACGAGAGAGTCAAAGGAGGAAAAAAGAGAATGATCAGTGTTGAAATGGAAGATGTTCTGGCGGTATTACAATTATGCAAACCGTATATTATCGGTATTATTGCTGCACTTGTAATTGGAATCGTAATTATGATCGCATGCCGCAGGATGTCCAGGGGCAAAAAATTTCTGATAAGAGGAGAAGCTGCGATCGCAATGGTTCTTGCAGTTGTTGTCTGCGTGAATATGATCTGCTTTGGGCCAATGGCTACGTTGATTGGACTGGCAACGGGAAATGGAACTTTAAGCGATGAAACAAATGAAGAAGCTGCGGAAGTAGCAGAAGAAATTATGGAAGACGGAATTGTTCTTCTGAAGAATGAAAGCCTGCTTCCTTTAAATGAAACAAAAAAACTGAATATTTTTGGCTGGGAATCTATTAATCCGGCTTACGGAGGAGCTGGTTCCGGTGGAATTAATGATCTGTATGATATTGTCAGCCTGAATCAGGGACTTGAAAATGCCGGATTTTCTATTAACCAGGAACTGGTTGATTTTTATAACAATTATGGTGCAGATAATCCGGAAATGTCTATCCAGAAACAGAGCTGGACATTACCGGAGCCACCTGTAGATACTTACAGTGATGAGCTTATTAAAAGTGCGAAAGAGTATTCTGATGTGGCAGTTGTGGTTCTTTCCAGAAAAGCAGGTGAAGGTCATAATGATATTCCTATGGATGTAAGAAAAGCAGCATATGATAATAATTCAGATGAATATGATGATTTTCCTGAGGGAGAGCATTATTTACAGCTTTCACAAACTGAGAGAAATATGGTGGATATGGTTTGCTCAAACTTTGATAATGTGATTGTGATTTATAATGGAGCAAATCAGTTTGAGCTTGGTTTCGCAGATGAATATCCTCAGATTAAATCTGTTGTATGGTGCCCTGGAACAGGAAATGTGGGATTTAATGCACTTGGTAAAGTATTTTCAGGTGAAGTCAATCCTTCCGGAAAAACACCGGATACCTTTATTTATGATATGACGACTGCTCCGTGGTGGAATAATGCAGAAAAAACGGAGTATACAAATCTGGCAGATATGGCCGTTGAAGGAATGAACGCAGGAACTGCACAGATGTATGCTCCGGCATTTACCAATTATGTGGAAGGCATTTATGTAGGATACAAGTACTATGAAACAGCTGCACAGGAAGGTGCGATTGATTACGATAAGACTGTACAGTATCCATTTGGATATGGTCTGAGTTACACAGAATTTGAACAGAAAATGGGTGAACTGGAGGAAAAAGACGGACAAATTTCTGTAGATGTAGAAGTAACTAACACCGGAGATGTTGCCGGAAAAGATGTAGTAGAAGTGTATTATAAACCGCCATATACAAATGGAGGAATTGAGAAATCTTCTGCAAATCTGATCGAGTTTGCAAAAACAGATCTGCTTCAGCCGGGAGAATCTCAGATGGTTACAGTTACATTTAGTATAGAAGATATGGCCTCTTATGATGAGAATAATGCAAAAGCATATGTTCTTGAAAAAGGTGACTATGTAATCTCTATTAACAGCGATTCACACACTGTGCTGGATCAGAAAACTTATACCGCAGATGCTGATGTAGTATATAAGGGAGAAAATAAAAGAGCATCAGATGATACTGCAGCAACAAATGTATTTGAAGATGCAAAAGGAGATATAACATATCTGTCACGTGCAGATCATTTTGCAAATTATGAAGAGGCTACAGCAGCACCGGCATCTGCAGAGCTGGGTGAGCCATATGTTTCTGAATATCATCTGAACAGCAACTTTGATAAGACTACATACCTCAATGATGAGGATGTAATGCCGACAACGGGAGCAGATAATGGACTTACATTAGCTGATATGCGTGATGCTGATTATAACGATCCTCGTTGGGAAAAACTTCTGGATCAGCTTACTGTTGATGAAATGGCAAATATGATTGCAATGGCTGGTTATCAGACAGCAGCCATGGATTCTGTGGGAAAAGTGGCTACACTTGATTTCGATGGACCGGCAGCAATTAATAACAACTTTACAGGAGTTGGTTCTATTGGATTTCCAATTGAAGTTGTGGTTGCTTCCACATGGAATAAGGAACTTGCACAGGCCTGGGGTGAATGCATGGGCAAAATCAGTCAGGAAATGGGTGCAGAGGGCTGGTATGCGCCAGGTATGAATACTCATAGAACCGCATTTGGAGCAAGAAACTATGAATACTTTTCAGAAGATGGAATTCTTGCAGGAAATATGGGAGCAAAAGCAGTAGAAGGAGCAAGAAAATATGGAGTTTATTCTTATATCAAACATTTTGCTATGTATGAGGGAAATGCAAAGATGGTAAGTGTCTGGTCAAATGAGCAGGCAATCCGGGAAATCTATCTGAAACCATTTGAAATTTCTGTAAAACAGGGTGGCGCAAATGCGGTTATGGTTTCCTGGAGTTTCCTTGGAGATAAATGGACTGGAGAAAGCAGTAACCTTATGAATACAGTTCTCAGAGATGAATGGGGATTCAGGGGAATGGCACTTACAGACTTCTTCCGAAACAATGGTCATGGATTTATGAATGCAGATGCAGCTTTGGCGAATGGAGTAGATGCAATGTTGTCCACATTCAATGGAGAAGAGAACAATGTAGCCAATTCGGAACATCCAACATCTGTACTTCAGATGAGGAATGCATGCAAAAATGTCATGTATACAGTTGTAAGCAGCTGGGCTTATGATGGAGAACACGAAAAAACAGGCATGGAAAACTGGAAAAAAGCAGGAATTGGTATCGACATTGTAATAGCATTTTTCATGGCAGGAATGGAAGTACTGGTAATCAGAGGATATAAGAAAAGAAAGAATGCTGAATAAGGATGAAAGTGGGATGGAAAACAGTTATGAAACAGCAAAAATTAGTTGAAAAGATGACAATAGAAGAAAAGGCAGCGATCCTTAGTGGAAAAACTGTCTGGCAGACCAGAGAAATTGACAGGCTTTCCATCCCGTCCATCTTTCTTTCAGATGGACCGCATGGAATTAGAAAACAGGCAGGAGCAGGAGACCATCTGGGACTGAATGCATCCTTGAATGCAACTTGTTTTCCCACAGCAGCAACAATCGCAAACAGCTGGAATCAGGATCTGGGAGAAGAGATTGGACAGGCTCTTGGAGAAGAAGCAGCAAGTATGGATGTAAATATTCTGCTTGGCCCGGGATTGAATATTAAAAGAAGCCCATTATGTGGAAGAAATTTTGAATATTTTTCGGAAGATCCATATCTTTCCGGGAAGATGGCAGCGTCATATATTCGTGGAATACAGAGTAAAGGCGTTTATGCCTGCCCGAAGCATCTGGCGGTTAACAGTCAGGAACTCCGGAGAATGGCAATGGACGCAGTTGTTGACGAACGGACATTAAGAGAAATTTATCTGACCGGTTTTGAGATAGCTGTTAAAGAAGGACACGCAAAAGCAATCATGAGCAGTTACAACCAGATTAATGGGATTTATGCTAATGAGGACAAACATCTTTTGACAGATATCCTGCGCAAAGAATGGGGATTTGATGGAATTGTAGTAACGGACTGGGGCGGAAGCAATGACCATGTGAAAGGTGTTGCTGCCGGCTCAAATCTGGAGATGCCGTCCTGTGGGTATGATTCTGCAAGAGAAGTGATTGATGCTGTCCGAAATGGAAAGCTGAAGGAAGCGGATTTGGATGAAAGAGTTGGAGAACTGGTGGATGCAGTGATGGAATTGACATCAGGGAAGAAGCTTTCAGATAAAAACTTTGACAGAGATGCACATCATCAACTGGCAAGGAAAGCAGCAGCAGAAAGCATGATTCTTCTGAAAAATGAAAAACAGATTCTTCCGCTGAATACTAAAAAATCCATCGCTGTTATTGGAGATTTTGCTTTTTCACCCAGATATCAGGGGGCAGGATCTTCTATGGTCAATCCAACAAAAGTAGAAAACATATCATCGATTTTGCAACAATATGATTTGAATATTCTGGGAATGACAAGAGGCTATCAGAGAAATGGGGATGTAGATGAGAATGACAGAAAGTTTGCATTAAATTTGTCTATGAATGCGGATATTGTGATTTTCTGCTTTGGTCTTGATGAGATCAGTGAATCAGAAGGACTGGATAGAACCCATATGCGTATTCCGCAGAATCAGATAGATCTTCTGCAGGATATCAGTAAAGTGAATGAAAATATTATTGGAATACTGAGTGCAGGATCTGCGATAGAAATGCCATGGCACACCTGCTGCAAAGCGATTTTGCATGGTTATCTGAATGGACAGGCAGGTGCTTCTGCAACATTGGATATTCTGACCGGAAAAGTGAATCCATCAGGAAGACTGGCAGAAACATATCCCATAACTTATGAACAGACACCGGCATTCCGATATTATCCGAGTAATGAGAAGACATCAGAATACCGCGAAAGTGTTTATGTAGGATATCGCTATTATGATACTTCAAAAGTCCGGGTGCAATATCCATTTGGCTTTGGGCTTTCCTATACGGAATTTACATATTCTGATCTTATCATAGAAGAGGATGGAATCAAAGTTTCGGTTACCAATACAGGTGACAAAGATGGAGCAGAGGTTGTTCAGATGTATGTAGGACTTCCTAATGCAATCGTGTTCCGACCGGAAAAAGAACTGAAAGGTTTTGCAAAAGTTTATCTGAAGGCGGGAGAACGCAGACAGATCAGAATTCCCTTTGATGATAAGACATTCCGTTATTGGAATATAAAAACGGGACAGTGGGAAATAGAAACAGGAACTTATCAGATTATGGTAGGAGCCAGTGTTGTAGATATTCGTTTAACAGGTATGACCGAAAGAACAGGAAACAGTAAAGGGTATCCTTATAATCCGGCAAAAATGCCTTACTATTATACAGGAATCGTGCAGAAAATATCAGATAAGGAATTTCGTGAACTTCTTGGCCATGAGATACCGAACAGAAGATGGAGTGGAAATCTGGAAATCAATGATGCAATTTGTCAGATGTATTATGCAAAAAGCCAACTTGCAAGACTGATATATAGATGTCTCACAAAAATGAAAAAGAAGAGTGAGGCACAGGGAAAGCCAGATCTGAATATTCTTTTTATTTACAATATGCCGTTTCGGGGGATTGCCAAGATGACCGGCGGGGCAGTCAGTATGGAAATGGTATATGGAATTGTCGATGCTGTGAATGGTCACTTTATGCTTGGAGTAAAAAAAGTAGTTGGCGGATATTTCAGAAACAGAAGAAATAATAAGAAATATGAAAAATTATTAAAAGGAGCCGGAGGGAAGTGCAGATGAATCATATAAAAAATATATGGAAATGTTTTGAAGAGAAACATTCTGCTATTGCAAAATGGCTTTATCAGATATTCTATTTTGTTATATTCAGTATGGGCGTGACAGTATTCCAGTATCTTGTATTTACATTTTTACCAGGGATTTTGGGAATTGGTCTGGCTGGTACAGAATTTATGTGGCCAAAGGTTTCCATGAATCTGTTTGGAGTAAAATTTACATGGAGTTTGCTGGGGTATAATGTATTGCGTGATGCAACGGGGAATATACTGATCGGTGGTGGACTTGGCTATTTTATCAGTTATGAATTGGGGTCATTTCTTGCACAGTGTATTAATTTTCCACTGCAGAGAAATATTACTTTTAAAAGCCATGGAAATCCTGTATATCAGGCAATCTGGTATTTTGTTGCATGGGTGGTAATCTCACTGATTTGTAATGGATTTAATAATCTGTGGATGCCGGTTGCATCTGCATATGTGGCACCGGCAGTCTATAACATGCTTGTGACAATTATTACAGGTGGAGTTTCCATGGTGATTTTTTTCTTTGTGTTTAAAATTATTTTCCCAGAGGGGAAGGCTGAATAGAAGAAATTAGCAAGTATGCCTGAAATCGAATAATAAAAGAGATGAGGACAGGATGTGTTTATTTGAAAATAGCAAGATTTTAGGACAATAAGCGGGAATCCTCGGCAATTCAATTACCGAGATGAAAGCACAGGAGTGTGCATGTCCGCTTTACTGTGGTGAAGGAGACCATGTCCACTGCTTTGTAACAGCTCCACCAAAGCTGTCCATAACAGCAATCGTCAAGTATCTGAAGGGGATTACTGGCAGAAAACTGTTCGAACGTTTTCCGGAAATAAGAAACCAGCTATGAAAGGAAAAAGGAAGTAGAAAAGCGAAGCTGGCAAAACGGAATGAGATGTTTCTGGCGAAAGTTTAATCAGACATACTCCAAAATCCCTCTGCATACATTGTAAAAAGATGCATGCAGAGGGATTTTTTTGAAGGATTATATTGAAGAGCGGGCAGTGGAAGTTGCGTATTATATAATTGAAACGAAGGCTACGGTGCGTCAGGCAGCAAAGAAATTTGGGATCAGCAAGAGTACGGTACATAAGGATTGCACGGAACGTTTGCGGCAGATTGATGCTGGGCTGGCGGCTCAGGCACGCGAGGTTCTTGATGTGAACAAATCAGAGCGTCATATCCGCGGCGGTGTAGCAACCAGGGAAAAGTACAGGCATTTGCATGAGCTGCAGGAACATCATATATGAAAATAAAAAATGCAAAAAGCAAAATTTCGAATGGAAATTATGAGAATTCTTTGCAGATCATTATATGAAAAATGAAAAAGTGCGTTATAATGAAAGATAAATGCAGTTGAAAAACTAAAGAAGAAGGAGGGCATAATTTTGCAGGAATATCAGACAGTTACTCATCAATTTGAACCGGTTTTTGATGAGCATTCAAAGGTGCTGATCCTAGGGACATTTCCGTCGGTCAAGTCCAGGGAGCAGAATTTTTATTACGGACATCCGCAGAACCGATTCTGGAAGGTGCTTGCGAATCTGACGGGATGTGAGGTTCCGGGGACGGTGGAGGAGAAGAACGTTTTTTTGTTAAGAGAACATATCGCGGTGTGGGATGTGATCGCGAAGTGTGATATCATCGGTTCGAGTGACAGTTCGATCCGAAATGTAGTTCCGGCAGATCTGTCAAGGATTTTAGATCATGCACCGATCCGGCAGATTTATGCAAATGGCGGGAAGGCTTATGAATTGTATCAGAAATATGCATATCCGATCACGGGAAGGGAGATCGTAAAACTGCCATCGACAAGTCCGGCGAATGCGGCATGGCAGATGGAACGTCTTCTGGAAGCATGGGCGGCAGTGAAAGAGAATCTGGGATAAACGGATTCTCTTTTTTTGTTTCATGAATCTGATTGTTTTTTAACCAAATCAAGTAAGTCCCCTGCTTCAATTGCGAAAA
>ERZ791654.497-NODE-497-length-22378-cov-2.729113_pt1 | contig 22378 bp, 28 predicted proteins | sample MGYA00509960_ERZ791654 | MGnify/ENA primary metagenome ERZ791654 (study PRJEB30046, sample SAMN00715198) | human gut metagenome | study: EMG produced TPA metagenomics assembly of the A metagenome-wide association study of gut microbiota in type 2... | reverse complement strand
CTTAGAGTACGGCTTTGGTGTGGGTGAACAAAGCATATCCAATTAGCACCTGCAACTTTTGGTGCGTTGTTTGTAGCAAGAATTTCGATAGCGTCCTTGATTTGCTTAACTTGAAGTACATCTGCCGCCGTAATTTCTGCTCTTGAAGTACCCTTTGAGTAAACTATGTTAGTACCCTCAAGGGCAACGTCTCTTAGTTCACAATCAAGGACTTGTGCATAGTCACGACCAAGAAGTGTGGTAGCACTTGCCATAATATCATCAAATGACGAACGTACAAGAAGTTCTGAGAAGCCGATAGCATTACCATATTCGTGTACGGTAATCTGCTTTGTTGAGCCACTCATAGCTTGTGTCTGCATTTTCGTCATTTCTGTCAATGCACCACCGAGTTTAAGGTTATTATAGGTGAGCATTGTTATCGTCAGACCAGGTGTTACACCCAACTCAGTACGGACTTGAGCGAATTGCATAAATCTCATAACAGGTAGTGCCTTGTACTCAATTTCTTTTGAGTAAACCATACGGACAGCGTCTGTAAACTTTACATTACCGCTACCGTCAACAACTGCTGTTGTCATAGCACTGTCAGCAAATACAGGTGTACTGAACATTGAGAACAGACCCTGCATAAATGTAATAATCATCTTTAATAGGTTTCTTTTCATAGTTTTGTTAAACTCCTTTCAATTTGTGTTAGGTCTACACTAAAGACCTAATGACTTTCTGAACTCTTCGTACTCAGGTGTACCAGGTTGCAAGCCACGTACATACTCAGGGTCAAAACCTTTAGGCATTGTACTACCGCCGTTAGGGTTTGCTACAGGTGGTGTTGCAGGTTTACTCTGCTTAGGGTCTTTAGGGTCTTCTCCAATCTGTGGTTTCTTATTACCGTCAGGCTTATCACCGATTACTTGCTTACGTACACTGTCTGACTTCTCAATAGCTTTAGCCAAAGAGTTATCAATTTCTTCTACAGTGTTACCTGTAATCTCGTCCATAAAGACATCAAGTACTTTGTCTTTGTTCTTTTCCTTAACTGTGCTTAGGTGATTTTTCACCGTAAACTCGGCTTCAATTTGTTGTCTTAGAGTAGCTTCATCAGGTGTATTTTCCTTTAAAGTCTTATTCTCCTCTTCCAACTCACTGATACGCTTTTCAAGTTTAAGTACTTCTTCTGTCTTTTCCCCATTGTTCTGCTTTGCAATTTCTGCTTCAAGTTGAGCCTTTAACTCTGCACACTTAATAAGTGTTTCGTTATTGCTTTCGACTAATACTTTGTTTCGTTCCTTTAGGGTATTGATTTGACCGTAGAGTTTATCTTTCTCTTCTTGTCTTGCCTGTTTAATCAACTCTTCATAGTTGATTTGCTGAGTACTTGTAGCACCTGTATTAGTTGGTGGTTGAGGGTCTCCCTCATCTGCAAATACATTTAGTGCTACCATTGACATTACACGTCTAATTGCTCCCTTTGCTTCTGCTTTAAAATTACCTTTAGTGTTCATTGTAATTCCTCCTTAAATTTTTTACAAACTTATCTTAGCATAGTAAAATTACTGTGTCAAGAGGTTTGGTACAAACTTTTATAATTCGGTCTCTCTTGCTTGACCTCTATTTTCACCATTTACTTCTTTATTGTACATCTCTTTTGGTGTTTCTCCGTTAGTCATACCACTGTTTAGTTGTGGACTTTCACTACCATAAAATTCAGGGTGCTCCTCTCTTTCTCTATCTATCTCTATCATATATGTTTCTATATTCTCTTTACCTAATCTTCTCATAGCACCTTTACGGTTTTCAAGACCAAGTTGCATTTCAATCTGTATCTGTTGCAGTTCAAGAAGAGTGTCCTTAGGTAGTGTATCAGGGATAGCTACCTCAGTGTACAGTAGTTCTCTTAATGGCAAATTTTCAGGCTTAAAGATTAGTCCCTCATACAGTGATACAAGTAACATCATCTCATTAATTCTCTCTATTCCGTCTTCTGTGTTGTTCTTCTTAATCTTTGTACGGTCAATAAGTGGCAAATTCATATACTGTAGTGCAACACCACTTGTATTACTGATAGCCTGTGAGCCACCTAAGGTACTTTCAGGCATACCACCTATCTCACACATAGCAAGCTTTAAGTTTTCTGCAAATAGTCTACTTGCACCTAAGTCACCATTTAATTCAAGGTTTTGTACTTTAGCGTCTTTAGGCATACCTCCCCATAGTTTATTAGCACCTTTTTCAAGATTACCTATCTTAGCACCGAATACCAAGGTTACAGGGGCTGCGTGATAGTCAAGTATCTCTGACATATTACTTTCTTTTAAGTTGTATGCAGTGTTCAAAGGAATAAGGTCCTCAAGGTCACTTACTCCCTCTGACTTACCTGCTATATCAAGGTTATTAGTCTTAACAAAAGGTATAAATCCATAGCGGTTTACAAAATGCTGTGGCTCTTTATCTCCGTCGTAAATAACACACTCTTTATCTGTCCATACTTGCTTATATATTACTTGCTTCTTACTTGCTTTACCTCTTAAAAAGGTCGGTTGTTCAGTAGCTTCATACATATACATTATAGTCACCTTGACAAGTCTGTCTCTGTCGTGTTCGGCATATTCAGGGAATACCGTATGAGTAGGTAGTAATATCAATCTTATTCTACCGTTAGGGTACTTGTTAAATGGGTCAGGCTCTTCACCTTGTGCTACATATTTTACTTGTACCCAACTCTCGCCTGTAACAGACTTCATTTGACCGAACTCTGTAGAAAAGTTGTACTGTTTATTATCAACCCAAACACTCTCTATATACTCAAATAGTGTTTTACCGTCGGGTGTTACTATTGCGTTTTCTGCGTTCTTATGTACACCATAAGTAAAGCTATCTCCTAACTCAAAGGACACATACTTGTTTACAAAGGCTCTACAGTAATTCACTGTCATTTCTGTTCCCTCTTGCTCGGCAAGTTCTTCCCAATGATAACCCTCATAGAAGTTCCAATAACGTCTTATTCTGGACAAACGCTCCGATTGCTTAGCGTCTAACTCTCCTTGTAAACCTACTAAATTAGCATTTGACAGGTCATTAAAACTTCTTGTTCTTTCAAAACCTAACATACTACTTCTCCTCTCTATCTTCTACGTGCCATAAGTCTATTAGCACTTCTTTTTGATTTTATTTGATTTTGTGTCTTCTGTGTAAAGCTGTTACCAAAAGTTTCAGGTACTGTAGTAGACCCTTTAGTAGTACAGCCCCATACTGCTAAAGCCCAACTATCAGGGTAATCGTCGTGTGCGTCCTTTTCATCAGGGTGTGCTACTACAAGGTTACTACCTCTCCAACCTTTTTGTAGGTCTCCTAACTGATGTATAAAGTCTTGATACTCTTTTGACTGCTTAGCTTTCTCGGACATACAAACTCTCGCTCTACCTGAACTTATTTCACGCTCTAAAGTCTTGTATAATTCCGACTTACTCTTTGGGGTGAATACAAAAGGTATTACTTCACACTTTAAGTTTGCCTGTAGTCTATCTGACACACTTCGCTCTCTTGTAGCGTCACATACCACCCTTGCATTATTAAAGTGGCTCAGGTAGTCTATAATCATAGGATATTGCTCCTCGTGGTTTGGTACATTATGGATACAAAACCAATCTTTTAAGTAGCTGTTGTAACACTCATACATCATATCTTCTCCTGTTTCAGGGTCAGTACGTGTTTCACTGATAACAGGTGTACTCCAATCTACTTCACATTCAGTTATAATGGTATCATCATTTGCTCCACCTATATCTATACCTGCACAATGTACGGCTTTTTTATCATACATTACTCTATCAAGTAATGGCTCACCATTATTCTGTTCAAATATATCTATATCTATAAACATACCTCTTTCTATAATCCATTCAAGACAATATGACATTCTGAACTCATCTGAGTTTTCTCCTAAACGCAACTTCTCTTTCTCTACATACCTTGCATACTTAGGGTTGTACTTGGCGGCTATCTTCCAATCATACTCAAAGTGATTGCGGATATGTGAAGATTTTAAAGCGTCGTTCTTTTTATTTCTCTGTATAGCAAAGTAGAAGTTTCCTTTAAAGGTTGTAGCAGTACCTATCTTAACAATAGTAGCATTGTAAGCCGCACCCATAGGGTGAATAGACTTAGTTATCTTAAAGTTACTTATATCCTGACACTCTTCACATATGATTAGCATAAAACTTTCACCCTCAATGTTTGATTGGTCGGAAGCTGAAATAGCTGTAACGAATGAGCCATTACTTAATGAGCAAGTAGTACCGTTTGAAGTAGTGAAGTTAAGCATAATTTCGGGGTCGTGCAGTACTTTCTGTGCAGTCTTACCTGTCAACCTTGAACGGATACGGTTGTATGTGATTTGTGCTTGGTGCTGTCCAGGTGCGAATATACCTACTGTAAAACCCTCTTTAAACATCATAAGTCGTTTATCATCTGCGAACATTGGCATATTAGCAAGTATCGGAAGTATAACCATAAGTCCTGATACTGTATCTGATATTGTTTCAGACTTACCTGACTGTCGGGCGAATAATGATGTTATTTCTTCACCGTCATTCTCTAAAATGGAACGTATAACACGCTTTGAGAACTGCTCTTGATAAGGGTAAAGCACTTTACCTGTAAGTACTTCACAAAAACTATATATTCTGTTTACTAACTCTGCTGTAGTTACTCTACCTGCGTTTGCTTTTAGTGTAAATATAGAATTAGATAACCTCTGCAAATGGCTATCTACAAAAATTAGAATGTAACTAAATAAAAATATAAATTCAATCTTTAGTCTACGCAATGTTACTCCTCCTTAAATACTGCATAAAAAAATAGTCCTGCAATGAATTTATTACAGGACTATTATATACATATTTACCGAATTTGTAAATAGCTTTGCTTAAAATTTAAAGTATATGCTCTTTAAAGGTACACTGTTCAGCCGACTTATCAGGTCTTAGTCTCAAATAGCGAGGGTGTCTAAGTTTACCTGTATCTCTGAATATCTCATTAGCTTTGACTTCGATTACTTGACCGATTACTTCATCTTTATGTTCAGTAAACCACGCTCTCTCATCATCATCAAAACCACTACATTCACCTACAACAAGTACTTTTAGATACTTTCTGTCGTTATAGTCTGTCAATACTTCGACTGTCCTAATATCGTGCTTTTTGTTCTTAGGTAACTTCTTAATCTCATCTTCGGAGATTAGCACTCCATACTCTACATTACCTACCCAATTTTCAAAGTAGTACTTTGTAACAGGTGTGCAAGTCTTTTGTAACTTCTTAGCTGACATATTAGCACACTCTTCAGGGTCTTGCTTTTCTCCTGTCTCATTGTCTATCCAATAGGACCAACTATCATCAGGGAACTTACCCTTATACTCTTGTGTAGGTGGGGTAAAACCACAGATAATACATTCTCTTGTTAGGAATTTCTTTATCTTCTCATACTCTCTACCTCTTTTGTGATAGTACTTACCTGTCTTAGGCTTTACTACTACTCCCTCTCCTCCTGTAAAGACTATATACTCATAGTAAGAAGCTTTGGAAATTCTAAAAGGTAAAGGCTCACCGTCATTACTCTCATCTTCCTCATAATACAGTGCATTTGACATATAGTGCTTTATATCCTCAGCTAAATTCGGATATAGTTCAGGGTTATTCAATATTCTATCCCTATCAGACATACTTAAAAGGGGTACTACTATTCCGTCTTCATCATAGTACTTTACCTCTTTCACAAAAGGTGAATTTAAAGTATCACATACTATATGCAGATACACTTTACGTCTTTCCAAAGGCATTTTACGTAAGTCAATACCTTTAAAGAAAAGTATATCAAAAGCGTGGAATACTACACCACCTAATTCAAGCTGTCTTGTTATAGCTTTATCCCACTTACAGTTTAGGGTACTTGCTACAGCTTTAAAAGGTTGATTAGGTATAAACATCTCACCATCAATTATAGTACCTGCAAGTTCAGGTCGGTTTAAATCTCTTAGCTGTGGTACACTATCTGTATTCTCAGTGAGCCAACCTGTCTTTTTGCTTTCACGTCTACTGAACACTCTTGTATAACCCTTTTGTGCATAGTAGTGCTTTATATCTATCAGGTGTTGTATCTCTTCGGCAATAGTTTTCCACGTGTAAGTTATGCTTTTACTATAACGTCCATTTATCTCTTTGTCACTTGGCATATCTATAGTAAAACCTTTACTGTTAAAGCTACAAGATATGGGATAACCTGTATACCCTCCTATACCATACTCTTGCTTTAAAAAGTCTACTCTATCCTTAGACTTAGAGTGTGTCAGAAAGTAGTCATAAATTCTGCGTTTACCGTCTACAATCGAGCTTCCTTGTAACAGGCATACACTTAGATACTGCTTTTCATCTTCCTTATAGTTCGGGTAGTACTTTTCTCTAAGTGTTTTTGGGTCACAAGTATAAAAGTGCATTATACCTCTTGTACCGTCAAACTTTTCTTCAACATAGAAGTCTTTACTCTGCAACTTTTCTAACTGCTCTTCCTTGCTTTCAATCTCTTTTGCGGTCATAGGTACTATGTATTTTATATCATCTTTCATATAGTCTTCAACACAGGTATAACCATTGAAGCGTGGCACTATTGGTTGTGTTGCAACATTAGGGTATTCCTTAGAGTGTACAAAACAAGGTACACCCTCTTCATTAAGGATATAAAGCTTACTTAGGTTATTGACTAAGGGTATAATCTTCCTCAACATAATTGCCCTCCATTTTTCACTCTTATATCACTTTCGGTTATAGTATCTCTTCTACACTTAAATGCTTCGTGATACCATATTAAATCTCTTCTAAACTCTTCTATAGCTTTCCACGCTTTCTCTTCAGAACTAAAGTACACCATAAATGGTGAACTGTATTCAGGCTTAACACACTTAGGACACAAGTCTCCTGTATAGGTATTAGCATTATAGAAGTAAGTTATAATATAACGGCCAAAAGCAAAGCCCTCTATGTCATAAGCATATGCAGGTTCATCATTTTCTGCTTGCCACTTTAACATTCGGAGATTAAGATGAAAGGCTCTTCTTAAATCAGAAGCAAGGTCATAACTTGTGAAATAGTTATCTGAAGCCCGATTCTGAATATCATTTCCATTCCCTCTATTAATATGCTTTTCAACATTATGAGTTGTTATAATATAATAGTCTCCGCCTATTGATGTAGGCTCAAAACCCGTTTTCTTTTTCTTTGGCTCATCAAATAGTCCTAACTCTTGTATTTGTTCTGTAGTTAGTTCTACTTCAATTACTTTATCATTTACCTTAATCTCAGCTTTCATCTTTTACTTCCCCACTTTCATTAGTAGTAGCAAGGTCTTCTATAAATTTATCCTTTGCTGTTGCTACAAGTGCTTTTGTAACATTTACTACCTTATTGGCTCTTATCTCTAAGAGTTCTTTCAACCAATCAGCAGTGGCACTATAGAACTTACCCTCAGGGGTTAAAGAGTTAGACTGCTCCTCAAAGTATGCTATGGCTCTTTCAAGTGTAATGTATGTAGGTACAGTACCTTTCTCCTTTGCTGTAATAGGTTGGTCTTCATCTTTTAAGCCTATATGTAAGGGTGTATTCTTAAAGTTTTCTCCCTGCATACGTTTTGGCTTGTGTGTTATATCAATGTTTGTAAACGTACCTGTTGTAGTATAGTTATCAGACATTTGCACTTCCCCCTTTCTGTACGTGTGTAAAGTGCTTTAAAAACACTTTAGATACAGGGTCAAGAGTATCTTTATCAAGGTCATAAATGCTCATCTTAGTATAACCCTCTTGTGTCTTATACTCATTATGAAAGTAGTTCTCTTCCATAATTACATAGCACATAAAATGTACTCCCTCATCTTGCACTTTGAAATAACTGTCTTGCCCGCATTGAGGAAAAGTCTTTAAAGCTAACTTAGCTTCACCGCCTGATAAGTTGTCAAGGTCTGTTATTTCTCTTAGTACTTTTTGTGCATTGAGCAGTACATAATCAAACAGTGGTTTATCCAACTTATTAGGATATTCTGAACATATCTTAGTAGACTTACATAACATCTTTTGAGTAGAGGTTATATCCTCTGTATAAGCAATTATATTATTGTCTGTACTGCGTATAGCTACTGACATATAAACAGGTATATAACCTTGCTCTTTAGCTTTCGTGTCGTTATCTTCAAGCAGTTTAAGACCGTCTTTTGCAACAGAGATAACATCAATACTTAAGTTATTATTTGCATACAGTGTATACATTTTTAATTCCTCCTCTATAAAGTACTAAAGGGTAATAGCACTTACACTATTACCCTCTGTATTCAAGTACTCGGCATTATTCAGCTTCGTATTCTTCTCCGCATATCTCACAAATATACTTGTTTGTATCTTCGGCATACTGTAGAGGTCTACCACAGCAGAAGTACTCGCCATTCACTTCATATGCTCCGTCTTCAATAAGTTCTCCGTCGTCATTAATCATTCTCTTAACTGCGTCAATGTAGTATTCAAGAAGTTCCTCATCTTCAAGGTCGTCAATGACTTCGGCATTTTCTTCTCCGTAAAACTCGGTACAAAAATCTTTAAGTTCTTGTACACTTAACTCGCCGTTCTTAAAGTCGTTTGTAATACTGTCTTCGTACTCCTCACAGGCTTTCTTTCTCTTAGTAGTCATATTAGCGGGGTCATTTACATCATCATCTTCGTCTCCGTCTTCATCTTCAAGGTCGCTGTTGTCTTCAACTGTTTCAGTACTTTCTTCTTCGACTCCATCTGTAGGCTCTTCATCTTCGTCCTCTTCTTCATCATCAAGTGATAGAGTACCGTCTTGTACTGCTTTATAAATTTTATCAATTAGTGCCTGTCTCTTGCCTTTAGGTGAAATACCGACATCAGATAGTGTGTCTGCGAGTTCTTCAACGCTCATTTCCTTTGTGACCTCAATTACTTGGGCATACAATGGGTCAACTTCTTCTTCCTCAGGCTCTTCATCTTCTTCAACAGGTTCAGACTTCTTCCCAATTTTCTTAGCAACCTTACTCTTCTTAGGTGCTTCTTCCTTTGCTTCTTCTCTTACTGAGACTTCACCGTCTTCATTAGCATTTAGGTCAATACTCAAAATACGGTCAATAATCTTATCTCTTGAGCCTGCTCCTGATACACCCAAATCTCTTGCAAGTTTCTTTAGGTCGTTGTATGCCATACTGTCAAGGTCTTCTTTATCAAAGTGTGCCGTTGGCTCTTCTGGTGCAGGTGCTGACTTCTTAGGTGCTTTAGGTACATCAGCCGTTTTTGTTTCATTCTTGTTTACGTTCTTTGTCTCGACAGGTGTAACGTCTGCGGTGTCTTTTTCATTCATAGCATTGATAATCAAATCAATACCCTCACGAATTTTAAATAGTCCCTCTTTACTCATCTTGTTGTACATATTAAGTACCTCCTTATATTATTGTATTAAATGTATTTATAATGCTTTTTGCATTGTAAAGCTATTATATCACACTGTATTTTCAGTGTCAATCTACCCTTAAATCGTCTATCCTATCATTTAAAAACAGTACTTTCTGTTCTATCTTAAACATAGCTATATTCATTCCCTGTAGTGTTTGCACATACTCAGGGTCTTTTTGTTTGCCTAACTTAACAGCTTGGTTAGTCAATTCAGTTGAAGCACTCTTGACCTGATTATACTTTAAACTTAGCAAGTTCTTTAAAGACATAAGCTGTCCTATAGGTCTTTGTATCATATCCTCCTTGAATGTATCAAGGTCGGTATCTATTATGATACCTAAATTACTTTTACTTTCACTCATTGATTTACCTCCTATGAATATATGAATTTGTTTATTATACTTGCAGATAGACTTACTAAAGAATACATCAAAGCACCTACCATATCTTGCTGACATAGAGATATAAGCACTAAAATTACTGCTCCGAAAGTAGTAATGCAAGTGAACACCCCTATAAAAGCTACTACTATACTAAGTATATAGTTTAGTACTTTAAAGAAGCGGTTTTCTTTTACCTCTACAAACTCTCTTCTCAACTTGCTTTCAACTCCTCCCATAGTTTAATACTCTTTATTCTGTCTTTAAAGTAGTTGCACAGCACCCAAAAGTTACTGTCGTGCATTATGCCTTTAACACGCTTATAGTTTGGGTTAGTGTACTGTATATAATGTGTAAATTCGTGTATCACTGTATCCAAAAGACTATCATAGGAATATACTCTTGTACAGTTCTTGTCCTCATAGGCATAAACCGTTATCTTATTTGTGTTAGGGTTATATCTCCCATAGTAACTTTTACTATATGGCTTTACTTCTAATTCAAAGTTCAAAGGAATACCCAACTTTTTTAAGTCTGAAATAAGTCTGTTATATAGTTGTTCTTGCATAAGCATTTCTCCTTTACTCGTTTTATGTACTAATTATATAACAGACTACCTCAAACGTCAAATATCTCGATACAATAAATTACCTGCAAACTCTTCAAACTGTACACGTCTTTCAATAGTAAACCTTTGAGCATACTGTGTTATAGCATTTATCAGACCCCACTGTGTAGGTGAGTAGTTGCAGTAAGACAAGTCAAGTACTTCCTCAATAGCTTGTTCAGAAAACAAGGTCTTATCTGCACCCATTTTTAACAGGTGTGATAACTCTTTACGGCTAAGTCCTTGCTCAAATTTTAACTTACCTATTCTCTCACTTACATTAGAGGCATACTTAGAACATTGGCTCAAATTATCTTTTAAGTCCCTTGCAAACTCATCAATAGCTATACCTATGTGCTTCTGCTCAAAGACTAAAGACTGCGAAATAGGTAACATAAGTCCATTAGTACATACTTCTTTATACACAAAAAATTGTACTCTTAAGCTACTCTTACCGACATCTGAACTTGTAATAGCAACACCAGGGAATAAATCTTCTCCCTGTACTGTTAAAGGCTCATTCATTACTAAACGTAAGTGCAATCTTGTTGGGTCAAGTACATAACCTTTTATATTAGCTCCACTTAGGAACTGTGACTGTGCAACTACCTGAATTATATCAGGTGTATCAAGAGTTACATACTTACTTCCGAGAATACCTCTTACTTCGTCATTGTACAAACGGATAAGTAATTTTTTATTCTGAAATATCAAGAAGTCATTGATATTAGCAGGTACAAGGTGTTGTAGACCTGAATTTATACACTTATCCATATATCTCGTAGGTACTCCTGCTTTGTTACATAACTGTCCGAAAGACCATTTAGTTAGGTATGCTCTGTGTACTTCGTCACAATAATTATCATCTACAGGTGTTCCTAAAGTAATTACATCATCAGGAACAAAGTCTAAACTCTTTACAAAGTCTCCATTTGAATTTACATACCACGAAAAACAGAAGCGATTAGAATTGCCACTGTCTTCAATTATAACATCTTTACACTTCCTTTGAATATCAAGTGCATCTCCCCAAAGAGTGTCTAAACACTGAGGGTTATGTGGCATTATTAAAGTTCCCTCAGGTACTCTTGGAACAGCACCTCCTACACTATTAATTCTTCTCACGTTAAATTCTCCTTTCTAATACGCTTTAGTTATACATTGCATTATGTATTGTCTGCATTATAGCACTACATTAGAGTACTGTCAATTAACTCCCTAACAGATGTCTCCTCTGCTCTTGTTACTCTTGCAATTACTATCTGCCCATTATTATGAAAGTAGTTTTTGATATGTGTAATAGCTTCCTCTTTAGTGTCAAAGGATAAGAAGCTATCAAAGTAATACTGTCCTTTACGCTCTTTCTGTTTTTTAGGGTAAGGACGATAAACTCCTATCTCATAACGTACTTCAATTACTTTTGGGTCTTCCTCTTTAGCATAAGGGTTATCAGTGCGTGACTTTAACTCCTGTACAAGTGCTTCTGTGGTAGTCTCTGCAAGGCTAAAGCAAGCGTCCTTTACTTGTACAAACTTAAACTTCTGACCCAACATATCTGCTAAAGTGTCACTTATCTCTGCTAAGAAGTCCTCTATGTAATATGTAACTACTTCGCCTTTAGCTGATAACTTCTTTAGTACCACTATATCTCTGCTCTCTGTGTTACTTACCCTCAAACTTGATACTGCAAGTACTGTATAAAAAGACCCTGAACAGTGACGGTATATCTCATTAACTCTTATCTGCATTTTCAAGTCTCTCCTCTTCTTCATCTACTATCTTTTCAATCTTTCTAAGTGCGTCAGCAGAGTACCTTGTGAGACTTGCATAGTAGTCTCCAAAATGGTGAAATAGCTTAAATGCTATACGCTTTCTATCCAAATACTCTTGTGCTTCTTCACGACTTGCAAACAGTATTTGAGGTGTACCCATTTCGACTCTCTCATAAAGGTCTTCCACATAAAATTGTCTTACATCATAACTTACTTGTCTTTTCTCATCTACCTGTGCTACAGTAAGGTACTTTCTACCTACTCTTACTATTTGGTACTCTGCTATCTCATCACTTCTGACAATAGAGTACATCTTCTGCCCTACGGCATACTTTTCATTACTCATTTCAATTCCTCCTCATTGTAAAATAAAAATACCCCATAGCTTTTCAGCTACGAGGTATTCCCTTGGATAGTGACTACTATAACCAAAACAACTAAAACACCAATGGTGGATTACCCACCTCAAAACACAAGATACACATTTTGAGATACTTAAAACACATACACCGAGAAAGTGTCAAATGTCAAGTTAAGTAGGTCCATAGGGGAGACCAAAAGTAGTAACCTACAGTTTAAAACTTGGGGGAAATTGAATAATATAAAGGAAACATACATTCAATGTTATATTTACCACGTCACTTAACTTTCCTGTATCTTGTGCTTTGAGATGGGTCGGACTTTGCTATTTTAAGTCCGACCAATCGGAATGGTGCGATTAGCAATAGTAGAAATCACTTCATCAGCATTAAAAGTATAACACATTTATGAATTTTTGTCAACTACCTACGTTTAACTAAGTGTCTTATCTTTAACTTAGGAAATACCTCAGGCTTTTTCGGCTCTTCTGTTATCACTTTTTGAGTACTCCAACGGTCAACTTCTTCGTCTGAAAGTAGCTTCCAAACTTCTTGCATTAACTTCTCTTTTTCCTTATCTTCATACTTGAAGCACCCTATAAAATCTTGAAACATCTCCTGATACTCTTTTAACTTTTCATCAGTCAATCGGCTAAAAGGTCTACCTTTCAATGCTATTCTCTTGTTATTCATCACATATTCTCCTATTCTGCGGTGCATAAATGTACTTATTAGAGCAATCCTCCATATTTATGATAAAAGTACAGGGCAGTTGCTATTGCCACTGTTTGCTTTGTTTTCTCTTGCTTAAACAGCAACTGATTATCCTTAATTACAAGTACATTATTGTCTTTGCTTTTAATCTCCACATTAGGTAACTTATGCTTATAAGTACTCATTACTACTCCTCCTTGTTCTCTTGTGGGTAAGGTGTAACTTGCTCATAGTCTCCCCAATGTTTTTCAGTATATATTTCATTTGGCTTAATTGAACGGTACATAAACTCCAAGTCTACTTTCTCTTCAAGTGCTTCTCGGACTTCCTCTGTCTTGCAATCTTCATCAGTGATAAGTTCGCTCAACTCGTCCATAAAGTACTTAAATCTTTTCAATCTCATATTACCGAAATTAAACTTACAGTGTAGTACGTCTAAGCAAAACAGTAAAAACGTATTAGTTACCGTACTTGTTACTTGTTCCACCAATTCTGTACGCTTTAACTCTATTGCTTTTACTACTATATCATCTAATTGGTCTTGTGTCAATTTATAGACTTTCTTACCTTGTTCATTGTACCCTTGCTTTTTCATTTTACGTCGTTCTGCTCTATTCATCACTTATTTCTCCTTAATACTGAAAACTACCTGTAAGGGTGATTTTCTCACCTGCTGAATAACTCTCTATACTCTCTAAGTCGGCACTCACTGCGGATATTTGGGGACTGCCTTTCTCTTTAATAGTGTTTACTGTATAGTCCTCCTCTACCATTTCTACCTCTATATCATACCCCGCAGGGTACTTGCTTAACTCTGCTATTAACTCCCAAACTTTCATACTATGTAACCTCTTTCTTATAACTACTTTACACTTTTCTATTTCCTCTTCTGTATAAGTACTCTTGATATACTGATAAAATGTAATATCACCCATAACAGCATTTAGAGAGTTCTTAAACTCTGCACTCCATAGTGCATACACAATTCTTTATAACACTTTATGTTCATTACTACCTCCAATATCTACAGCAGAAAGTCGGCTCGACCTCTAACTGCATTACTTCGTTTATTAACCCTCTCTCATACTTTAAATTCAGTACTGTATCACTTGCAAACTCGGCACTGCCCTGTATATACTTTTCATAATACCCATTCAACAACTCACTAAGGTCCTTTTTTATCTGTACTCTTTTCTTGATACCTACTCTTACACTGTTAAGGTCAAATACATTCATAATACCTTTTATCATCTCTTTGATAGACAGTACATCTACTAAATGTGCCTCTGCACTTATGTTCATATCACTTTCACTCAAATACTTATCCAACAGTACATCAAAACCATAGTCAAAGTCTATATCTTCGGTCAGTCTCAAGCACTTACCGTCTTTATAGTACTTGCAATAAAAGCAACTCTTAAACTCTTCATTCATCATACTCTACCTCCACTATGAAATCTTCTACTATTAGCTTCTCCTCATCAGAACATATAGTCATTACAGGTTTTGCATTTACTCTACCACTTGTCTTTAACAACATAACTTCATTAAAATCATTTGCCATTGCAGAGGTAATATTAAAGTCAAGTGGTCCGCCTATGTACTTACCTTGTACACTCTCAAGCACTTCTGTAAACGTCTCATTACAACCCTCTACTAATATATCATCAAGCATTATTGCTACTCCTAAATTGTCTACAGGGTTAAACTTGAACCGTATCTCACAACCTGTATATCTCAATATAGTATCTCTTATCTTAATAAGTATTATTGGGTGTTTATTTACGTCCCACTGTTTGTTCATTTCAAGGGCTTGTTTGAACAACTGCATTAACTGTACTCCAAACCTCATTTTTATATACCTCACTTTCTCTTCATTTGGTGTAGCTACATTATAACACTGTCAAAGCACTATTGCAAATTGGACACCGCCTCCATTTTTCACTTAGATGTGTAATATTAACTATATTATAATATATTATATATAATTATATTCGTATATACCTAAAGGTATATACTCATAGTGCAAGCACCCTTGCACTTAAAACTTTCTGCTTAAATTCTTAGCATTTTAGTCTATTCTCTTTAGGTCTTTTCAGGTCTTTTATGCTATCCATAGTGCTTAGTAGTGTAAATTTAGCTTTTCTTACTTATTCCGTCTTTTAGAACTGTTTCTGCTCTTCTCAGGGCACTTTCCTTAGGTCTTTATACACTCTTTTTTAATTATGGTACACTTACACCTCTGTTTTTATACACCGAGAATATTTTTACACCACGCTTACTCGCCTTTTGCACAACGCAACCTCTGTACAGTACTGTATTTTATGGTACACTCCTACCCTCAATTTTATCACCAATATTATGGTGTGTGGCTCAGCAGGCGGACTAAAGTAAGGCGGTTTAAGGGGGGGGTCTGTTTTGATTATATGCAATTTTTTTACATAAGTTATTCATTGTATAACCTAAAATAAGAAGTTTGCAAGTGCGACAAAGAAAATAAATTTTAGTTTTAATTTTGAAGTTGTTGTGAACAAGTACAAAGCAAGGCAAACATCAAGTATTGTTATGTGAATTGTATACAAACATAAAGTAGTTTTACTACTCACTGAAAATCTTAGTTTTAGTTTATAAAAATTTCAAAATTGAATTTAAGTTTCAAGTTTTGTTTGAAGAACAAAAGCAGGAAAGAAAGAAGTTAAAGAATGAAAGCGAAGAACACAAAGAACAAATACAAAAGAAAGAAAATCAATGCAATATTTAAGTTATTTCATTCACAAATCAAGGAATAATTTGTTATTTATGCTTGACTGCATTTATTATGTGATGTTTAAAGTAGTTGAAGTATTTAAAGCAAATGCAATAACAAAAGTGCTTATTTTGATTTTTAAGGGCTTAAAATAGTACACTTGAAAAAAGGCTTAAAATTTTCCGAATTAGTAAGGCGAAAACACTTAAAATGCCCTATATTATGAAAGACCTATATATGCCTATTAGTAATGCTTATACTAAGATTATATAACTTTTTGAGACCTCAAATAGGAGCATTGTGTGACCTAATGTGACCTAAAATATTGTGAATTTTCGGTTTTTGGGAATTTTAACCCAAAAGTTGCATTTTAGCAAAGTCACTTAAAAAATCTGTGAAGTCTTTAGCATATTAGTTTATTTGGACTTTTGTTAAAATGACTATCAAAGCTTCTTTACCTTTCGGAATAGGGCAGTAACTTTGGTAGAGCCAATCATCTTTACCTCAGTAGCTATATAGGTCTGTAGTACCTTAGTAATAGCCTTGACCTCCCTTTAGTCGCTATTCTCACCAAAAGCTACATAGTGCCACTAATACAGTAGTGTACCTCCTTAAGGTATCTTGCTTATGTCTATTTCAGAAAGACCGACCTTTTTTGTCAAAGCCAAACCATAGCACTATATCAGAGAGCAGAAGTACTACCCACCATTACCAAAGTCAGTATAACCTCAGTGAGAAGTATCTGAGTAATACCTCAATACCTCTATGTACTGAGTAGCCACTATCCAATCTATATGCAATATAAATGCACTGTTGACAACTCACAGTGCATTCATTTTTAAATTACTTGTTATTCAAGGCTTTCAAGACTTCAAGCGTTCTGTGTAAGGGGCAATCTATGCAAACTGTATTGCACTTTGCATATATGCGGTACTGCTTACAGTTCTCACATAACACTTGTGCGGACTTGTTTAATGTTTCAATATTCATTTGTTTCTCACTTTCTCATTTTTTCAGTTAGTAGTGTTATGACTGTAAATGTGTTGTCGCTCATTTACTGTATAGACTGTATCACATATAATACTACTTGTCAATAGTTTTTATAGAATTTTATGAAAATCATATATAATGCCAAGATACTGATTATATCAAGTATTGAGCCACCAAAACCTATGTACTTTTCACCACTACTGTAGCTATACATTACCAACCATAGTTACTTACTGTACAGTGTGTAGACCTAAAATACCATAGTATCTCAGGACAAAAAAATAAGACCCTCCAACCTTTTACAGTCAGAGGGTACTCATTAAATTCCTTATCACTCAATTCCCTTTTCGTCACACTCGGTATCAATTTCATCAAGTATTTCCAAGAAGTCATAGAGCATTTCAAGTGGTAGTCTAATACCTTTCTTAGTAGGACCTGAATACTTACTTGTATCGGTGTAGTGCCTAATGTCTATCATAGGGAGACCATATTCTCCTCCCCTTGCTACACTAAACACTAACTTATTAGTATCTCCAAGTACTAATTCCTTTTTCTCTAATAAGTCAGGGTAGCTATCATCATCTACCACTCTTTGCTTTGGCTTCTCCTCTACAGGCGGTTGTACCAATTTCTTAGGTCTTATAATTTTCATAGTGTTTCTCCTTTCTCACTCTTAAGTATAGTAGTTCCAAAGTACCGTTAAGTACTTTGTTCAAGGTACTAACTGAGTGAGGTCGTTAGTACCCTGCTCAAAATATTTAACGGATTGAGTACAGACCCACTACTAAAGTCTTATACTCTATAAAGTGTATTACCTATTCAGTAATACACTCTAACAGTATACGACCTATTCGTTGTCTTTGGTGTCTTTATCCTCTTGAGGTACTATCTGTTCAAATACCTCTGGAGGTACAAGTAGTAGTCCCTTTTCAAGTACTTCAGGTTTAAAAGTCTTTTCAGCAGAGGACTTTTCCATTACTGCGTATCTGCCTGTGGGATAGTAAGGGTCTTGTATAGGGAGCTGACCCTCCGCTTGTGGTTTGGTGTCTACCTCTATCAATACAACGCCTTTATCCCAAATTTCTTTGCACTTGTCACAAGGCTCATATTCAAGTCAAGTATGCAGTTCTTTGGTGCTTCAAAGTCTTCGCCTTTTCTGTAGTTACCAATATGACCGCATAAAGCTATTTCGTTCTTGTGTTCACCACACCAAAAACAGATTGGTATAGTTGGGTTTACTCCGTATTTTTTGCTTAGCTTAATTCCATCTTTACTCATAATATGTTCCTTTCTCACTCTTAGTGTATGTTTTTCTTGAAGTATTAAATACTCCATACAAGGTACAAGTACTGTACTTATACCCTGTGTTGCAATACTTAATTCTTCGACCAATCAAAAAAGGGTTTTGCAGGTCGCATATGGTTGTAGAAGTGTTGTACCAATTCAGGTATTTCCAAGTCGTCTAAGTACTCTTCTTGTACCTCTCTGTACAGCTTACTTACTCTTTCCCATAGTCTTGCTGTTCTTTCACTGTAACTATCATACCACCACTTGTCTTGTTCAAGTAGTTTGTTAAGCTCTGCAAAAATTAATGTATAGTATTCAGATACAGAGGTATTAATCTTACCTACTGTAACTTTTGTTATGCCATTAAGTACTCTTTTCAGCTTAGCACCTAAAGTGTTACTAAAGTACCAATATGGAAGTACTGTACCTTTGCAGGTCAAAGCAGGAAAGCCAATACCTTTCTTATACAAGTTATAGTTCTTAACTTTTCCGTTTCTGTACTGTAGTACAACCTTTTCAATGTGTTGTCTTACAAGCGGACTTTTAGTGTCTGTTTTTTTAGTCATAGTGTATCTTCCTTTCTCACTCTTTTGTTTTAGTAGTTCTAATGACTTGCCATCATCAGTGCATAAGTAGTCAGCTTATACAGACACCCCAAAAGGGGTGTTTCGGCTCTTATTCTGCTTCGGTAATGACTTCATAAAGTTCAAATTCACAACCGTTGGCAAAGCGTGTAGCTACTGTATCACCTGTAGTACTGTCTTTAACTTTTTCAGGCTTTAACTCTTGGTCTCTATACACGAACATTGCTTCTGTATAGTCCGAAAGAGCATATACTGCATTTATACCCTCACAACAGTAGATAACTTGCTGTAGGTCTAAGTCGTGAGCAAAACCTTTCTTTGGTACTCGGTCATTAGCTTCATTAAAGTTTGAGTAGCCATATTTCTTTATCAATGGTACAGGGAAGTACGCACCGATTACTAAAGTTTTCTCACCACTTTCAATCGCTTCTCTAAGTTCCTTTATGGTGTGGTACTTGTTAGGTACTGCTACAAGCGTGCCAATGTTTTCATCTTCAATCTTCTCAGGGAAGATAGCCGCCATTGGAGCAGACTTATCTGTAGCACCTTTAGTACTCTTCGGAGCAGATAGCTTTGGTTTTGCCTTACCTTTTGAAGTATTTTTCTTAGGTGCAGGCTTAGCTGTCTTTTCCTCAGGTTTTTCTTCAGGTTCAGTAGCTTTTTCAGTCTTTGTCTTTTTAGCAGGCAACTTCTTTACCGAATTTTCAACAGGTAGTGGTGCAACCGTAGTTTCAATATCAGATATAAGGTCAAGTACCGTTTTCTTGGTACTATTGCTGTACTTCTTCAAAGTGTAGCTGATACGGTCTTTTAAAGACTTTTCTTTAACTACATTTGCGTAACCCTCTAATACTGTTTTCAACTCTGCCTTTGTTAAGTTCTTTTTGTTCATAATGATGAACTCCTTTCTCACTCTTGTATGTGTTTAAATCTAAGTACCTTAGGTACTCAATATAGGGTACGAGTAACACTCATACCCTATTGTTCAGTACTTAAAGTTCGGGGCATTGTTTAATAATATAACAGGCTACTGTTTTGTTAAAATAGTTTCGTTCATCAAAGCTATAATTATCACCTGCACATTGCTTGATGTACTCACAACAGACCTGCATAAAGGTATTCTGTAAGGACTTATGTTCCTTAGTTAGTTCTTGAGCTACTTTTGCAGGATTGACACCTAATACATTAAGTGTATCTGCAATAGTGCTTGCTATTTTCCTTTCATTCATTAGCTTATACGCTTAAAATGTTCAAAGTAACAATAGCCGAACTCTGAGAACAAATTCTCTGTTATATTAAGTACATAGCAGAATGCAGGTGTACCACTCTCTAATAGAGCAGGTGTACAAGGTTGTTCCTCATCATTGAGTATAAAGGTCAAGCACACCATATCTTGAATAGTATTGAAACTGATTGCTACAACTTCTCTATCCTTGTTCGTGCGATTATACTGATGAAACACTGTATCTATAACACTGTCTACATACCTATTATAGCCATCTAATTTTGTTAGAGCAGGTAAGCAGTACAGAAGTACCTGTCTTAAACTTTCATTGTTTACTAATGTTACTTGACCGTTCATCATACTGACTTCAAGTAAAGCCTTGCTCTTAACTGTCAATGCCTTTGTTTTTGGTGTTAGTTCTACTGTATTCATAGTGAACTCCTTTCTCACTCTTAGATTTAATAGTATACAGTATAGCAGGTTAGTAGTAATAGCCATACTGTTTAGTGCTTGTACGCACTAATTATTAAATGTGCCATACACTCAATAATTACTGCATACAAATGGTGCAGGGTGCATATTCACTATGCACTCTGCCACTTTTGTACTCATTTTTAAGAGTGAGTGACAAAGATTTTTTCAAGTTTCTTGTGAGTTTTCGTATCCTGTACTTGCTTTTGTGTAGTGGTACAGGTTGCTAATCTTACAGGTTGGCTACCGTATGTCATTTACTGATGTTTATGCTATTACGGCACACTTAAAGCGGCTAAGCATTGCTACAACACTTTTAATGGTACTTGTAGTAACTGTGTAATGCTTTTCTCAGTCAACTTATCTTATTGTTAATACTGTAGACGTAACAAATCTACTTCTTATGCGTTTTCTAATGTGCATTGTTTATAGACGTAACTATAACAGTGGTTGCTGTCGTTGATGTTTTTTGTTTTTCTGTTGTCTATGGTTATAGTATAGCACATTTTTTGAAATAGTCAACACTTTTTTCGATATTTTTTATGCTTTTCATATGTTTTAGCATTATATACAATACAACAGTATTTCAGTACTGTACTTACTGTACAACTTGTACAATAAAAATACACTGTAGCACATACAGAGCATACAGTGTATTAATTTACAGGGTAACACGCTCAAAGTAGGTCTAAAACGTGTTATATAGTATTATTGATGTACTGTAATGTACAGTACTTTTGAATATATTGACGGCTTAAAACGGCTTACAATGTTGTTATAGTGTATTCTATGTTATGGTATAGTACTTTAGTACTACTGTACTTGTGACGGCTTTAAACGCTTAGTGACTGTATCAGTGATTGAATACTCTTGTACTTTGTACTGTACTTGCTATAGGTCTTTATACAGGGTGTAAATGCTTCTACAGGTGTAACAGATATACAGTACTTATACAGTACTTAAACGGCTTCACTCTTACAGTGCATAGTACTTTACTTTGTACTTAATCTCTTTAGCTTTATAGTACTCTTTAGACCACGTGTACTTTTTACTTCTTGTTCTACCTTTTCTACTACAGGTACTGTACTTTGTTTAATACCAACCAACCTTTTCTTCACTCTCTTTAAAGGTGTATCTTCCCTCACTTTAATCAGTGCGGAGGAGATAGTGTCCTGTAATAAACCGTCCAAGTACTCATCTCTATGTTCATACTCGTACTGTCTCCTAATCATTACGTCCTCTCTTAGAGTATAGTTGTATTCCATACTTCTTACTGCCCTTTTAAAATTACTGCTTTTTCTGTACCTTAGCACATATCTTTTAGCGGTGTTCAGTAGTACTTGTACACACTTACCACAGCCTAAAACTATATGCTCAGGGTAGCAACGTAATTGATACCAGTTATCTTGTGTCTTTACTATATACAATGCGTTCTTCATTTTAGTTACCTCACTTCTTTATCATTTGATAACACAATTATAACATAGTACTTTCAGGGTGTCAAAATACCCTCTAAAGTGGTTAATACTTTTCGACCTAAAATACAGTACTTTTTATGTACCTATTACAGTACTCAAGTACAGTACTTTTGAAAGTTCCAAACAGAGTTTATACCTTTCATATAATAGAGATATATAAAGTAGTGTATAACATAATCTAACCTACCAATCTGTATCTACCCTTAGTGTAAAAGTACTGTACTGCCACCTATTCCTCTCCTCTAAAAGTACTGTATTTTT
>ERZ791654.445-NODE-445-length-24226-cov-6.475984_pt1 | contig 24226 bp, 20 predicted proteins | sample MGYA00509960_ERZ791654 | MGnify/ENA primary metagenome ERZ791654 (study PRJEB30046, sample SAMN00715198) | human gut metagenome | study: EMG produced TPA metagenomics assembly of the A metagenome-wide association study of gut microbiota in type 2... | reverse complement strand
ACCCCTGCATCTTAAATTAAATGAATTGAATTTAAAAGCATGAATGTTCAAGAATAAATAATTTGACTATTCGTAGAAAGTAACTGTCTAAAAGCTACTATATGAAACTTATGCTTTGGTAGTAGACTAGCATAATCGAACTGAACATGTCAAGGACTTTTTCAAGAACGCTTGACAGCGTTTTGTATTTATTTCGGGGATTAATATATTTTCCAAATATTGTTGGATACACCAGAAATTGCCGGTTAATCACTTGGTATCTAACAATGATATCGGATGCCGGATAACCGTTTTCCATTTTTCAGGAGCAACTTTTCTTGCATCTGAAAGATAAATTTCATGATGCAATCTATCTCTTGACAGATCATTTTTATATCCATTTTCCCGCAAATATGTATCCATGATTTCAACAGTCGCCGGTTCATCATCAAATGCTCCAAAATGCATAATTTGAACGCACAAGCCTTCTTCTATCGTGATAAATTCTGCCAACGAGCAATCCAGTTTCTTCTTTTTTGTAGCGGTTTCTACCGCCCAATCAAAATCCTTCTTCGTAATAAAATCCGGAAGTCTTATCACGGAAATCCAATTAAATGCATCCTTATTTGAGTAATCAATCCCATCAACATCATCCTGCCACCAAAAACCTTCGAGCGGCGGCACAACATATTCGAAGAATCCTTCTATTTTGTACTCCGTCTTGTAACTCATCTTAAGTGTATATGCAACTGCATATAAAACGCCAATCGCCTGCTGATACGCACCATCCTTTTCATTCGGATTGCCTTTTCCTCTTACTGCGATATAGTTTGCCTTTGGAACATTCACTATCTCCGGCTTGTTCTTCGGCATATAAAATTCCTTGTATTCCTTCTTAAAATCAAACGCCATTTGTTCTCCCTTTTACATTCTTTCGCTTCAACACCTCATACACGCCAAGCAATATACACCCAACGGCATAACACAGGATATCTTTCCAATCAAATACGGAACCGACCAGAATACTTAAGAAACGATTTTTCTGCCAGCCTAATGCTTCCACAATATGGAACATCTGCAAAGCCTCGACCAGTGCCGCAAAAATAAATACATACAGCGGTAACAGTTTGCATCGCTCCGGTACAAATATTCTTATAAACGTATATATCACAACCACAACCAGCACGTCACCAATATATGGTCTTACAAATGCATCATGCACATATATCGCAATCAACACTTCAATCAATAGCAAAATCACAGTTGCTATTGCATATCCGATTCGCTTCATGTTCTTCTCCATTCAACAACATGCACTATAATCTTCCTCTGTTTTCTTCTATCCATTTAACCGCATAGTCAACGATCTGTCTCTGACTCATTAATTTGACTGTTGCATTTCCAATCTGAACGGTATGTACTGTATGGAATTTCTCGAAATCTTCTCCAATCTGTGTAAAATCTTCTCCCCATATGTCTCATTATGTTTCATTTTCTGTCGAAAATACCCGACTAATTCCCTTAAAATTCATACTTTCTCAACTCACAATTCTTTATCCCAAATGCTGCAAATTCCTCATTCGTCATATCGTGGAAATATGATTCAATAATACGGGAGATTCCGTTATGCGCCACCAACAGGTACACCGTTCCTTCGCTTTCCGCTTCTTTCTTAATATCATCCAGCAGATTATAGATTCTCTGGGAAAGCTTCAGCATGGACTCTCCACCATCATAGCTGTTGACAAACTGCGCCTTGGCAACAGAAAATTCCGCACCATTTCGCGGGGTGGACTCATACCGTCCAAAATTCTGCTCTTTTAAGCGCATTTCTTCCTCTGCCGGAACGCCTGTCACTTCCGCAATATGCTTTGCGGTATCTGCCGCACGCATCAGCGGTGAATACAGAATCTTATCAATATGGATTCCTTCTGCCTTGATCCGTTCGCCCAATTCCTTTGCCTGTGTATGTCCAAGTTCTGTGAGTGCAATATCCGTCGCGCCACAGATTTTATTCTCCACATTCCAAATTGTCTGTCCATGTCTTGTAAAATAGAAGTATGCCATCGTATCTGTTCCTCCTGTATTTTCTACTAAGATACTACCATATCTAATCCTTGAATTCCACCACATGTTTCCGTTTCCAGATCGGGAAGAGATTCCGCTGGCAGATATAATTCTCGCGCTCTTTGATTCCAACCGCGTGGAAAAATGTCTTCCACATATCGGTATATTCATCCTCGTACTCCTCCGTCTTCCGAAGCGTCTCAAATTCCGCATCAGTCAGATAGCGCAGATAATTCGTTCCATCCTTCGGGTGCACGCACGCAGTCTTCCTTGTATCATCAATGATCATCCAATGCTCTGACGGCATACGATCTGCAAAATGTCTGCCAACCAGCATGATCACATCGCTTTTCGGTTCCAGATGGCTCACATAGACTTTCCCATTTAACGACTGAAACCGCGCGAATTCCCGGAAATGGTGGCTCTCATTCCCCACCTTCCGCCGTAGTTCCAATATCCGCATCACATGCGGGTTCGTATAATAATCAAGCACACGGCAGCCAGCGGCGAATCCAACCCGCAGGAAATTATAGATTGCCTGCAATGCATCTTCCTCCGCGGAGAGTGTCGCATAATAGACATCCATATACGCCTCATCCGAGATATCTCTCCGAATCGAACGGATCACCTTCTCTGCCTTTTCGGCATCACCGTCCACATGGATGTACTCATCAAACATCGTCTGTTGAAATATCGGTTCTTTCTTCACTTGTATCTGATTGTGACCGATCCGCACGGCTTCCACCCACGCATCATAGATGCAGGTCATGATATCCTCCAACCGGTCTTTACATGTATATATCTTCATAGCTATCATCTACCCAATTCCGAAATCCGCCAGAGACATCTGCGTGAACGATTCATTCGCGTGCTCCGCCTTCCATATATCCTTCTGATCGACACCGGTCAACTGCCTTGTGATATACCCTTCCTCGATCGGTGTGTGATACATCTGCCTGCCGCCGCAGGTAATGAAATATTGTGCCCGTTTCAGCACGACACCCATCTTCTTCAGGGAAGCGAAATCAAGCCTGCCGTAACGTCTTGCGTATGTGATCCTCCCTGCCGATTTCGGTCCGATGCCCGGCACACGGAGTAACATCGCATAGCTTGCAGTCTGCACTTCCACCGGAAATTGATCCAGATGCCGCAGTGCCCAGTCGCACTTCGGATCAACCAGTTCATTGAAATTCGGCTTCTCTTCTGATAACAATTCTCCCGCCTGGAATCCATAGAACCGGAGCAGCCAGTCCGCCTGATACAACCGGTGTTCCCGCAGAAGCGGTGGCGGTGTTCCAATCTGAGGCAATACCTTATCCTCATTCAGCGGAATATACGCCGAATAAAAGACCCGCTTCAAGTCGAAGCCCTGATACAACTGCTGTGTCGTCTGCAGCAACGTATAATCGCTCTCGCCGGTTGCCCCGATAATCATCTGCGTGCTCTGTCCCGCCGGTGCAAACCGCCGCTTTAATTTCGACATATCGAGCGGTGCTAGCTGATATGCGTTATCCCATGTGAGAGCACTGTCCAGAACCGTTCCGTTCATCTTCGCAGCCAGATTCGCAATCGTATTCTGCACATCTGTCTCTCCAGTTACCGAACCACCTGAACCTGCGCCATAATTTTTCTCTTCAGCCTTGTTTCCATAAGAACTCCTAGACTCCTGAACTACTGCTCCATCCGCAACGATTTTCCCGGCTTTCTTCTCCTTCATCAACCCATCCGCGAACTGCTTCTTCGACTCTGTCCCGAAGATACTCTGCTTCAGGAACTGATTGCCTTTGCTTCGCTCCATGTGTGCGGATTTCCCGATTGCCATCCGATGCGACGCGATCGTGTTCCGCACCTTTCCCATCGGATCTAAGATCGTCTGCATCGTCTTATTCGGTGCCAGTGTCCGCAGTCCTTCCTCCGTCGGCAGTTCCATATTCACGCTGATACGGTCTGCCAGATATCCTGCTGCCGCAAGCAGTTCATCCGATGCGCCGGGAATCGTCTTCACATGGATGTAGCCGTTAAAATGATATTTCGTCCGAAGCAGAAGCAATGTCTCGCACATCTTCTCCATCGTGTATGTCGGATTCTTCAGAACGCCGGAGCTTAAGAACAATCCTTCAATATAATTCCGCTTGTAGAATTCGACCGTCAGCTCGCAGATCTCCTGTGGCGTGAAGGTCGCCCGCTTCACATCATTGCTTGCACGGTTGATGCAGTATTTGCAATCATAGACGCAGTGATTCGTCATCAAGATCTTAAGCAGGGAGATACACCTGCCATCCGAAGCAAAGCTGTGACAGATGCCGCAAGCTGCCGCATTGCCGAGTTCTCCTTTCTTCCCCCGGCGATCCGATCCGCTCGACGTACACGCCACATCGTATTTGGCAGCATCCGCAAGAATCTGCAGCTTCTCCTGTGTTGTATATTCTTCTATGTAATTGTTTGTAATCTCTGTACTCATGTCCTCATTATACGAACAAACGTTCTTGGATGCAAGGATTTTTTGCGAACATCCGTTTGTTTTTTTCATAAATTTTCTAAAAACATCAAAACAGGCGAAGCAGAATTTCCACTTCACCTGTTTCAAGATTACGCCACTACCCGTTTCTTCGCCGACACGATATTCGCCACAATAATATAGAACACGCCATATAAAGCCATCACCAGCATATTGATAAATACCGGTTTCAGCCCCGAGACGCTTACCGTCTCCAGTGTCTTCAGATATTCATTCGTCTGAATATACCAGTACGCCGGGAAGATACGGCCCACGGCAAGCACACCATCCGGCAACCATTCAACCGGAATAAATGCACCACACAGAAATGCCGAGCCGAGTGCCACAACATTCACGATTCCATTGACCGCCTCCTTGTTGTTGAAGATGCTTGATATCAGGAATGCCATCGTCAATGCACACAAGGTGAATACGAACGAATTCGCCAGATACATGGCTCCCTGCGCACGAAACATTACCTTCCCGACAATCACGAAACTGATCAGACCGTAAAACAGCCATAGTGCGATTGCAAAAAGCAGATTCGATGCAAGCAGGATCGCATTATGCTTCTTATAATTCATACTGCTGATCGTGATACGCTTGCGGATCGGCAGCTCCTGGAAACTCGTAAGTACCAGACAGATCACGAAGATCGCACCGGCAAGCAGACTGTAGCTTGCAAAATTATAATAACCCGCTGCCTTCGACATGCTGTTTGTATCAAGTGTCGTCGTCACATGCACGGTTGATGTCTGTTCCAAAGTCTGCGTGATATCCTTACAGACTTCCTCCTCATTCAGAGATATGTTTTTTTCATCCGGATTCGCCTGCAGAGCGGCATCCACGTAGTTTTGCTGTATGGCAAGATAGCTTTCGACCATCATCTGCGCGAAGCTCGCATCCGCCGACTGGCAGCTCTTATATCGAAGTTCCGGGTTTTCGCCGTTCAGTACCGCCTGCCGGTAGCCCTGCGGAATATAGATTACAAATGCTACCTGCCGGTAGAAGATTGCATCGTCGATTTCCTCTTCGCTTTTCAGTTCTTTACGTTCGCTGTGTGCCGCGATATAATCTGTAAAATTCTTCGTGATTCCGACATTTTCATCCTGATTTACAATGACAATTTCCGGCTTGTCCGCAGTAAACTGGTTCGCTGTATCCCCGCTTTTCGAGTTGATACCACCGAACAATAGAAGCAACGCCGTATACAGGATCACCATGCCTTTACATTTGTTCAATACATGCAGAAATGCTTTAAATACTGTCATACTTCTGCCTCCTTAATCCCTGTGCGGACACAAGCAGCATGAAGGCAGAGAAGATTCCAAGACTCGCTACATCCATCCAGAAACGCTTGTCCACACCATAATAATACAGTGCATAATATCCATCCGTGATCATCGCCGCAGGGTTGATCTTATCTAAGAACGGCACATGTTTCTCGATGATATATTTCATGGTAATTCCCATCATGCCAGACAGGAAACAGCACGCCATCGTGATGCCGATCAGGATTCCAAGTTTTCCATTCTCGCCGGTCTTGACAACCGTCGTCACCATAATCGCAAACGTCAGCCCCGCCAGACTCCCCGCAAGTGCCAGCAGGATCACATATGGCAGATTCTCCCCGTAATCGACTTTCATCACGAAGATTGTATACACAAACAGAATCGCAAGCCCGATCAACTGCGTGCAATATGCAGCAAGCAGCGAGGAAAATATTGTCTTTGCCTTTCTGATTGGAACGATGGCTGTACGCTTTCCGAGATTCCCCATGTTCGGAAGATTCCGACTCAGCGCCGTCATTCCAAGGATACCGCCATACAGACACGCCATCGCAATCAATGTGTAATACTCAATCATCGTATAGCTTAGGTTCTTGCGGGATGCATCGACCAGGTTCGACTCTCTGCCTGCAACCTGTTCCATTACGTCTTTGTAGAGTGCCTCGATATCCGGCATAGTGCCCTGCTCAATCTCATTTTGTACACGTTTTTCCATGATTGCAGAGGTATGTACGATCTCGTCTACCACATATTGAAGCACTGTCTGGTTGATACCATTTTCGTGAATCCAGATCTCCGGCTCCGCGCCATTCATGTACAGCACGCCGTCGACATCCCCATCCGAAAGCAGCGTATCTGCTTCATCCTTCGACACATACACCGTGTCAAACATCTGCTCATCGCTTGATTCATCGCTCAAAGTCTCAAATGTCCGGCGGAATGCTTCGTTTCCCTGAAAATCCTCGTTATCGACAATCGCAATCGGGATCACGTTCAGCTTCTCGCTGTTCTCGATATTGGAGAATGCCAGCTTGAACATCGTGCCAAGCACGAGCGGAAACACAAATGTCCAGAACAAAAGCATCCGGTTCCGCATCAGGACTTTGAATGTATACTTAAAGTTATGTCCAAACATCAGTCTCTAAGCTCCTTTCCGGTCAGCTCCAGGAACACATCGTTGAGCGTCGGACGCTCGGAGAAGATCTTGTTGCAGGTGATTCCCGCCGCACTCAGTTCCTCGATCAGCTTCGCCACGTTATTTTTGCCGCTCTTATAGGTGATTACAAGCTGATGACCGGCATATTCTGCCTTGTCAACATTCGGTGCCGCCTGCAGCTTCTCTAAGAATTCCGCTTTGAAATGCTTCGTCTCAATCGTAACCTTCTCCTCGATCTTCGCCAGTGCCTTTAACTCGTCGGACGTTCCCTGCGCAATAATTTTTCCCCTATCCAATATGATGATCCGGTCACACAGAATCTCGACTTCTTCCATATAATGTGTCGTGTAACAGATTGTCGCGCCATCATCCCGCAGCTTCCTGATACCATCCAAAATGTTGTTCCGGCTCTGCGGATCGACCGCAACCGTCGGCTCATCTAAGAAGATCAGCTTCGGCTTGTGCGCGATACCACATGCGATATTCAATCTCCGGAGTAATCCGCCCGACAACTGCTTCGGATAATATTTGCGAAATTCATCCAGTCCGACCAATGCGATTGCATCCTCGATATCCTTCTTCCGCTCCTGCTTGTCCTTCACGTACAATCCACAGAAATAATCGATATTCTCATACACCGTAAGTTCTTCAAACACCGCTACCTCCTGGAAAATGACTCCGATATCCCGCTTGATCTTATAGGCATCCGGTGTCATTTCCTCGCCGAAGATCTTGATACTTCCCGCGCTGTATTTTAACAGCGAGAGGATGCAGTTGATCGTGGTTGATTTTCCACTTCCGTTTGGACCAAGCAGCCCAAGGATTTCTCCCTGCCGGATCTCAAACGACAGGTCATCGACTGCCTTTTTCTGTTTATATTCCTTTGTCAGATTCTTTACTTCTACAACTGCGCTCATTTCGCTTTTCCACTCTCCTTTTTATTCCCAGCAATTGCGATATTGTTTCTATATATTTCAATATTGATTTATACGATATACAATGTATTGAATCTGAGAAGTTCTAAATGTTCTGATCTATATTTCCATCCAATACGCCACCGCCGCCAATTCGCCATCCATGGCAGTGGCGGCTTGTTTGAACATCGTGTTCAAACATGGCTAATATAATTACAGAACATTAAGAACTTCTATGATTCAAACATATCGTATATCTTTATAAATCAATATTAAAATATATACTGAAATCAATATCGCAATTTCCGTGGTTCATATTTATTCATCCCTCGGCTTCTTGTCATACATGCTTCCGATCTTCATTTGTCTTACGGTGTCCGTCAGCAGTTCTTCAATCTGTTCATCCGTAAATGCAACCGTTCCCGTTGCAACCATGCTTGCGATTCCATGTGTGAAAATCCACACTTTCAGATGAAATGCTTCCTGTTCCGTCCTGTCATACCCGGTGAATTCTGCACCTTTCTCTAAAATCTGATTCCCCATATTATCCTTCTCAATAAATTCCGTCGGAGAAATCTTCGAATCTCCCATAAATAATATCTTGAAGAAATCCGGGTAATCCTTCGCAAACCGGATATACGCAAGTCCCATGCCCCGATATGCCAGCTCTTCCTTAGAGCCTTCGATCATATACGACTGGTATATCTTCTGGATGTGTAAGATCGTCGCTTGCTTTAAGTCCTCCATGTTCTCAAACTGATAGAAGATCGGCTGTACCGAACATCCAAGCTCCTTTGCCACCCGCCGTGCATTGATCGCAGATAAACCTTCTTTCTTCACGACAGCACTCGCCGCCTCAATAATATCTTCCTTCAAAAACTTTGTTGCCCTTGGCATAATGTCCTCCATATTTTATAACTTTTGTTATGTAACTTTTGTTATATTATAAAGAACAAAAAAAGAAACGTCAAGCAGATATCGATGAAATGCAGCTACATTCCTGTCACCTGCACGTTCATCTGCCTGACGTTTCCTTTTTCTGATTCTATATTATTACTTAGTTAATCACTATTGTTACTGCAATTTGCGGCGTCGATTGCGAGTACCAGCATTAATCCTAAGATCTCATCCTCCGGATTCGCAATATCAATCACATAAGTATCTCCCCAGCGGAACAATTCCTTGCTGATATGTGCGATACAATAACTTCCATCATACACATCATAATCCCATCCGAAGAGATCCCCCTGCACCTGCCAGCCATGATATTCGATATCATATCGCGGCGTAAAGAGGGAGAACCGTCTCTGAATCCGACCGATTGTCCGTCCGCCGATCTCGACTTCGAACACCGGAAGCAGATGGAATATTTCCTGATGAATCACACCGATTTCCTGATCATACATATCATAGATATGCATATGATGACCGATATTGAAGAATTCCGTCTTCACAAAATATTTCGGATTGCCATATTCATCGTAGATGTCATACGTATCCGTCCACGCAAATACGCGCTGCTTTATCATTAACCGCATAGGTTATCTCCTTATAATACAAGATCCTTCATCGAATGCAGTCCAATTGCTAGTGTCGACGTGTTGTGCATCAACGCCGAGGTTGTCGGCTGGATCACACCTGCCACACCAAGCACGATCAGTCCGGTATTAAATCCGACGATTGTTCTGTAATTTCTTCGGATTCGTCTTGTCAGTGCGGTACTGATCTTCCGCAATGTGATCAGTTCATTCAAGTTATCTGCTCCAACGGTAATGTCCGCGATCTCCCGTGCAATTTCTGCACCATCACTGATTGCAATACCGATATCTGCTGCCGAAAGTGCCGGTGAATCATTGATACCGTCACCGATCATGATAACCTTATGTCCCTCTGCTTTCGCACGCTCCACGTAGCTTGCCTTATCCTCTGGAAGTACCTCAGAATAATACTCGTCCACGCCAACCTTCCGTGCGATCGCACAGGCTGTCCGCTCACTGTCACCGGTCATCATAACAACCTTTGCAAATCCAAGCTCTTTCAGTGTCCGGATCACATCGGCTGCCTCATCACGGATCGGATCTTCGATACAGATGACAGCCACCAGTCGTCCTTCTACTGCCATATACAGATGTGAATATTCCTCTGGCAATGCATCGAACTTCTCCTGCATACCTTCCGGAACCACACAGCCCTCATCTTCAAATACAAAATGATAGCTGCCGATAATTGTCTTTCTTCCTTCTACCGTAGTAGAAATACCATGTGCTACGATATAGGACACCTTCGAGTGGACCTCTTCATGCACCAGATTCTTTTCGCTTGCCGCATCAACAACTGCACGTGCCATCGAATGAGGGAAATGCTCCTCGAGACATGCGGCGATCCGCAGCAGTTCATCGCTGTTTTCATTGCAGAACGATACAACATCAACCACGTGCGGAGTTGCCTTCGTCAGCGTTCCGGTCTTATCAAACACGATCGTATCTGCTTCTGCCATCGCCTCCAAGAACTTGCCGCCCTTCACCGTGATGCTTGACTTGCTCGCCTGCCGGATTGCGGACAATACGGAAATCGGCATTGCCAGCTTCAACGCACAGGAGAAATCAACCATCAGGACCGACAGTGCTTTCGTCACATTCCGCGTGAAAAGATACGTTGCGGCTGTACCAAGTAACGTATACGGTACAAGCTTGTCTGCCAGATGCGACGCCTTACTCTCCAGAGAAGATTTGAGTTTCTCGGATTCCTCGATCATCGTGACAACCTTCTCATACCGGCTCGAACCACCGACCTGGCGGACACGGATGCAAAGCTCACCTTCTTCCAGCACCGTTCCTGCATAGACATAGGAATCTGCCTGCTTATGTACCGGCAAAGGCTCACCTGTCATCGACGCCTGATTCACCATCGCATCGCCATCAACAACGGTTCCGTCGAACGGAATTACATTCCCGACATGAATGACAATCTCATCGTCCACGTGGATAGATTCTGCTGATACCTGCACTTCCTGTCCGTCCTTCTTCAACCAGACTTTTCCGATATTCAAGGACATGCTCCGTGCAAGATCCCCGACAGACTTCTTGTGTGTCCACTCCTCTAAGATCTCGCCGATTCCAAGCAGGAACATGATGGAACCTGCTGTCTGGAAATCTCCACGGAATACGGATACACCGATTGCCGTGCCATCCAGAACCGGAACTTCGATCTTTCGTTTTGCTAATGTTTTCAATCCGTTCGTGATGTATTTCACCGAACGGATGGCAGTCAGGGTGTTCGCAATCAGCACCGGCAGCAACGCCCGGTTGATACACCGCAACAGAACCTTATCTACCAGTTTTTCTTTGTACTCTTCATTCACCTGTCTTCCTGAATTAGCAAGATAAGATTCCGGCACATCTGCCGTCTCATAATGGAACCGCCGGAGCGCCGTTATCATCGCTTCCCGGCTTCCCTCATAACAGACAATCGCATCACAGGTCGAATGATTCACCTTCGCAGAACTGACATGTTTCATGCTGTCAAGATAATACTGAAGGATATCGGCTTCCCGGTACGACATATTCTTCTGTGCAACATGAAAACGAATTCTGCCCCGTATCTCATGTTTAATCACAAATTTCATTTTCTTCCGCCTGCTCTTCTGCTTCATCCTCAACTACCTGTGCCTCAGCCTCGATCTCGCGGTCTGCGTTGATCTGCTTTGCCTCAGCATAGATGTCGCTTGCATTCTCCTGTACATTTGTCACAGTTTTCATGACACAATCCTTTGCACGAAGGACAGCGGCTGTACCATGTGAGTACACCTTCTTTGCATCACGGCTTGTCAGAAGCTTAATTCCGGCTGTTCCGAACAATACACCTGCTGCAAAAATCCCTGTTTTCTTTCCATCGATCTTCTTAAAAAAATTTGACATAATATCTACCTCCTGTTAGTCTAATCTAACTACGTATATTATCACAAATTCTCTAAAAAATAAATATTTTTTTACCAATCTCTTCCAAGTTTACTGCAAGCCGATATTACACTGTCTATTCCTAATATAATCAGGTATGTACCTATCAAAAATCCGACTGAGAACAAAGCAATCTGCGGCCAGAATATCATCAGCACACCTACTACCAGACCGATCACATTGATGACCAGTGAGACATAGAAATACCTTCCTCTGTACAAACTCCGGATAAATCCAAGATGACACAGCTTCGATACGCTGTGTGCGATAAACCATAGCGGAAGCAGCAATGTTACAACCAGTTCGCCTATGTGCGGATATGCCATCAGCGCCAGACCGGTGATCACGCTGATCACCCCGGCAGCCAGAGACACGCACGGTGCAAACCCAATGTAACGTTCTGACTTGGCATAGAAGATAATATCGGTAATTCCGGTCACGATTGCCATCACACCATAGAAGATCGTAATCCAACGCAGAATCCCCCCCGGCGATGCAATCGCCAAAGCGCCAAGGATTATAAGAAGAATACCCTCGATCAGTTCCAGCCATCCATAGCCTGTGTGTCTTTTCATAGAGCGGCTCCCCCTTCCTTATTCAGAATCTCCATAAATTCATCACCGGTGATTGTCTCTTTCTCATAGAGGTGCATTGCCAGAATATCCAGCAGACGCTTGTTATCGACAAGCAGCTTCTTCGCTTTCTCATGCTGTGCGCGCACAAGCTCGACCACCTTATGGTCAATCTCTTTCTGTGTATCTGCAGAACAGCAAAGAGAGGTATCCCCACCCAGATACTGGTTTTCTACCGTCTCCATCGCAACCATATCGAACTCCTCGCTCATACCATAGCGGGTAATCATCGCACGTGCCAGCTTCGTTGCCTGCTCGATATCGTTCGAAGCGCCGGTTGTGATTTCACCACATGCCACTTCCTCTGCGGCACGTCCACCGGTGAGTGTTGCGATCTTGTTCTCGATTTCTTCCTTCGTCATCAGGTACTTATCGCCCTGTTCGACCTGCATTGTGTAACCAAGTGCACCGGATGTACGCGGAATGATCGTAATCTTCTGTACCGGTGCTGAATGGCTCTGCAACGCAGCCACCAATGCATGTCCGACCTCATGATATGCAACCGTCTTTTTCTCCTTATCCGAAAGCACGGCATTCTTCTTCTGATAACCGGCAATTACAACCTCGACACTTTCTTCCAGATCTGCCTCAGTTACAAATGTCCGGTTCGAACGGACAGCACGAAGCGCGCCCTCGTTGATGATATTCGCAAGCTCGGCTCCAGATGCACCGGATGCCATACGTGCAATCGTATGGAAATCTACATCATCGCCAACCTTGATTTTTCTTGCATGTACCTTGAGGATTGCCTCACGGCCTTTCAGGTCAGGCAGTTCCACCGGTACACGCCGGTCAAAACGTCCCGGTCTGGTCAGTGCCGGATCAAGGGATTCCGGACGGTTCGTTGCCGCCAGAATGATAACACCATTATTTCCTTCAAATCCATCCATCTCAGTTAAGAGCTGGTTCAATGTCTGCTCCCGTTCATCGTTGCCGCCGTACTTGCCGCCGTCACGCTTCTTACCGATGGCATCAATCTCATCGATAAATACGATACATGGTGCTTTCTCCTTTGCCTGCTTGAACAAATCACGCACCTTTGATGCACCCATACCAACAAACATCTCGACGAACTCGGAACCGGAGATTGAGAAGAACGGTACATTTGCCTCACCGGCAACCGCCTTCGCAAGCATTGTCTTACCAGTTCCCGGAGGACCGACTAACAAAAGTCCCTTCGGCATAGACGCACCGACGTCGGTATATTTGGTCGGATTGTGCAGGTAGTCAACGATCTCGGCTAAGTTTTCCTTTGCCTCATCCTCACCGGCGACATCTGTAAAATGAATTCCTTCGGTGGACTGCACATATACCTTCGCATTGCTCTTTCCACCCATACCGAACATCATGGAATTCTTACCGCCAGCCTGTTCCATCATCTTCCTTGCGAGGAATCTTCCAAGAATCCAGAACAACAACAGTGGAAGAACAACCGACATCAAAAAGCTCATAAATGGAGATGTCCTCGTCTCAATCTCCTTTGAGAACTTCGCACCGCTGTCATACAACCGCTGTGTCAGATCATCGTCCGGCATAAGTCCGGTCTTGTAGATCGCGCTCTCCGCCTTATCTGTAAATGTGATCTGTGTGCTGTCGATCTGTACCTGACCGATATCCTTATCCTCGGTCATCTTCATAAATGTTCCGTAGTCAACTTCCTTTACCTGCCGCTCTGCCAGCATCGGGGTGATAAATAAATTAAACACCAGCAATACTACCAGCACGATTCCATAATAGAAGATCAACGGACGTTTTGGTGATTTTACTTCTTTCATCTCTGCATACTTCCTTTCTTTGTCTAGATTATTACGAACTATACAGCAATTGTATATATTGAGTCGAATTTTCTAAATATAAGATGTATTGAAGCTAAGATGTACTAGATGTTCTGTTGTATATATTCTTACCGCACGCAACCGCCGTCAATTCGCCATCCATGGCTCAGTGACGGCTTGTTTGAACATCGTGTTCAAACATTGCTGTGTATCCACAGAACATCAACTACATCTAAGCTCCAAACATAATTACATTTAGAAAACTCGACACATCTATATACTTAATTACTGTATAGTTCATAATAATCATTTACTCTTTCTACTCTTCGTACTTCTCCTTCAATACCTTCACGATCATCTCGTAATTCGGCATCTCTACTCCATATTGTTCTCCAAGGCGGAGCGGTTCATACACCAATCCGTCCAGCTCGGATGGTTTTCCTGCCCAGATGTCCCTCTGCATGGAGGTGGAAGCCTCCGGTACAAGCGCATCTAAGATGTCCAGATTCGTCTTCTCAATATCAACCAAAAATGGGATTCCCATCGCCATTGCAAGTGCGTCAATTTCTTTCATACACCGGATCAAAAGCATCCGCTCTTCTCCTGCGCGCTGGAATACTTCTGCCGTCGCATCGTAATACAGACCGCAGGCTGCCATCGGCGATACATACGCGTATTTCTGAAATGCATCCCGCTCGATCTGGTCAGAAAGTACCGCATCAATGCCTGCTGCCTTTAATTCCTGCTCTAAGAGGAACATCTTCCGGCAAAGCGCCTGTCCCTTCCGTGCGCCAAATACGATACGGAAGATATCGCCTTTTTGTAAGATCACACCCGGCTCCTTGATCTCCGCCGCAATGTAGATACAGCCATCTACAACTGTTGCATCCGGCAGCGCCTGCTGCAGCTTCGCACCGGTTCCGTAGATGTTCAGGATCGGAACGATCAACGTCTCCGCATCACTATGTTCTCTCAAAAATGGAATGATATCCGGAATCGAATATCCTTTGACACACACAAACAGGACATCCGGAATCTCCGCATATCCTGCTTCATCAACTGCCTTTATATCTGTCACGGTAAATGTCTGGCTTGGTGACTCCACACATATACCATGTTCTTTGATTGCTGTAAGATGCGCGCCGCGCGCAATCAATGTCACATCCTGTCCGGCTCTCGCCAAAAATGCGCCGATGCTTCCGCCGCATCCGCCGGCTCCTACAATTGCGTATTTCATATATTTTTATCCTTTCCCATCATTTCTGTGATACTTATTCTATAACAGATTTATGTTCGTTTTGTGAACAAAACGGATTTTCTGCAATTATCTATGCTTTTTTCCGCACCTTCACGATCACGATTGTCAGATAACTCGTCGCCTGCGTCAATGCATCTACCCCCTGCATCACGATTTCATCCGGCAATCCACAGTTCGAAACACCATAGATCTCCAGCGTTTCGCCCTGTTGTTCCCGTCTCACAAGCTCTGTCCGAAGCATGCCGATCAGCTGTTCCAGCTTCTTCCCCGACTTCATATAGATCCGTGTCCCGTCATAGTCCGCGGTATCTTCCACCGCGTAGCTGCCCGGAATAATATGGATCTCCTCGCCCTGATCCGCAAGGGAGATTCCAAGTCTTGCCGCCACCGCACAGAAAGAAGGCACGCCGCTGATCATCGACGCAGGCATCCCCGCCGCAAGCACTCGCCGGTGAATATAATGATAGGTCGAGTACACACTTGGATCACCGATCGTAAGAAATACAAGCGTCTTTCCCTGCCGCATCCGTGCCTGCACCTCGGCAAAGCAGCGATCCTGTGCCGCGCGAAGCACATCCGCATCCTTCGTCATCGGAAACTGCATCGGGCAGATCTCCTTTTCTTCGATCTCCGGTACGACCTGCCGCACGATCTTATAAGCATAACATTCTTCTTTCTTCTCATTTGGCAGTAAGATGCAGTCACTCTCCCGGATCGCACGCACCGCTGCCAGCGTCAGAAGCTCTGGATCACCCGGACCGACTCCGACGCCAATCAATCTTCCTTCCATCTATCTGTTTCCTCCTGCAACACATACCAGCCAGATTCGCTAACTGATAGCTGTCTGTCATATTTTAATTTTCCAGGTAATTCTCCAGTGCCGTTTTTCCACGATACGTGCTCACATTAAAGGTCCGGATACCCCGTCGGCTCGTACATAGATTACTATGATAGGTAAGCAGACTCTGCGCCTCATCATCGTTCTCATCGGTCCAGATTCCACGTGCCTGTGCCCACTCCAAAAACTCAAACACCGCAGGCGTCCGATCCGCCGAGCCAGCCTGCAGATCATATTGCATCAGGTCGATCAGCCGGATCTCCATATCGTCCGTATCGACATCCTCCGCCATCCATGTCTGCACATCCGCACGTGCACACGCAAGATTATAACGCGCGATATACGTATCCGGATGTGACAACGCAAACGCGATATACAAACCGCCACATGCAACGATCATATATTTCATCAGTGGAAATGTATTCTTATACAGATAGATGATCGTGCCAGTGAAAAGCACAACCAATACCAGCAGTCCAAACAGCACCAGCACACGCAGATACGTCAGATGATATGCCCGAATGTACATCAGCATCCGCACTGCCGAAGAGCCGATCATCACATAGGTACAGCCACACATGATCGTAAGAATCGTCCGAAGCACCCGGCTTTCTGCAAATGCACGGTTGCAAACCAGAACAATTACCAAATTTACAGCCGCAACAAAAAGCAACTGGAAGAATCCCTGTCTCGCATATTCCGAATACGAATACCCGGCTGGCAGCATCTGCTTTCCAAGAAATGGCGACAGGATCTGAATGATCGCAAACACTGCATATAATGCAGTCAGCAGACCACAGAACGTAATACCGATCATCGGCTCCACCATCCGCTTTTCTTCACAGTCGATCTTCGGCGGCTGTATCACCATCTTGCAGAAGATTCCATATACGATGACAAATACCGCAACGAGCATCATCACGAAGCCTGCCAGATTCCCGGATAACTGCAGATTTCCAATACTCCGGTCGACAATGTATTTGAAGATGGCATCAGCCTCGGACAGCACGATCAACATTAAAACCAGAAATGGCAGTGCAATCAGCACGCCAACCAGCACATAGATTGCCTTGGATTTTTTCTTTTCCCGCTGTCTCACATACACATAGCAGTCACTGAATCCACGGAACAGATACCCAAGCGGCGAGAACACGGTGCCTATCACAGCACGAATATATTTCCCGACACCCCATTTCTCTGCATCGCAAAAGCAGGTAAAAAAAACCGTCATCGAAAGCAGATAGATTCCTATGTAATTACATGCAATCAGGAAGCGATCTCCAGTCAGGAAAATCGACACGCCAAGCAGCAGAATTCCTATGTAATAAATCATCGTATGCGGATTTGATGTCTTATCCTCGCGGTTATCGTACGCCTTGCTCTGTGGTGCATGTGAGCAGACATAATATAAGAACCCAATCGTTGCAGCCGCAAATAAAACCGTCATAATACCATATGCATTTTTATACAGGCAGATGGTTGTCACAACCGCGTATATGATTGCCGCAAATCCACCCGTTCCAAACCGGGTTGCCCGTTCCCTCATATCCTGATTATCTACATATGGCATCATCTGTTTTGGCTCTTGTTCCTGTATATTCTGATTGTTCAAATTTTCTTGTTTTTGTTCATTTCCCATATTGAAAACGCTCCTTTCCAGATACGTTCTATCTTATTCGTCGTTATCCTCTTCATCCTCATAGATCAATATATCTCCCGGCTGGCAGTCGAGTGCCTTACAGATCGATTCCAATGTGGAAAACCGCACCGCCTTCGCCTTGTTATTCTTCAAAATCGACAGATTCGCAAGCGTAATATCAACTTCCTTCGCAAGCTCTGTCAGCCCCTTTTTCTTCTGTGCCATCAGCACATCCAGATTCACCTTTATCGCCATATCACCACCGCCTTTTCTTATATGGTAACGTCCCTAAATCGTAAAATCATTTTCTTCCTTGTACTGCACCGCTTTGTCAAACACGATGGCAAGCACGCGGGAGAAAAGACCTGCGATCAAAAATACTACAACAATGATAAATACAGCTGGCGTGAAGTAAAGTGGAATCCTGCAAAGCATCACCGCCATGATTGCGAAGCTGTATATGCCCATCCGGTTCAGGCTCTTCACATTTTCCTTCACGAAGCAGTCATCCGCAAGCACCGTCCGAAACATCTTCCGGAGCTCTCTTAGAATCAGCACTGCGAACACGCCTGCCGTCATGAAGATCAGCACCATCCAGATATAATATTCTCCGAAAAATGGATTGATCACAGTTCCATACCATTTGAATGACACCGGTAAAGTCAGCGTCACAACCATTCCAACAAAATACATGATATCCAGCAGGACCTTCGTCGCGCCGGCAATTTTATTTTCTTTCATACCTATATGTCCTCCTACATCTTTTCTAAACTGTGCGTTTTATTTCTTAACCTTTCTACACTTTACACGATTCATTATTGAATGTCAATATATTTTTATTGTTTTTCGATAACTTTTTATTGTTTATCAACCACATGAGGAATTGTGCATAAAAAAGAGACATTATGATCACTCATAATGTCTCTTCCAATCTTCTGTTATGTATTCCGATTAATGCACATATGCTGCTGCACCTGGTGCTGCCGGCAATGGGTTTGGAGCATCCTCACCCTTTGGAATAATCACGATCTGAATTGCTTCCAGTCTCTTTGCTAAACCGGATGTACCTGCGATTGAGCCATTCTTTGCCCAGCCGAGCCAGCCATAAGTCTGTGCATGTACACGATAGTATACATCATAGTACTGTGCCAGCTGGCCTGTTAACTGAATACGGATTGCCTCCAGACGCTTTCCTTCTCCTCTTGTTCCAGATGCTGCTCCATTATACTTCCAGCCCTGTGACCAGCCATAAGTCTGTACATGTGTTGCATATGCAATACCACCGCTGATATTATTCAACTGTGCATTGTTTACCTTGATCGAGATTGCTTCGAGTCTCTTTCCCTCTCCGCTTGTTCCGGAGATAGAACCATCACTTACCCATTTCTGGTTACCATATGACTGTACATGTGTCATGTAAGAAACTGCACCTGAACCATTGGTTGTCGGGTTCTTACCCATATCTACGAATCCACCACCGATCGTTCCATCAAAGCCCTCGTAATCCGTTGGATAATCTGTCTTTGGCATAATGATAATCTGGATTGCTTCCAGTCTCTTTGCCTGTCCTGCAGTTCCTGCATAAGCACCATTCTTTACCCAGCCAAGCCAGCCATAAGTCTGTGCCTGTACACGATAATAAATATCATACTTGTTCTTGTTTGTACCAGTCAGGCGGATCTGAATTGCCTCCAGACGTTTTGCCTCTCCACTTGTACCAGATGTTTCACCATCTTTTTTCCATGTTTTCTCCCAGCCCTTTGACTGAATATGTGTACGGTACTCAACGCCAACACCATACCCTGGCTCTACAATGATCTGGATTGCTTCCAGACGTTTTCCTGCTCCGACTGTTCCGGATGTTCTTCCGTTCAAAGTCAATTTTCTCTCCCAGCCTTTTGACTGTACATGGGTTCTATACCCAACATTCGGATAACGCTCACCCTCGCTGTTATACCAGTATGCTTCCGATGTAATGCCATTTGTCATTACTAGTCCGACCAGCATCATGAATGCCATCAGGACGGCTGTCACCCTTTTCCAACATTTTTTGCCTCTCATCCCTTTAAATCCTCCTTTTTTATCCTACGTTTCCATGGTTATTAAAACTATATAGCCAGAAACTACATTTAGTATAACACATGATAATAAATTTGCAATAACTTTGTTTTTTTTACATTCTATTTACTAAACAAAAGAAGGAGCACAAGCAATAACTGTGCTCCTTACCGTCAAAAACAACGTTCTTTATTTCACTGTTAAATTTGGATATCCATCTTTAATCATCGCTTTCAACATTGATTTCATATTATCCTTCGACTCGTTGTATCCATTCTCATATCCATCAATAAGCGTATACAGATATCCCTCAAATACCGAATCGTACTGTGTTGCCTTTGATCCATCAACCTTGACTGCTACATTATACCATGTCTGCAATGGATTTGCACCTCCCAAAATCGGAGTTGCACCCTTTCCATTCGCAATCATCTTCTGAACGGCCGCCTTGTTGTTTACAAAATCCAAGGTCTCGTCCTGAATCTTATACATCACATCGGTATCGCAGCAAAGTGTCTTTAATACAAGCGCTGCAAGCTCTTTGTTTGGACACTTATCCGTTACAGAAAGATATGTACCACCCCAATTATAAGCGGAAGGGCCTGCACAGATATTTCTCTTTCCTGCTGTAGCGGAACCACTTTCCTCATCGTTGATTGACCAGTATACAAACCAAGGGCATCCGAAATAGCCAAATACATTACCTGTGAAATCACGCTGCCAGCCATCGGTCCAAGGATCATTCTTGTTTGTATAACCATTGTCGATCAATTGCATTGCCAGCTCTAAATATTTGTCAACAGCCGGATCAATCGTAACAGTACCATCATTTACCCATGCACTCTTGCGATCTGCCAATGCCGCATTCTGGATTTCCTTTGGTCCGGATACCATCTTATAGCCTGCCTGCTTCATCTTTTCTGCAGTCTGCATAAAGGTATCCCAATCCTTTACATATGTCTGTACCTTTGCCGGATCAGAAGTTCCAAGCACCTTCTGTGCAATATCTGTACGATAGACAAAACATCCCGGTGTTGCCTGCCAGCAAAGTCCTTTTAACTTGCCATTTACGGTTGCATGATCAATGGTGTACTGGAATGCATTGCTATAATCCTTCTGGGTGATACCAATGCTGTCCATGTTCACAAACATGTCCGAAGACATAAAATATTTTGTCACACCCTCATCCATCGCTACAATCGAAGGAACCTTCTGACCGCCCTTCTGATATGCCGCTTCGATTTCTTTCTTGTATTCATCACTGGTTCCGCCAAGTCCCAGATTTTCAAATTTTACTTTATCTGCATACTGTGGATATTTATCTTTAAAATACTCCAGACGTTCTCCCAGTTCTGTGTTCCATGAATATACATAAATGATACTATTATCTACTGGCTCCGGTGTTCCCTGATAAGCCTTGGCATTGGAAGCTGCCGGCAATGCATTTGGAGCATCGCTGCCCTTTTCTACCAGACAGATCTGGATTGCTTCTAATCGTTTTCCAAGTCCTGCTGTACCTGCAGTCTCTCCGTTCTTTGCCCAGCCCATCCAGCCGTATGACTGCGCGTGGACACGATAATATACATCATAATAAGAAGAAATCGTGCCGGTCAGCTCAATTCGAATGGCTTCCAGACGTTTTGCCTTTCCGCTCGTTCCAGACATCTGACCATCCTTTTTCCATTCTTTCTCCCAGCCAAATGACTGTACATGTGTCTTATAACGGATACCTCCGGTATAGCCAAGCTTCGATGCATTTAACTTGATATAGATGGCTTCCAGACGCTTCGCCTCTCCGCTTGTTCCGGCAATACTGCCATCGCTTACCCAGTTCTGGTTTCCATAACTCTGCACATGCGTTCTATATGTTACCACACCATTTGCATCGGATGTATTTGTCTTTGCTGTTCCGACAAATCCACAGCTTTCAGAGCCCTTTAATGACTCTCCGCTTGCATTGTACATGTAGACTGGAGATTCCCATTTCTGAACTATAATAATCTGGATTGCCTCCAGACGCTTCGCCTGTCCTGCTGTACCTGCTGGCTCTCCATTTTTTACCCAGCCCATCCAGCCATAGGTCTGTGCATGTACACGATAATATACATCATATAAATCTGCATTATTACCAGTCAGACGAATCTGAATTGCCTCCAGACGTTTTGACTGTCCACTTGTGCCGGATAACTGTCCATCATGCTTCCAGCCCTGCCAGCCAATGCTCTGCACGTGCGTACGGTATTCAATTCCAATACCATAACCACCGTCTACCTGAATCTGAATGGCTTCCAGACGTTTTGCCTTTCCAAACGTACCGGAAGATTGTCCGTCCTTCTTCCAGCTTTTCTCCCATCCAAATGACTGCACATGTGTCTTGTACATAACACTTGGAACAGTTACTTCGATTTCCCCGTCTTCTGTCCATGCAGTTTCTTTTCTCGCTGCTTCGGAGGTGATTCCATTTGTCAGAACCAATCCAAGCACCATGACGAATGACAGCAAAAATGCAGTCAGCCGTTTCCAACATTTCATCGCTCTCATATAAAGCCCCCTTTGTTATTTTTTATTGACAAAGCAAAAAAGTCTGCAATTACGCAGACTTTTCCGATATGTGCAAGGAGTTTATATAATCATTGTCACAAACACGTATTACATTCTCCCCTTTTCTCCGCCTACCTTGCCAATACATTTCCAATTATAAGAAAAAAATATGCGATTTCAATATGTGACGAAAAATGTGACAGTTTTTGTAATTTTTAGCGATAGCATTTTATATAGTTGTGTTTTAAAATATACATAGTATGAAACTATAGTGAGGAAAATTATGGATACAATACAGGCTTTGATCAAGCACTACATCGAATCAAACGGATATACGGTATATTCTATCTCTCAGCAAAGCGGCATCAATCGTACAACACTTCAGAAGATCTTATCCGGACAGAGAAAAATCACAAAAGAAATCTACGAGCGGCTTCTTCCGTTTTTTGCACTTTCGCCAATTGACAAGGAAGAATTGGAACAGGCATTTTTGATCGATCAGATTGGACCCGAGCGTTTCCAGACACATATGGAAATCAAGCGTATTTTGGAAATGTCCACATCGACGCTCTACCAGACAGACGATTCCCCTTATGATTTGATTGTATCAAATGTCGATACCTGGTCGAACTGTATGTTGATTCAAGGCACCTATCAGATTGTAAACGCAATCTATTCTGTCGCCCTGAAAAATGTGACAACCGAAGATCATCCATTTATATATACATTTGCTGATATGAGTCACCCATACGCGTCTATCTTCTTCAAACCACTGTATCATCCAACCTTTCAGCCGTTGCATGTGAAGCACTTAATCGAATATCAGAAAACGCAGATGGACGGCGAAAACTATGATAATATACACAACATTCAGATTTTGAAGAATCTGCTGCCATCATTTGCCGCATTTCCTGGCACATTTGAAGTGCACTATTATTACTCTGCGCGAAATCGTTTTAAACAACAGGCAACCGCGTTCCCATATTATGTCATCACGAATACACACGTCATCCTGCTGTCCCCAACCTATGAGACAGCCTTGATATTGAGCGACAAAGCAATTCACGAGTATTATCTGCACAACTACGAGCAGCTTCTTGCCCGGTCAAATATCCTGACCTCTGGTGCGCAGACACCACTTGACCTGTTAAATGTATTAAATGGAGTAGATCCGGCATTAAACTATCCAATCTGCCTGAATATCCAGCCCACCATCGAGAAATATCTCACGCCGGAAATGATTGACAAATACATGTTGGAATCCCCTTACAAGGATGTCATCCGCGCCAAATTATTAGAACGGATCGGTCAGCTTACGAAGGAAAGCCATACGATTCTCTTCACGCTGGAAGGCTTAAAATTATTTACCGCGGAAGGAAAAAATGTGAATTTCCCGGATACGCTCGCTGCCCGCTTTGATATCGAAGACCGTATTTATATTCTCCGCAAATTTATAGAGGCAAACCAAAATGATACAGACTATCATTTTCTGCTATTAGATCCTTCCAAAATACATACGTCTCTGAATATTTCCATCGCGTTTACACCGCCATCCATGACGTTCCTGATGCTGGTACGAAACGATGGGAATTCACTGCCGATCAGTTTATCGAAGCCTATACACATG
>ERZ791654.441-NODE-441-length-24458-cov-2.302381_pt1 | contig 24458 bp, 25 predicted proteins | sample MGYA00509960_ERZ791654 | MGnify/ENA primary metagenome ERZ791654 (study PRJEB30046, sample SAMN00715198) | human gut metagenome | study: EMG produced TPA metagenomics assembly of the A metagenome-wide association study of gut microbiota in type 2... | reverse complement strand
ATAATATATATTTTTTTAATTCTTACTCCTGAGCTGGATTCGGCAGGACCGTCCCCGTTTTTTCGTTCCTACTTTCTATTCGGCGTTTTTATGGTTGCAGTTACATATATTTTCAAAAGTATTTACAACTTGTTGATTTGTTATATCTTCATTTTTAGCTAAGTCTCCTAATGTTAATATTCCAACTATTTTGTTGTTGTCAACTACAGGTATTCTTCTTACTTGATTTTCTGACATTAATTTTGTTGCTTGATTTACATCATTGTTTGCATCACAACAGCAAACATTTGTTGTCATTATATCACTTAATTTAGTAGTGTGTATATCTTTGTTGCAAGCTACAGTTCTTAAAAGAATATCTCTGTCTGTTACAAGACCAACTACATTTTGATTTTTATCACATACAGGAATACTTCCTATATGTTGTTCACACATTAATTTTGCACAATCACAAACAGATGTTTCTGGTGTTAACCAAACTACACTATCACACATACAATCTTTAACTTTCATAATAAAAACTTTCCTTTCATCTGATGGTATTACAAACAGTAGTTGTTATTGCTTGCATACCATACATAAAATTAATAAACATTTTTGTTTACTATTTTTATTTTGTGTAATACAAAAAAAGATATACAAGCAAATTTTTGTATATCTTTTTAATTTTAAATTAATTATTATAATATGGATATGATTGACTAGAGCTGTAATTATTGCCATATATGTCAGGATTTTCCAATCCTCTATATGGAGGTCTTGGTGGATGTGGTAGCATAGGACCTGGCCCTGGCATTGGTGGATGTGGTGGTCTTGGTGGACGAGGTGGTTTATTTCCTTGCAATAATTGTTGAATAATCATAATTTTAATTAAATCTTTAAGCATAGGATTTCCACAACAACCTTGCCTTGTCTCCTCATTCTTAGTATCAGATTTAGTAACTTTCATATTACTATTTCTAGATAAATTTTCATTTTTATTATATTCCGCTTCTTTAGTAGATGAAGTATTAACATTAATATTTACTACATCTATATCCTGCTCAATATTAGTATAAATTTCATTTGCCATAATTTCCAGTGTCTCACTAGAAAAATCGTTACGACTCGGAGTATCACATACTTTACTAATCATAGGTTTTAAAATTTTGTATATTTCCGGATATAGCTCTTCATACTTGCTAGTGTCATTATAAACTACATTATTAGATCTATATGGAAAATAAGAATTGCTTGAACCATACATTGAACTATCATTATAATCAAATGATTGATTACTACTATTGTTATACAAATTGTATGTACTTATATCATTAGTAATCGGATACCCAAGAACACTTCTCATATAATTTTCGTATTCATTGTTAAACATATACTATACCTCCTAACATAGTATATGTTTAAATAGAAAAAATCGTGATTTTCTAATTTAAGAAGAATCTTCGTTTTATTTCTAAAACAAAAAGAGATGAACTTAAAATTCATCTCTAGTTTAACCTATATTTATATAATTATTAGTATTGTATGAATGCTAATTTCTTACTTATTTATTATTTAAAATTAAATTGCATTTACTAATTGCTTGAAAATATTTCCTCTTTCTGCAAAATTTTTGAACATATCAAAACTTGCACTTGCTGGTGAGAATAATACTACTTCTCCTGGTTTTGCAAGTTGATTTGCTATTTTTATTGTTTCTTCTAAAGTTTGACATTTTACTATTGGCATTTCTTTATTTTGAGATTTTAGTTCTTTTGTTACTGCTTCATATATTTTTTCTGTTGTTGCTCCTACTAGTACTAATGCAGACACATTTTCTACTATTGGTTTAGCTATAGGTGTATAGTCTAAGTGTTTATCATATCCTCCTGCTATTAAGACTATTTTTTCGTCAAATGAATTCAATCCTGCTATTGTTCTTGATGGACTTGTTCCTATTGAGTCATTGTACCATTTAACATCATTTATTGTTCTTATATATTCTAATCTATGCTCAACTCCTGAAAATTCTGAAATTGCTTTTATTTGTGTATCTATATCTACTAAAGAAGCGGTTGCAGCAATAGCCGCACAAATGTTCTCATAGTTATGAACCCCTCTTAATTTAACATTTTTTACATCTATAACATGTCTTCTTAATCCGTCTTCACAGAATTTTATTGTTTTGTTATCATATATAACACCATTATCTAATTTTTGCTTACTACTAAACATTATAACTTTTCCATTAGCTTCTGACTTCATTTTGCTTGTTATTTCATTGTCTGCATTAAGAACAAGTATACCATCTGAAGATTGATGTAAAAATATATTCTTTTTACAATTTATATATTCTTGATAAGATTTATGAATATCTAAATGGTTTGGAGATATATTAGTAATAACAGATATTTTAGGACTTACTTCCATATTCATTAATTGAAAACTACTAAGCTCTAATACAACTATAGACTCAGGAGTCATTTCATTTAATTTTGTAAATAATGGTATACCAATGTTTCCTCCTAAATAACAATCATATCCTTTTTCTTTTAATATTGCATATGTAAGACTTGTTGTTGTTGTTTTTCCATCACTACCAGTTATACCAACTACTGTTCCAGGACATAATTTTATAAGCATTTCTATTTCAGATGTAATAATAGCTCCGCGATTTGCTTCTTCTATAAGCTCTTTTGTATCAGGTCTGCAACTTGGTGATCTGAATATATAATCAAATCCTTTAAGCTTACTTAAATTATTTTCTCCTAATGAATAATCTATATTATATTTTTTTATAATTTCAATTGCTTTTTCATCTAATTTATCTAATGTTTTTCTATCAAATACAGTAACATTAGCATTATGCTTACTAAAATATTCAACTAAAGGAATATTACTAACTCCAATACCTATTATAGCTATTTTTTTATTTTCAATAGATTTATTAAATTCTTCTAATTTTCTGTTTATATATGTACTCATATTATTATTCCTTTCTTTGGATGTCCCTAATTTTTTGGGGACAGTCCTTCCTTTTTTATAGACAAATTTCAAAGTATTATATTTATCTAAAATATATCTAAAATATTAGAAACTAAATTGAAATTTACTTTTAAAAGTATTTTTTTATTTCAATTTTATTTGTCTATTTTGCTTTTTAAATTATACCATACATATATTCTTTTTCAAGTTATTTTGTTACTTCTGAATAGAAATTATGTATATTTTTCAAAGTCTTGTACAAAATATTTGTATGAACGGAGGTGTTTTATATGTCTAAAAAGAAGAAAGATAATAAGAATGGTAATAAAAATTCTGGAAAAAATACTGAAGAATAAATTTGAAATAAAAGTCAATTAGAAGCGGATATTCTAATTGACTTTTATTTCATTTTAATAGTATATAAAAGCTTTACATAAATTTGACATTTGTGCTAATATTTGTTATAATAGCTTTATGACTGTGCGTCTTGCACATGAAACGCTTGAAAAAGCGGACGTATTTCTACTGCATAATATAATTCTGCAGTATACAAAATTGCATAGGAGGTTTTTATGCAATTTACAGTGACATTAGAACTTAACGATCAGGAACTCAAGGCACTTTCCAAGGGAAATTTTGAAGAAATTCGCAAGGATTTTTTCCAGAATGCTGACTTTTGCAATTTTGTTATTAACACTTATGGGATCAATAATGAATTTCTTGATTTGGCATTGGCTCAGCATAAGATTTCTACTTTTAGCTTTGGAAAAATCTTTGAAAAGTTCAATTTGCTGGACTACCCGCTCAAATTGTCAGAATCCGAGTTCAAACAGTGTTTGCTCCACTGGAGTCTGCATGATGAGTATCAAACCATTGCAAAAAAGTACTGGCAAGATTACTTTGAGACTATACTGCATTTCTTGGGAACATCTAAGGCAATTTTCACCGCAAAGAATTCGAATATTTCTGGTGATTGCTTTAAGAACTATGAAGTGACAGAGCCCAATATTTTCTATTTTCTGGCCAACTTTAAGAGATTGGTTTGCAAAAATGATATTGTGGCTCTCCAGGAATTCATGTATTCTTCTAATCTAAAGGACTATTGGAATGACGACGGATTTATTATATCTGTATGCAAATTACTGGAGCCGATTTCAAATGAAATAACGATTCTGCCGATTTCAGCCGAGCATGTTTCTGCACTGCTTGAGTATGCCAAAAAGGATGATTCCAATTTTATTTGGGCTTTAAGCTTATACAAGACCATAACGGTTAACAATAAGTGCTTTATCCCGGATAACATACTTGAAGTGGTCGCATATCACCCTATAAACTTGGATGAATGCACATCGGCGTACAAATCTGGTTGCTATCATATTGGCGAAATGCTCGATTTGTATGATATCACATCGTGGAATACATTTGAAAAAGCCTTGCTCGATAAACATCCGGACACTTTTAGCGAACTGCAGAACCGAGTTCTGCATGATGTGCATGAAAATCCTGAAGACTGGTTCTTTACCCAGTTTTTCTTCAGAGGATCTATTCATGATAAAGTCTCGAAGTTTCTTGAACAGAAAAGAGGTGTATTTTAATTCCAGAGTAGCAAATTCAAAGTGCTTTTCCATTGGCAATATGGTGAACTACTTTGTTTGTTAATATGATTACCGTCAGCCAGAAAGCAGTTGCTTCTTCGAAGCGACTGCTTTTTCTGTATCAAAAAAATTCTCGAGTAATATCGAGAATTTTTATTTTATTTAATATATGGTTTTAAGAATTTTCCAGTATATGATTCCTCCACTTGCACGATTTTTTCTGGTGTTCCGGTAGCAACTACTGTTCCTCCCGCTTCTCCACCTTCTGGTCCTAAATCTATTATGTAGTCACTTGTTTTTATTAAGTCTAAATTATGCTCTATTACTACTATACTATTTCCGGTATCTACTAGTCTTTGCAATATATCTACTAATTTATGAACATCTGCTATATGTAATCCAGTTGTTGGTTCATCTAATATATATAATGTTTTTCCTGTAGCTTTTTTAGATAGCTCTGTAGCTAATTTAACACGTTGAGCTTCTCCTCCTGATAATGTAGTAGATGGTTGTCCTAGTTTTATATATCCTAATCCTACATCATATAATGTTTGAATTTTGTTTTTTATTTTAGGAATATTTTCAAAGAATTTTAACGCATCTTCTACTGTCATCTCTAATACATCTGATATTGTTTTTCCTTTATATTTAACTTGTAATGTTTCGTGATTATATCTTTTTCCTTTACAAACTTCGCAAGGAACATATATATCTGGTAAAAAGTGCATTTCAATTTTTATTAATCCATCTCCATTACAATTTTCACATCTACCACCTGTTACATTAAAGCTAAATCGTCCTTTGTCAAATCCACGTAATTTTGCATCATTTGTACTTGCAAATATGTCTCTTATACTATCAAATACACCTGTATATGTCGCTGGATTAGATCTTGGTGTTCTTCCTATTGGTGATTGGTCTATATTTATTATTTTATCTATGTTTTCTAATCCTTTAATTTCTTTACATTTACCAGGCTTTTCATTAGCACCATTTAAATCTCTTGCAACTGTTTTATATAGTATTTCATTTATTAATGTACTTTTTCCTGATCCAGATACACCAGTTACACATACAAATTGTCCTAATGGAATTTTCACATTTATATTTTTTAAATTGTTTTCTGATGCTTTTACTATTTGAATACATTTCCCATTTGATTTTCTTCTTTTTTTAGGTACTTCTATTTTCTTTTTACCACTTAAATATTGTCCTGTAATGGATTCTGGTATCTTTTTTATTTCTTCTGCTGTACCTTGTGCTATTACATTTCCGCCGTGAACACCCGCTTCTGGTCCTATATCTATTATTTGATCTGCTGCATACATTGTATCTTCATCATGCTCTACTACTATTACAGTATTACCTAAATCTCTTAATTTTTTTAGTGTTGCTATTAGTCTTTCATTATCTCTTTGATGTAGACCTATACTTGGTTCATCTAATATATACAATACTCCTGTTAGTCCAGATCCTATTTGTGTTGCTAAACGAATACGTTGAGCTTCTCCTCCTGATAGAGTTCCTGCTGATCTTGATAATGTTAAATATTCCAGTCCTACATCTATTAAAAATTGAAGTCTTTGGTCTATTTCTTTTAGTATTAGCTCTGATATCATAGCTTGTGTTTTATTTAGTTTTAAATTATTTAAATATTCTTTTATTTTATTTATAGGCATATCTGTTAATTGATTTATGTTTTTTGTACCTACTGTTACTGCTAAACTTTCTGGTTTTAATCTTGAACCATTACAAGCATCACAATGACTACTACTCATATACATTTCATAAAAGTCTCTCATACCTTGGGATTTTGTTTCTTGGTATCTTCTATTTAATGTAGGTATTACACCTTCAAATGGTGCTGTAAATTTTCGTGTTCCAGCTGATGATTTATATTTAAAATCTATTTCTTCATCACCTGTTCCATATAATATCTTTTCTAAGAACTTACGAGGAAGCTTTTTTATTGGTTGTTTAATATCAACATCATATTTTTTAGCAATACTTTCAAAATACATTTTTGCCATGGTGTCGCCTCTTTTCATTGTGCTTGCGCCAAAAGCTTTTACACCATCATATAATGTTTTATTTTTATCTGGTATTATTAAATCTTCATCCATTTTCATTACATATCCTATACCAGAGCATTCAGGACACGCTCCAAATGGATTGTTAAATGAAAACATACGTGGTGTTAGCTCTTCAAAACTTATTCCACAATCTGGGCATGCATAATTTTGGCTAAATAAAAGTGGAGCTCCCCCAACAACATCTACTCCTACCAAATTATTAGCATGTTTTAAAGCTGTTTCAACAGATTCAGTTAAACGACCTCGTATATCTTCTTTTATAACAAGTCTATCTACAATTAGCTCTATTGTGTGTTTTTTCTTTCTGTCAATATCTATGTCATCAGATAATTCGTATACTTCGCCATCAATTCTAGCTCTTACAAATCCTTCTTTTTGAAAGTCTTCTAGTAATTTTTTGTATTCACCTTTTCGACCTCTTATTACAGGAGCTAATATTTGTATTCTTGTTCCTTCTTTTAAGTTCATTATATTATCTATTATTTGATCTATTGATTGCTTTTCTATTTTTTTACCGCATTTTGGACAATGTGGTATACCAATTCTTGCATATAATAAACGAATGTAATCATATATTTCAGTTACAGTTCCAACTGTAGATCTTGGATTTTTTGATGTTGTTTTTTGATCTATTGAAATAGCTGGAGATAATCCATCTATTGATTCTACATCAGGTTTTTCCATCAATCCTAAGAATTGTCTTGCATATGATGATAAGCTTTCTACATATCTTCGTTGACCTTCGGCATATAGTGTATCAAATGCTAGCGATGATTTTCCAGATCCAGAAAGTCCTGTTATTACAACTAATTTATCTCTTGGTATTTCTAGGCTTATATTCTTTAGATTATGTACTTTCGCACCTTTTATTACTATTTTGTCATTCATGGAATTGCCCCCTTATGAACTTTGTAGATATTTTTAATTATTTTTTCTACAAATACTTTATGTATTATACAATAGTTTTTTATATAAAACAATAGTTTGTATATGTTTATTTTAATGATATTGTGCTGGCATTAGTTGCTTATCCAAGATTTATACTTAATTACTAATTTTTGTAATATATTTCGTTTGGATTTTGGGCACTTATGTGGACATAATTTTAAAATAATCTCTATGGTGTCAACTTATTATGTTTTGCTATATAGTTAAATAATAAGTAAGTTTGCATAACTTACTTATTATTCCGTTTTTTATTATTTTCTTTTTCATCATTTTTTACTGGCATAGTTATTGTCCTATGCCAGTTTCACCAGTTTTTAATGCACCCATTCAGAAATCTCATAATCTTCCAGGTCATATCTCCTGATACAATATTTGAGCATTTTTTTAAACATTGAACTTGCTCTGATTATAATACATCTCTGTCCACAATTTCCAACTTTTGCAAAATTTGCCCGAAATATAAGAAAATCCTCATAATCTTTATATCTCGTTTCTTTTTCATACATTTTAGATAGTAACGGATCTTTATCAATAATGTAATGTGCATTAGTTGGATGTCCATCACCTGAATTTCGGTAAAAATGTCCTGTTCTCAGATCAATGAACCCTGATTGATAAAGCACTTTTTTTCCCTCCTTTTGGATTTGATTTTTTAATTATAACATATAATATCTTATTGTCAATCTTTATTTACTCTAATTACATAATTGAAAAATAATCTTTGCGATGTCAACTTTTTATGTTTTTTCATTGTCATAAATAAAAGATCTCAGATTAATTTTATCTGAGATTTTTTATACCTATATTCATCAATTAATTCTGTTCTATTTTAAATTTTCAACAGAAATTCAGGACCGTCCCCATTTAATTCTTACTCCTGAGCTTGATTTGGAAGGACCGTCCCCAAACTTTCTAGCTCTTTTATTCTGTCTCTTAATTCTGCTGCTTTTTCAAATTCCATTGCTGCTGCGTGTTTTAACATTTCATCTGTTAATTTGTTTATTACATCTTGTATGTTTGTGTCTTTATCTAGATTATATTGTGTTGATGCTTCTTCTACTATTTTTGCACTTATTGCATCTCTTACTGATTTTTTTATTGTTTGTGGGATTATTCCGTGCTCTTCATTGTATTTCATTTGTATTTCACGTCTTCTGTTTGTTTCGTGTATTGCTTTTTCCATTGAATCGGTTAGTTCGTCTGCATACATTATTACATGACCTTCTGTGTTTCTGGCTGCACGACCTATTGTCTGTATTAGTGATCTTTCTGAACGTAAGAAACCTTCTTTATCTGCGTCTAGTATTGCTACTAGTGATACTTCTGGTATGTCTAGCCCCTCCCTTAATAAGTTAATTCCTACTAGTACATCAAAAACTCCTAAACGCAAATCTCTAATTATTTCCATTCTTTCAAGAGCTTTTATATCTGAATGCATGTATTTTACTTTTATATCAAGACTGGCCAAATATGCTGTTAAATCTTCTGCCATCTTTTTAGTAAGAGTTGTTACTAGTACTCTTTCTTGTTTATCTACTGTCTTGTGTATTTGCTCTATTAAATCATCTATTTGGTTTGTTACTGGTTTTACTTCTATTTTTGGATCTAATAAACCGGTTGGTCTTATTATTTGCTCTACAACATTATCTTTGCTATGTTCCTTTTCATAATCAGCTGGTGTTGCACTTACAAATACTACTTGATTAATTCTTTGCTCAAATTCTTGGAATGTTAGTGGTCTATTGTCAAATGCTGATGGAAGTCTAAAGCCATAATTTACCAATGACTCCTTTCTTGCCCTATCCCCATTGTACATTGCTCTTACTTGAGGAATTGTTGCATGAGATTCATCTATTAATAGTAAAAAGTCTTTTGGAAAATAATCAAATAATGTGTATGGCGGACTTCCTGCAGGTCTTCCACTTATGTGTCTTGAATAATTCTCTATTCCTTGGCAAAATCCAGTTTCTTTCATCATTTCTATATCAAAATTTGTACGCTCCTCTATTCTTTGTGCTTCTATCAATTTGTTTTGAGATTTGAAATATGCTACTCTTTCTTTAAGCTCTTCTTCTATTGTAACAATAGCTTTTTCAAGCTTTTCTTTGCTTGTTACATATTGTGATGCTGGTGGTATTAGCACATGAGAGCGAAGCCCTATGCTCTTCCCTGTTAGTGGATTTATTTCATGTATTTTTTCAATTTCATCTCCCCAAAATTCAACTCTTATTGCTGATTCACTTTGTGATGATGGATATATTTCTAGTACATCCCCCTTTGCTCTGAATGTTCCTCTTTTAAAGTCTAGTTCATTTCTTGAATATTGCATTGTTACTAGTTTTTTCATTACATCATTTCTTGCCTTTTCCATTCCTGGACGTAATGATAACATCATTCCTTGGTAATCTATTGGGTCTCCTAAGCCATATATACATGACACAGATGCTACTATTATTACATCTTTTCGTTCAAATAGTGATAATGTTGCTGAATGTCTTAATTTATCTATTTCATCGTTTATAGATGCATCCTTTTCTATGTATGTATCTGATGATGGAATATAGCTTTCTGGTTGGTAGTAGTCATAATATGACACAAAATACTCAACACTATTTCCGAGGGAAAAACTCTTTGAATTCGCTATATAATTGTCCAGCTAGTGTTTTATTATGAGCTAATATTAGTGTTGGCTTTTGTACTTTTTGTATTATATTTGCCATTGTGAAAGTTTTTCCAGACCCTGTAACTCCTAGAAGCGTTTGAAATTTCTTTCCTTCTTGTATTCCTTTTGATAGATATTCTATTGCCTGTGGTTGGTCACCTGTTGGCTTATAATTTGATACTAATTTGAACATATTTCCTCCTTTTGTGACCCTAAAAAGTGATTACTATCAACCGAACAATTTCGTGTAATTATACGAACAAATTCATGTAAGCTGTCTTTTTATATTAAAAATTGTATACATAATTTGCCTGTACACGAATTGGGTCACAAACTTTATTTTTTTAACTTAATGAAACTATATAAACTTTAATAAATATAATATATTTATAACATCTTTAAAACAAAAAAACAAGATAGTTCATACTACCTTGTTTTTATATGATTATAAAAAACAATAACTTACGTTTTACTATAATATACTTTATTTATTTTCTTTAATAGTATACTAAATATTATTAAGAAAAATACATCTATAACTAATCTTATTGCTCCTATATAACCGGTCATCCATACCATTATTCATCATATATTCTGCGAACTCATCATAATGTCCAGAACGATTACCTTTTTTAATTGTTTTATCAAATACAAAATAAATTTTGAATTCTGGCTCCAACCAAATTCTAGCATATGTAATTTTCCATACTCCAGCGGAATTAAAGGAAGTACCAGAAATGAGATCCCCAAGTTCCTCTCTTTTTGAATCCGTTATATAAATTACTTTTTGATTTTCTACAATACGTATCATCGATTTAAATATGTCTATAGAGAAAAAAAATATCAATAAGATAAAAATACATCTTCTTATTTTCATAATCAATCTCCTTTTATGAATAGTTAGTTTTTATTTCATCAAATCTAACACTCTAATAATCCTCTTGATAAAGCAATCCTCTTGTTTATTCAATATGATTCTCTACAATCCTATAACATATTTAAACAAATTCTAAATCCAACTTTACTTGATGCTTCACCTGTGAATGAATTAGTGAATGATGCTGGTGAAATATTTCCAGATGTTCCATAATATCCACCATGAGAAATATAATATTCTGTTTGTTCATATGGTGTATCTGTATATTCCCATAAATTACCAGCCCAATCATAAATATTATTTGATTTATTTTTTTCTATTGTTCCTGTTGCATTAATAATATTTCCACCAAATTTTCCTGATGTTTCTTTATAATCTTTACCAAAATCAGACGAAGCTAAGCCATTTATTTCTTTATCAACATTGCTGTAATTTCCCCAAGTTGAACTATCTGAAGCTACATTGAAACCTGCTTTTTCTAACCAATAATCAACAATTTTTGCCTGTGTTGTAGTTAACAAATCGCTCTTCATTTTATCAGTATTATACATAGATTCTGCATTTTTATTTGCATTATTCCAATTTATATAATTCCACGGTCTTATATTTTGTTTGCTTACTGGAACATCTTCAATATCATTACTTGTTTCAGATATATTCTCATTCGTTTTAGACATTTCATCTGAAACTCCTGCTTCATATCTTGATATATAAAATCCACCATTTTTAATTATGCTATCATCAATATTTTTAATTGATTTTTCTTTATAATAATCTAAATCATCGGTGTTTACAGGTATCCATACAAATTGATTCCCTTTATCATCTTCTATTACCAATCCATTATTCCAGCCTTCAACTGTTCCATCATCTTGCTTATTCCAACTTGCAGTTTCAGTTTCTACTGTATGAAAACCATCAGGAATTATTGGGTTTTTATAACTAGAACTTGAATTTGATTCTGATGTTTCGATTTGCTCTTGCACATTCTTTTTATTACTGCATCCAGATATTGTTAATATAATCATTGAAAGAAAAAATACTATTATTATTTTATATATTTTTTTCATTGTATAACCCCTTTTCTTTTTTTATAAAATATATATTAAATATAAGAAATATTCAACAATATTTGTGCTTTTTTTTAAAATAATTTGTTCATTATTAATTATAAAGATAAGAATGTGCAACTTTAAAGTGAACATTTTAAAATTCACTTCAACTTTGTACATTCTTATTTTTATAACTTTATTCTTTTATATTATTAAATTTCACATTAATGGTTCATAGACATATACCATTTTCCATTTACTTTATACACATATACTGTCATTTCCTCATCCTTATCTCCATTATCCTCTGTTGTAGCAATGACTTTTATTTTAACTTTATACCCATCTGTAACATATGTTTTATTTTCATCTGCCTTATCACCTAATAAACTTTTGTAGTCTTCTTCTTCTTCTTTTAGGTCTTCATCAGACATTTTTTCCTTTTCTATTTCTTCGTATGATATTTTTTGGATTTTTCCATATGAACTCTCTAATGAACTATATAGTCTGTCTAAAACCTGTGTTTTTAGCAATGACTTATAATTACTATAATTTTCCTCCATTTTTTCTTGATATTCAGCTGGTACCGTTTTTAAATATTCATCAATGTCTTTATTTTGTAATGCTGTCATCATACTATTTATTGGGTCTAAATATGACTTATCTTCCTTTTCCTTTTTTTCTTTTCCACATCCAGAAAATACTACTAAACTTACTAATAAAATACTAATTATTGTAAGTATTTTCATTAATCCTTTGTTCTTTTTCATTTTTTATCCTCCTTGTTATTTTATTACATTATAACTATATACTAAATAAAATACAATTTCAATACTATTTGCATTTTTTTACATAACTCCTCAATAATCTTTCGCGTGTCAACTTATTATGTTTTTAATTAATAATCATATACAAGAAAAAATCAGGTGCAAACATACACCTGATTTCGGATTTCTAAGACTTAAGAACATTTACTGTACTAATACGTAATATCCCTTTGTCTCAGTCAATGGCGCTTCCGGATCACGATTAAAGTCAGCCCAGCCGGTAACAAATTCTCCATTATTGTTTCTCCAGGTAACTCGCATTAAATTCTCGTATGCGATACCATCTGTTAAGAGAAAATCACCTTTTTGTGGATAAGCACTTCCTTTTCCATATGAATCATATAAGTTTACAGAATCTGTGCTAACCTTTAAAAGGTACTTTTCTTTTGTCTCTGACTGCTGAAGTTTATACGCATCATAGTCTTCGGCGCATCTGGTTTGTTTCGTTTCAGTCTCGGTTTTAACTGTTTCAACAATACTTGGAGCTGTTGTTGTCATCTTGACTTCGTTCGTTTCGTTTGCGGTAGCATAGCTGTTTGGGCTGTTGTCTGTATTTCTTTTTAAAGAAATAATACCTGTCGTTGCTAATGCGATAGTGAGTGCTGCTGCAGTAATTACTCTGCCTTTTCTTATTCTACGTGCCATTATTTTTGACTCCTTTTTTTTTATTGCCATGAACTCATGACAACAATTTTAAATTGTTACTGATTAAATCAGCTTGTATATTATATTTTATCATATAACTCAATTTTTGTCAAATTATGTAAACAATAAAAATAAAAGAAAAGAAGGAACACTTTCGTGCTCCCTTCTTTTCTTTTTCAACCGTCTTTTCAATTTTAACCAATGCACTCATAGTAGCCAGCGGAATTTTCGTTCCATGCCACATAGCCCTGAATGATTTCTCCCGAATCGGTCTGAAACCATACTTTTACCATGTTCCCATAAGTAATTTCCTTGTCTGTAACAAAGATATCACCCTGGGACAAATACGCGTCAACTTCTTCACTCGTGTTATAAACGCAAGTGCTTGTAGCATTGACTTTGTAAACATAGCCAAAATGATTTTCCTGTGCGATTTCGTTCTGAATTTCTGCGTACCAGAGACTGTCAGTTGATTCTTCGATTGCGGTTGTGATCGTGGTTGCGGTTGCAGTTGCTCCCATTTCAATTGACGTTTCTGTTGTTGCGGTCTCATTTGCTTCATTAGTCTTTTTGCATGCGCATAAAGAGATTGAAAACATTGTAGCCAAGGCCACACAACAGATTTTTTTTGCATCCACAAGTTTTAACATCAGTTTCTACCTCCTGTAAAATATTACAATTTTCCTCATGATGTATCGCGTGTTGATAGAGGTGTTTGATACATAACGATAATAATATTATATTCTGTTTATGTATTTATGTCAAGTTTTATTAGAAATTTATTACATTTTTACTGTATTATTTGGTATTGCTACTAAAAATTCATTGTCTTCTACTTTTCTTTGCTCTCCTTCAAAATTATATTTTTCCCCCAATTGATAAACCTGATAGCCTTGATCTTCCAAAATTATTTTACTACATTTTAAAAACCTATCAATATCTTCTTCATCCATATTCATTTTAATTTTTATTTCAAAATATGAAAATTTTACTATATCATTATTTTTAGTTATTTTTACATTTACAAAGTTTTCAACAAATTTAAATAAATCTTCACTTTTCATTTCTGTAATTTTTTGCATTTTAACCGTCCCTTATTTATATTTTTTCTAGTATTTAAATACTGGCGCTATTTATTATATAACACATCTCAATTAGTTTCAAGTTTTTAATTTTTAGATAAGATTTTGCTCTATTTTACTATTTTTACAATTCACCATACTATCTTTTTATTCAATTTTTTCAGGACCGTCCCCTAATTTTTTCTTACTCCTGAACTTGATTTGGCAGGACCGTCCCCGTTTTGAAAAGACCAGAACCGTCCCTCTTTTTGTTTTTTTTTATTTAGGATTATCTCTAAAAACGTAAAAAAGATTCCTGGCTGGGGAATCTTTTTTTAATATCCGCTGTGGAAGTGATCTTTGGCCATTTGTATGAATAGCCATACCGTGAATATTGTTCCTAATATTATATAGATTGCTCTTAATATTTTGTTATCTACCATACATGCTCCTAGTAGTACTGCCGCATCTAGTAGTCCTATTACTAGCTGATGTAGCATTTTTTCTAATTTGTCTACTTGTTTGTCTGAATTTGCCATTTCTATATCTATTTTTGTTTCGCCTCTATTTACGTCTTTTACAAAACTTAATAGCTCTGTTGGTAGTTCGCTTAAACTATTTACACCTGATATTATATTTCGTGATGTATTCATTAATGAACCTTTTGAAAATATATCATTAAAAGTATTTTCTTTTATTTTATTTTCAAATACCATTATTAGGTTAATGTTTGGACTTATTAGCTCTAGAGTGCCTTCTATCACACATATTCCACGCATTAATAGTGTGATATTTTTATCTAGTTTTATATTATGATCTCTTAATATTTTGCTTACACTACTCATAAACTCAATTATATTTATATTTTCTATATCTTCAGTTACATTTTTATCTAATACTTTTTGAATTTCATTTCTTAGTTTTGTATGATTTATTGATCCTGTAGTTGTAGATATGCTAATAAGTACATGTTCTAGCTCTGTTATATCATTTTTTACAATTGCATTCATTGCATTTTTTAATAATTGTTTATGTCTAGAATTTAATCTTCCCATCATACCCAAATCAAGAAACATTATTTTACCATCACGTATACACATATTGTCTGGATGAGGATCTGCGTGGAAAAAACCATCATCTAGTGCTTGTTTTATATAATTATTTGAAAGTTTTAGTCCTATTTCTTCTAAATCATATCCACTATTTAATAATGTTTGTTTATCTGTTACATTAATTCCATTTACATATTCCATAACTAAAACCTTTTTAGTTACTAAATTTTTATATACTTTTGGAACATCTATATATACAATATCATAATTATTTTGTCTAAACTCTTCCAAATTTTGAGCTTCTATTTCGAAGTTCATTTCTTCTTTTGCTACATTGTATATTTCATCTAAAACACTATTTAAATCAACTATTTTTATTAATAAATTTAAGTGTAATAGTCGTATTGCTCTTTTAAATAATTTTATATCTGTAGACATTATTTCATAGATATTTTTTCTTTGAACTTTTATAACTACTTCTTCACCAGATTTTAGTGTAGCTCTGTGTACCTGTGCTATTGATGCTGAACCAATACATGTTTGAGATATATTTTGAAATATTTCATTTATATTTCCCAATTCATCTTTTAAAATTTGATTTACCTCTTTAAAATCCATTGGTGTAACATTTGCTCTTAAATTTGCTAATGCATCACAATATTCTTTTGGCAGTAAATCATATCTATTAGACATAATTTGTCCTATTTTTATGAATGTAGGCCCTAATTTTATTATGGTCTCACATAGTTTTTGTGGTGTAAAATTTCTTATTAAAGCACTATTTTTTAATATAGAAATAATCTCTATAAACCTTGTCTTTTCGTTCATATTATCTACCTTTTTCTAATATTTTCTCTTATGATTAATCTTTATTTTCGCTTTCATTATTATCACTATTTTCATTATTTGCTTCATCTGAAGAATCACAATTACATTCTTTATCATCACATTCTGAAGTGTTTTCTTTTTTAGATTTTAATAATTCAGAAAGCTCTTCTTTTTCTTCATCTGACATAGTACTAATTATATCTACAAGATCTTCCTTAGTTACACTTGTATATTGAATGTTTGTGTTATCTTTTATTTTTTCTTTAATATCTCTTTTTAGCTCTTCATTTTTTATAGAGCCTTCTTTATATAATGCTTCACCTTTTTCTAATAGCTCTTTTTTAATTTCACTTGCTTTTTCTCCTGTTAGTGATATTGCTCCTAACCCCATTAATAATACATTTTTTATATCTTCTTTCATTTGTATCAACACCTTTCTTTTTTTACTGTTTTTATTATATATTTTTTTCTATACTTTTGTAAAGTATATTTTTATATTTTTCAACAGACTTATCTACATCGATTATATACTGCTGAACCAAACATTTTACATTTTCATCATAATATTCTTTTGTTAGCTTTCCACCTAATGCTTGCATTGTTTTTGCAGAGCCTAAGTTATCTTTGTCACAATCTAACATTACTTCTTTTATTTTGTGTTTTTGACATATTTGTAATGCTAAATATAGATTTATTTTGTTATACCCTTTTCGTCTTTCTGTTGGTCTTATGCTGTATCCTATATTGCCTCCAAATGCTTTTAGTTTTTCATTTAATTGCAATCTTATGTTTATCATTCCTACTATTTTATTATCTCTTTTGCGAACTAAAAAATATGTTTCTGCTGGTACTTTTTCTTCTGTCATTTTTCTTGTTCTATCTTCTTCTAATTTTTTAAGCCAATCGTCATAATTGTCTAGATATCTATAAAGTCCTCCTACTCCATTTATATTTGAATTATATTTGTAAAATTCTTTGATATACTCTATGGCTTGTTTTTCATATGATTTGTTTGGTTGTATTAGCTCTAACTTTTCCATATTTTTTCTCCTTTCTTTTGTATTATGTGCTAAAAAGCCTTACAGATTTGCCCTTTAGTTTATCATAATACTTTTAATAAACTTACTAAGACTCCTCTGTAAGGCTTTCCTTACTTCTGTGTAGAAACTTTTCCGCTTCCTGTACCGCTCAACTTCATATTTTAGGTACACTCTTAATATTTTTTATTTTAACATATAGATTTGCTGTTTGTCAAATAATAGAATGATACAAAAAAATGAAAAGGACTTTTGAATTACTCCTTTTCATTTTTGCTCAGATTATTTATACTTGATATTTTTACCTTTACGACTACCAATTGGATTTCTGCTTTTTACAATAAAGTCATCACAACTGTTAACTGTAATTGCTGGTAATCTTTTTTCGTGTAGAACCATCCTTCTTATTTCTTCAGCAGTGTAAAATTTTGGCTTTTTTTTCATAATTGAAATCAACTCCCAATTTTTAATTATAATTTTTTGGTATTTCACTACCTGAGCTATAGTGAATTTATAATACTGGTTAAACCTTGAAAACATTATATAATTAATTTATCTAATATGCAACTAATCTATTTTATTTCTATATTATCTTTGAATTAATCTTCTTATTATTCACCTAATTATCCAACTACTTACAAAATTTGTAAATTATTCAGGAAATTCTAATATAAAAATACTTCCTTTACCTATATCTGATTCTATCTTTAAGTCTCCTCTATGTAACTCCATTATGCTTTTACATATTGATAATCCAAGTCCTGCGCCTCCATTTTTTCTTGATCTTACTTTATCAACTCTATAGAATGGCTCTGTTATTTTTGCTATATTTTCTTTACTAATTCCAGGTCCATAATCTACTACCTGTATATACTTTTTGTCATTTATTTTTAGTGCATTTATTATTATTTTACTATTTACATCTGAAACATTTATTGCATTTTTTACTAAATTTGATACACACATTATAATTAATGTTTCATCTCCATATATGTTTTCAAGTTGATTGTTTATTATCAAATCGATATTTTTTGAATCTAATCGCTCTTTTAGTGTTTTATATATTTCGCTAAAAACATTATTTATGTTTACATTTTTAAAATCTAAATCAGCATTTTTTTTGTATGATAATAGCAATAATTTTTTATACATATCTGAAATTCTTTTTGACTCTGATTGAATATATGTTAAATATTTATCCTTTTGCTCCTCTGTCAAATTAGCTTTTTGTAAAAGTTCAGCATATCCTTGAATAGATGTTAATGGCGTATTCATTTCATGAGATAAATTATCTATAAATAATTGCTTATTATTTGCAGATTCTATTAAATCATTGTTTCTTTTTTCTAGCTCTTTTGACATTTTATTAAAGCTTTTAGCTAATTTTCCAAACTCACTATTGCTTTCTTTTAAGTTTATTTTATAGTCACCTTTTGATAACTTTTCCATTTCTTTTTGTATTTTTACTAATGGTTTTGTTAAGGTTTTAGATATTATATATGCTATAATTGCAATAAACACAATCATTACAAGCCATATGTATATACAATTTTTTATTAAAACTGACCTTGAATTATATATATAATCAATATCTTCTATATATACAATTGTTTTATCTTCCCCAATCTTTGTTGATACAAATATATAATTTTTATCATTAATTTCCTTTTGTTGAGCAATATATTTGTTATTTTCTGTTGTTTTAAATTCATCTGCATATGATTGTAACACTTCACTTGTTTCATATTCCAATTGGTTATTGTTATAATAATAAATTTTTACATTTTTTTCTGTATTAGACTTTTCTGCTGATTTAAATAAAATTGTACTATTTACATTGTACTTTATTCTATTTTCTATCTTTTCTACATTTTTTATTGCAATTTGAGTTTCAGCATCAATATTTTCATCTAAATTTTTTTCTATAAGGAAAGCTGCTATTACCAAACATGATATGACAGCAGGTATACAGATTCCAAAAAACATTTTAAGAGATAATTTCATAATATTTTTTCCTTTCACAAATTATATTTCTAATCTGTATCCATATTTATAAACTGTAACTATTATATCATCCCAACTTAGCTTTTTTCGTAGTCTTTGTATATGCATATCTACTGTTCTTGTATCACCATAATAATCATATCCCCAAGCTGATTCTAACAGCTTTTCTCTTGAAAGAGCTAAATTTTTGTTTTGAATTAATACTTTAAGTAGTTCAAATTCTTGTGCAGTCATTTCAATTTTTTCGTTATTTTTAAAGACCTCTCTTTTAGCAAAATCAACTTTTATATTTCTGTATTCAAATATATCTGAAAATTTACCAGTTCTTCTTAAAACAACCTCTATTCTCGCTAATAATTCCATTGATTCAAATGGTTTAACAATATAATCATCTGCACCTAATTTTAAACCTTTCACTTTATCTGTTACACTATCCTTTGCAGTCAAAAATATTATTGGGACATTTTGTTTAATAAAACTTTGTGCAATTTCATATCCATTCTTTTTTGGAAGCATTATATCCAATAATGCTAAGTCTGGACCAAATTTATTTAATTTTTCAAGAGCCATTTCACCATCTTCAGCTTCATCACACTTATAACCTGCTAGCTCTAAATTCATTCGAATAAGTTCTCTTATTTTTTCTTCATCATCTACAATTAAAATTTTTCTCATACTTACTCCTTTGTTTAGTTTGGTGATTTTATTATAATATTAGCAATTTAATTAATCAACAAAAAAAGCAATATTTAGTATGAGTTATTTTTAATTATAAGTAAAAACATAAGAAATATGTGATAATTCTTATGTTTTTACAAATTTTCTAACTGTTTACTAAAATAATTGCTTTTTTATTTATTCTGCAATTGCATATGCTAATAAAATTCGTGATATTTTTCCATTCTTTACAAAATAATATATATTTCCTTTTTCACTTCCATATACTGGTTCACTTCCTGGATATCCAACTATAATTGTATTCTCATCTACAGAATCACTTTTTAATATTGAATTTGATGGATATGCTTTTAATACTTCTTCTTTGCTAGATCCTATTTTTATACCTCTTGCTGTCTGTAATTTTGAAGTTCCATATATTTCGATTGATGTCATTTTGCCATCATCTTCACTATCTTCAAATTCATTATATACTTTTAGACCTAAAGATTTGTAATCTAATTCCGTTATTGTTGTTCCTGTTGCATCTTGTGTATATGTTTTTCTTTCTGGAGTTTCATCATATATATTTTCTACTGCTTTTGCACTTTCTCCAAGTTTAAATCCATTAATTGTTAGATCTTCATTTGAAAATGCCTTTATGCTCTTTGTTGTATTATTTTTTGTTATATTACTTTCATTTTTCTCATTTTTTGTTTGATTTTCCTCACTGTCTTTATTTTCAGTGCTATTTTTTTCATCTGTTACATTATTTTCTTCTTGTTTTTCTATTGTTTCATTTTCTTTGCTATATTCTTTTTTATCCTTATCCTTATTTCCACATCCTGTTATAGCTAGCATCATACTTAATACTACAAGTATTGCTAAAGTATACTTTAATATTTTTTTCATATTAATCATCCTCCTCTTTTGTTTTTATTATAAAAAATAGTTATTTCAGCTTTTTATAAAAGTTGTAACAAAGTTGTAAATTAATTTTACCATTAAAATTTTTTGATGTAAATATTAATTAATTTCACATTATTTTATAAAATCAATTTCTTCCCAATCACTTTTTCTTTTATATCCAATTTTTTCATAAACATGATTACTTATTGGATTTGAGTCATCTGTATACAAAACACAATATTTATCTCCACTATCTAATAATTCTTTAGATATCCTATATATTAAATTATATGCATAACCTTTGCCTCGCTCTTCTGGCGGGGTATATACTGCACTTACACATTTTCCATACTTCATAATTCTGCTTGTTGTTGCCTGACATACAATTTTACCATCTTTTTCCAGAACATAATATCCTTTTTCTAAATATGAATTAAATTTTTCTTCTGCTTTTTTATCATCACATTCTTGTCTTACTGCTTTAATTATGAAATCTTTAATATATTTTTTTAATGTTGTTTTGTCATTCAATGTTGCTTTTCTATATGTAATATCATTTAGTAATCTTCCATCTGCTATGTTTTCTAATAACAATATTCTTAGTCTATTGTGTATTTTATGTTTCATATTGCTTAATTGGCAATAATATTCTGTAAATCTACTTGCTACATCTTTTTGTGCGTTCACTCCTAATAGTTCCTTATCATATTTATATATTTCTTCTGCTGCAAATTTTAATATTTCATCAGAATAATTATTAGTTGGTGAATACATTAGTAATTTCCATGGCTTTCTATATAACATAATTAGCTCTGTAGTTTGGTTATTTTCTATAGTAGCTAAAAACCAATTATCCATTCCATTTTTTAAACCATCTATGCAGTTTCCTATCATTAAACAATTGTACCATTCTTGTTCTTCTAATAATTTTTGATTATCGTTCCAAAATAAATTAATGTCACTGTATTTTTTGAAATTCATACTATAGTCAACTCCTTTCATTTTCTTTTTTATTATATCATACAAATTTTTTAATACAAAAAAACATTGCAGGAAATCATTTAAGACTCCTCTGCAATGTGTATACATCTGTATTTTATAAAATTATATTCACCTACAATTTTTCAAACACATCATTAGTTAAAATATAAAATAATTATTTTGACTTAATTTTTATTTACCTCACTATCAACACTTCCTTTTTTTTAAATTCGATGCCAATTCCATAATAGATATTTGTCAAAAGGCTCATTTAATGATTTTATGACTTCATTAAATAGCTCTAAAGAATTATTAGTTTCTATAACATCCTCTAAAAAATGCTCTCCTATTACTTGTTTTTGCTCTAATAAATCTATTAAATTTTCCTTGCTAAAAGTACTTCCTTCTAATTTATTTGAGTGATATAAATATTCAATTTTTATGGAGTCATATGCCGAATTCTTTATTTTTGATAATTTTTGAATTACATCTATAGATATTTTCATCATTATTCCTCCTATTATTTTAATACTTGTATATTATCTTCTGATTTTTGTAATTTTAAGACCTCTGTCTTGTTTTCTATCATTAATATAGCTCTTTTATTTCATTAAAGTTATCTATACTTATAATTTTTTTCTTGTCATATTCTTTGTCTTCTGGATTATAGTAAATTGAATCTATTCCATATTTGTTAGGCCCAAGCACATCTTTATCTATTGTATCTCCTATCATTAAACATTCTGATGGAGAATATTGTCCGCATGCATTCATATAGCTCTCTTTGTATGGTTTTAGTACTGTATCTCCTGTATATATGTCATCAAAATATTCTATAATTCCAGCATTTTTTAGTCTTGTTACTTGTGTGTATCTAAACCAATTTGTTAAAACAACTAAACTTTTATTTTTTGATTTTAAGTATTTTAACATATCTGTTGTTTCTGATAGTAGAATATCATTAATATCTGCATTTATTTTTATCCAGCCTTCTATTATTTCACTTGTGATATTTATTCCTGTTTTATTTTTGTAATAATTGCTTAAATCGTTTACATCATATTTGGTATGTGTTTTTTCATATTCTATTAATATCTCATAATATACTGAAAGAAATTTGTCAGCTTCTTTTCCTAGTACATCTTTAAAGTAGTTTATTTCTTTTGAAAAATCTCCATTAAGAAGAGTTCCATCTAGGTCAAATATAAATCTCTTTTTCATTAATTTCTCCTTTTTTCTTTATTTTTAATTACATTATAATTTTTCCTTCTAAATTTGCTATATAACATTTTGGAAATTTTTCTTTTAATACTTTTAATTTTTCTAGATTCTTTTCAAGTTCCTTACTAACTAAAATTCCCTCTATAAAACAAGATGGCATTCCAAATAATATTGCACTTTCTCTATTTGTCGTAAGAGCTGTTCTTTCTTTACAATATATATAATTTTTATAGAACCACTTTTTCAAAATTGTTTTCACAATTCTGGGGTTTAAATTCAAATTAAATACATCTTGTTTTATAAAGTCTTGAGCCTCTTGACTTTGAGTATTAAAAATAAATGCAATGTCTACTTTATTGTTTGATAAGCTTGGCATAAATCTGCTTTCTTTTGTTTGCTCTGCAATCCATCTCCAATTTGGTGTGTTTTTGAATTTATCAAGTGCCTGATCCAGCTCTCCATATGGAACGAGTTTTATTTCTACAGCTTTATTTTGTGCAGTTCCTATTGTTACAGTTGCTCCACTATACAATTTAACATATTCACCTAATGTAATTTCTTTTTGTATATTCCACATTGATGCACAAAATGGAGTTTTTTTGTTTTTATTATATGTTGTAATAAAATCTTGACTGATAATTCCATCTTTTTTTATTTCATCAAGGTGTTCCATTGCTGATCTTGCTCCATGAAGAAAAGTGTGCTTTTTTAATACAAGAGAACCTCCAATATTGTAGTCATTTGGTTGTAATCTAAAATTTGAATTTAGCTCATAAAATTTGTTAATTTGATTTATGAATGCTGTTCTTACATCCTTGTTAAATTTAAAATACTTTTTTGCTTTTGCTATATATAAATTTTTGTTTGTTGATTCTTCCATTTTTTCATCTCTTTTCCATTTTGTATCTATATAATTTCTTCATATTATTATAAAACATCAGACTTATTAAATATGCCAAAAATAAGTCTAATGTTTTACATAGAAATTTGAGTTTATTGTAATTTATAATTTTTCAATTTCGTCTTTTGTAAGTCCAGTAGTTTT
>ERZ791654.396-NODE-396-length-26675-cov-5.931518_pt1 | contig 26675 bp, 19 predicted proteins | sample MGYA00509960_ERZ791654 | MGnify/ENA primary metagenome ERZ791654 (study PRJEB30046, sample SAMN00715198) | human gut metagenome | study: EMG produced TPA metagenomics assembly of the A metagenome-wide association study of gut microbiota in type 2... | reverse complement strand
CTCGCGCGGGGGCGGCGCGCGGGGGGGGGGGTTTCTTCGTTATTGCGGTCGGCGCTTTTTAGAAGCGGAATCCGACGTAGAAACGGACGGAGTTGGTTTTCAGTTTCGTTTTGGTCGATGAGATGCCCTCCAGGTCTGCATCTTCGAGTGAGAATCCATTGTATTTGGCCTGGCCCCAGCGACCTTCCACGCCGACCGAAATCACTTTCCAGGCCACCGATCCGCCGAAGCTGTAGAACAGGGCGAAGTTGGAGTTGAAACTATCGTCGAGGTACATCATCGAGTAGGAGGGCGTGAGTTGGAAATAGAGGCTGATTTTCAGTTCGTGAACCGGGTTGATCGTAATCGAAGGACCGACCTGCATGCCGTATTCCAGTTGATGATTGCCGATGTCGATCGTTTCATCCATAATGTCGCCGACGGAACCCGAACCCGGCTCTTCCGATTCGGAGATCGTGTATTTCGAATAGTTCAGATCGACCCAGCTCCAGTCCAGACCGAATTTCAACATTCCGAGCAACGGTTTTTTGTGCAGGTAATAGGTTTTACCCCAACTGATCGACACGCCGAAATCGTTTTTCAGCTTCTCGTCGCCGAAATCCTTGAATACGAGCGATTGTTTTACGTAACCGAGGTTGAAGTACTTGGACCTGTTTTTCCATATTTTGCGATCGAGTTCCTCGTTCTTTTGGTGCCGTAATTGCTGGGATAGGTCATCGACGACCCGCTGCAGCGAATCCGTTTCCGTCGCAACGGGAGAGGTCGTTTCGGCGACCGGTTCTTGTGCTGTCGCAGTCAAGGTCCACAGGGACAAACCGATTAAAAACGTAAAGATTTTTTCATAATGGTATTTTTATTTAAGTTGAAGGTTTCTGCCGTTTCCCATACTGCAAAAATAACATTATTGTGAAAAAAAAGTTCGTTTGAATGGAATTATTGTCCGATAAGTATTATATTTCTTTGGTTACTCTTCCTCTTCTTCCAAATATATCTCCTCCATAAGGTTGTCCAGTTCGCGCCGCTCCTTTTTGGTCGGACGTCCCGTACCCCGGTCGCGGAAGACGAAGACCGTTTCGCGGGGGATGTTGAGCTTGTCGAGTTCCGATTGTGGAGTGATGTTGCGACAGTAGTCGGGGACGTTCTTGGCCGGCTGGCGGCTCGACACGTAGCCCACGACTTCGAAGAGATAGGTCACGGGCATCCGTTTGACGGCGATTCGGTCGCCGATCCGCACTTCGCGCGAAGGTTTGGCGTAGGCGTCGTTCACCAGCACCCGGTTCTGGCGGATGGCTTCGGCCGCGTCGCTGCGGGTCTTGAAGATGCGTACGGCCCAGAGGTATTTGTCTAATCTGATCGCTTCCATTTCGTTTTTTCAATTATATCGTACAGGCAAAATCCGATGTCGGAAGGCTCGGTGGCTCCGGCAGATTCGGATTTTCCGTTGTGCTGACGATTCGGGACAGGATGTCGGAACAGAGCCGAAGCCGGTAGTGTGCGGCTGCGGGTTGTTCGACGGTCTTCGAACCGGAGGTCGGTAGTTGCATCGATCCCTCGGGAACGGCGGTTTCGGTGGGGAAGTGTCGCGGGCTATTTCTCATAGATGCTTTCCGATTTGGGCATGTCGTGCGATTGTTCGTCGTTCTGTCGGCTGACGCTCAAGATCATGCCCAGGGCGATAGCCGTGAAGATCGTCGAGGAGCCGCCGCGTGAGATGAGCGGCAGGGTTTGTCCCGTTTCGGGAATCAGGTTTACCGTTACCATGATGTGCAGCAGCGCCTGGCAGGTAATCAACAGGGCCAATCCCAGGACCAGCAGACCCGGAAATGCCGTGCCGCACCGTCGGAAAATTTCGATGGCACGGAAGAAGATCCACAGGTAGAGCAACAGCAGCAGCAGCGCCAGGACGATACCGTACTCCTCGACGAAAAAGGCGTAGGCGTAATCGCTTTCCGGGTGGATCATCTCTATGCGCATGGCGCTCTGTCCGGCGCCTTCGCCCAGGATGCCGCCGTTGTGGATGGCGATCATCGAACGCTCGGTGTCGGTCAGCTGGTCGATCGGCTTTTCGGTTTGGGGCTTGGTCCAGAGGTCGATCCAGGTTTCCACGCGGCCGCCGGCCGTTTCGCTGCGGCCCAGATTCAGCAGGCCGGCCAGCATTACGGCGGCGAAGGCCAGGCCCAGCAGTTTCATCAGTTCACCGATCCTCACCCGTCCGATAAGCATCATCACCCACGAGGCGAAGAAGACCAGCACGGCCGACGAGGTGTGGGCCGGGAAGATCACTACACAGGAGAGCAGGACGGGGGCCAGGATGGGCCACGTGCCCTCGCGCCAGATTTTGCGCTGGTCGGGGCGCTTCCACTGCAGCGGGTTGAGCGAGGGGATGATCCGTAATTTGTCGATCACGCTCTGCCGGCCGGCGAGCTGCCGGGCCAGAAACAGTACGGTGGCGACCTTGAGTGCTTCCGAAGGCTGGAACTGGAAAGGACCGAGCGGAATCCAGCGGGCGGCGCCGTTGGTCGTGGCGCCGATGAAATAGACGGCCAGCGTCAGCAGAACGCTGCCTGCATAGGCGACCAGCGCCAGGTGGTTGTATATCCGGGAGTTGATCTTGTGTACGATGATGATCAGCGGAATGCAGACGAAAAGGATCAGCAGCTGTTGGCGCAGGAAGTGGGCCGTCGAACGAGCCGTATGCGCATCGTAGGCCATCTTCGCCGTCGAGGAATAGACCACCAGTACGGAAATGACGGCCAGTGCCGCGATAATGATCCACAGCACCTTGTCCCCGGCGAAGAGTTTCATGCCGGGCTCCTGTCCGGGTGCGTCGGTCTGCACAGTCGTACCCTCTGTGTTCGGATTGCCGGCCGTTTTCTCCGTCTGTTTTTCCGCTTCCATCTTATTATTTCGCGTGTTCGGCGACCCACTGTTTGAACAGTTCGCCCCGGTTTTCGTAATTTTTGAAGAGGTCGAAGCTCGCACAGGCCGGTGAAAGCAACACCACGTCGCCCGGACGGGAAGCTTTGCGGGCCGCCTGCATCGCCGCGTCGAGCGAATCGGTCGAAATGATTTCGGGAATTATGCCCGTGAAACTTTCGACCAGCTTGCGGTTGTCGATGCCCATGCAGACGAGCGTATGCACTTTTTCGCGGGCGAACCGCTTGAGCGGCTCGTAGTCGTTGCCTTTGTCCGTACCGCCTGCGATCCAGACTACGGGACGTTTCATGCTCTCCAGTGCGTACCACGTGGAATCGACGTTGGTGGCTTTCGAGTCGTTGATGTAGGCCACGCCGCCGATCTCTCCGGCGGGTTCGACGGCGCGGAGGCTGCGGCGCCGGCGGGGGGGGGAGGGGCGCCCCCCCCCCCGTTCCCCCGGGGGGGTGGGAGCCGGTGTTCCACCGGCGCGAAGTCGTAGATGGAGCTGCGGATGCGGATCGGGGATACTCCGGCCGCGAGCGCTGCGAGCGCCGCCGCCATAGCATTATAAGCGTTGTGCAGCCCGGGAATCCGCATTTTGGCCGTGTCGATCTCCACCGACTCCCGGCCGACAGTTGCGGTGAATTTTCCGTCCAGAAGGAACGCATCGCCTGCGCCGCTCGCCACGGCGTTTTTGGCCGCGAAGGGGAGCTGCTTCATCCGCAGGTCGTATTTGGGCAACTGCTGCCAGATCACCTCGTCGTCGCCCGAATAGATGAAGAAGTCGCGCGAATTCTGGTTCTGCGTAATGCGCATCTTGGCATCCACGTAGTTCTGGAAACAGTAGTCGTAACGGTCGAGGTGGTCGGGCGTGATGTTCGTCAGCACGCCGATATGGGCGCGGAACCGGAACATGCCGTCGAGCTGGAACGAGCTCAACTCCAGTACGTACCAGTCGTAATCGCCGGTAGCGACCGAGTAGGCGAAACTCTCGCCGATGTTGCCGCCGAGGGCTACGTTGTAGCCGGCGTCGCGCAGGATCTTGTAGATGAGCGACGTAGTAGTCGTCTTGCCGTTCGAGCCGGTGACGCAGATCGTCCGGGCCTTACCCAGGTAGCGGCCCGCGAACTCCATTTCGGAGATGACCGGAATGCCCGCTTCGCGGAGTTTGACGATCATCGGCGCCTTGTCCGGAATGCCGGGCGACTTGACGACCTCGTCCGCCGCGAGAATCCGCTCTTCGGAGTGGTGCCCCTCCTCGTAGGGGACCTGCCACTGGTCCAGTTTGGCTTTGTAGCGGTCGGCGATCCGCCCCTTGTCGGAGAGGAAAACGTCGAATCCTTTCTTCTGGGCGAGGATCGCGGAGCCGTAGCCGCTGATGCCGCCGCCCAGGACAACTATTTTTTTCATGGGGTTATCGGATTTTAAGCGTTACCAGGGTAATGGCCGCCAGCAGCAGCGACACGATCCAGAAACGGGTGACGATCTTGGTTTCGAAGAAACCCTGTTTCTGGTAGTGATGGTGCAGGGGGGACATGAGCAGAATGCGGCGTCCTTCGCCGTATTTGCGTTTGGTGTATTTGAAGTAGCTCACCTGAAGCATGACCGAGAGGCTCTCGACCAGGAAGATGCCGCAGAGAAGGGGCAGCAGCAGCTCCTTGCGGATGCAGAGAGCGAAGACGGCGATGATGCCGCCGATGGAGAGCGAGCCGGTATCGCCCATGAAGATCTGTGCCGGGAAGCTGTTGTACCAGAGGAAGCCGACCAGCGCACCGGCCAGCGCCGCTGCGAAGACGACCAGTTCGCCGCTGCCCGGAATGTACATGATGTTCAGGTAGTCGGCATAGACGATGTGTCCGGAGAGATAGGCCAGGATGCCCAGCACCAGTACGATCGGGGCCGATACCCCCGTCACCAGGCCGTCGAGTCCGTCCGTGAGGTTGGCGCCGTTCGAAACGGCCGTGACCACCAGGATCGCCACGACGACGTAGAGAATCCAAGTGAGGGTGCGGTTGCCGCCCGTGAGCCAGCTGTAATCGAATTCGTTGTCCTTGACGAAGGGAATCGTGGTCTGGGTCGTCTGACGGCTCTCGGAGCTGACGATGCGCCGCTGGATGTGGTCGGCGATGGTTCGGCCGTGTTCGTCGAGGTAGATCGTTTCGACCGGTTCGGTCGTCTTTTCCCGGACGACGATGTCGGGCGAGAAGCACATGGTCGTACCTACGATAATGCCCAGGCCGACCTGTCCCACGATCTTGAAACGCCCTTTGAGCCCCTCTTTGTGGTGGCGGAAGACTTTGATGTAGTCGTCCAGAAAGCCGATCAGCCCCAGCCAGATCGTCGAAACCAGCATCAGTTGGATATAGACGTTGTCGAGCTGTCCGAAAAGCAGTACGGGGATGAGAATGGCCAGCAGGATGATTACGCCGCCCATCGTGGGCGTGCCTTTCTTCTGGAGTTGTCCTTCGAGCCCCAGATCGCGGATCTCCTCACCGATCTGTTTGCGGCGCAGGAAGTTGATGATGTTGCGTCCGAAGACGATGACGATCAGCAGGGCGATGATGATGGCTGCCGCCGCGCGGAACGAAATGTACTGGAACATACCTGCGCCGGGCAGGTTGTGAACGTTGTCGAAATATTTGAAAAGATGATAGAGCATGTCGCAGGTTAATTTTTAGCGTAGAGGGCGAAGGCACGGAGAGCCTCCTCCTTGTCGTCGAAATGGTTTTTTACGTCGCCGACGATCTGATACGTTTCGTGTCCCTTGCCGGCCAGCAGGAGGATGTCGCCCGGCTTGGCGAGCATCGCGGCCGTGCGGATGGCTTCGGCGCGGTCGGCGATCCGCAGGTAGCGGTCACCCGGGGCGAGTCCTGCGACCATGTCGTCGAGGATCGCGTCGGGATCTTCGTGGCGGGGGTTGTCCGAAGTGAGGATTGCGGTGGTCGCGTATTTTACGGCGATCTGCGCCATTTCGGGGCGTTTGGTCTTGTCCCGGTCGCCGCCGCAGCCGCACAGCACGAAGAGCTGTTGTCCCGGGCGGCGGATCTCCTCGACGGTCTGGAGCACTTTTTCCAGAGCGTCGGGCGTATGGGCGTAATCGACGATCGCCGTGGTGCCGTCGGCGGCCCGTACGAATTCGAAGCGTCCGCTTACGGGATGCAGCGTGCTCATGATTTGGAGCACCTCTTCGCGGTCGGCGCCCAGCAGCAGGGCCGCAGCATAGACGCTCAGCAGGTTGTAGGCGTTGAAGCGGCCGAGGAAATGGACCCATACTTCGCGTCCGTCGATGCGCAGTTCCATGCCGTCGGGGTGCGTCTCGAGAATTTTGCATCGGAAGTCGGCCATCGATTGCAGCGACAGGGTCTTGACCGTCGCCCGCGTGTTTTGCACCATGACCCGGCCGTTGCGGTCGTCGATGTTCACCAGCGCGAAAGCCTCCTTCGGGAGATTGTCGAAGAAGAGTTTCTTGGCGCGGATGTACTCGGCGAAAGTCTTGTGGTAGTCCAGGTGGTCGTGGGTGATGTTCGAGAAGATGCCGCCCGTGAAATGCAGTCCTCGGATGCGCTCCTGCACGATGGCGTGCGAGGAGACCTCCATGAAGCAGTATTCGCACCCGGCTTCGACCATGCGGGCCATCATCTCGTTCAGGCGGATGGCGTCGGGGGTGGTGTGGGTCGATTCGATGCGTTCGGTGTCGATGCAGTAAACGACCGTCGAGATCAGGCCGACCTTGTAGCCCAACCCCCGGAAGAGGTCGTAGAGCAGGGTGACGGTGGTGGTTTTGCCGTTGGTGCCCGTGATACCGACCAGTTTGAGCTGACGGCTCGGGTCGCCGTAGAATGCGGCGGCCATGTCGGCCATCGCGGCGTTGGTATCCGCTACGACGACGTAGCAGACCGACGGGGTGAGGTGTTCGGGCAGCCGCTGGCAGACAACGGCGACCGCTCCGGCGGCGACGGCCGCGTCGATGTAGGCGTGCCCGTCGCTTTGGGTGCCGCTCACGGCGAAGAAGCAGTCCCCGGGAGCGATGCGGCGGGAGTCATACGCCAGTCTGCTCACACGTGTATCGGAGTTGCCTTCCACGCGGAGCACCTGTGTCGCCTTGATTAATTCTTGAATTTGTTTCATCTCTTTATTTGAGTGTTATGGTTACGGCTCCCCCGCGCGAGATCCGCGTGCCGGGAGCGATGCTTTGGTATTGGACGGAGCCTCGTCCCGAGAAGGAAACTCTGAGGCCCCGGCTTTCGAGCAGGAACAGGGCGTCTTTGAGTCCCATGCCTACGACGTTGGGCATCGTTTGGTCGTCCTGTGCGAGCGTCGAGATCGTGACGTTCGAGAGGGAGTCGATCCGTACCGTTCCCCAGCCTTTGCGGTCTTCGAACGAGGTGCGGGGCGAGAATTTGTCGGCGATGCGGCGGATTTGGGCGATGTCGCCGCCTTTGATTCGCCGGGGATAGTGTTTTTCCCCTGAATTTTCCGGCGAGAGATCCCAGTCGTGCTCCCGGTTGTAGAGGTAGGTGACGACCTTCTTGACCACCGGACCCGAGAGCGGGCCGCCGTAATAGGATTTGCCGGCCTGCCGTTTGGTGTGGATCGTCGTGAGCACCGTGTAGCGGGGGTTGTGAGCCGGGAAGTAGGCGACCATGCTGCCGATGTAGTAGCCGTCGCGGTAGCCGATCTTGTCGTCGGCGTATTGGGCCGTACCGGTCTTGGCCGCTACGGTGTAGAGGGTCGTGTCGCGGAAAAATCCAGCACCCGTACCTTCCGTGCCGACGCTTTCGAGAAGTTTGCGGACCTCGCGCAGCGTGCGTTCGGAGCATATCTTGTCCACGAGCGTTCGGGCCTTGAAATGTTCGACCACGTCGTCGCCCCGGCGCAGCTCCCGAACCAGGATCGGAGAGATCATTTTGCCGTCGTTGGCAATGGTGTTGTAGAGGGTGATGACCTGGATCGGGGAGAGTTTGATACGATAGCCGAACGAGCGGCGTACGAGCATACTGTTGGGGTCGGGCACCTCCTTCCAATCCTGAAAGAGCGGTTTTTTCTCGCCGAAAGCCTCCAGTCCGACGGTTTGGTCGAGGTGCAGCTTTTTCATGAAGTCGCTGTAACGCTCCTTGTTGTCGGCATAACGCTCCCAGATCGCCTTGGCGAAATAGACGTTCGACGACTGGGCGACCGCCGTGCGGAAATCCATGTCGTTGAATCCGGCGTGCGAATCCTGCACCCGGATGCCGCCGACCTTCACCACACGTCCGTTGCCCGTGTCGTAGGTCTGGTCCAGCGGCATATCCGCGTCGTCCAGCAACAGCAGCATCGAAGCCAGCTTGAAGGTCGAGCCCGGCTCCGTGTTACGCCCGATGGCGTAGTTCTCCCGCTCGGCGTATCCGCCGCCGGGGGTGCGGCCCAGATTCACGAGGGCGAGGATTTCGCCCGTGCGGACCTCCATCACGATCGTGGTACCCCAGATGGCGTTCTGGGCTTCGAGCTGTTCGCGCAGGTAACGGTTCGCCACGTCCTGCACATCGAGATCGAGCGTCGTGACCACGTCCAGTCCGTCGATCGGGTCGATGTTGTCGCCGTCCACGACGCGGCCGTAAAAACCCCGGGCGATGCGTTGGCGCGTGGCCCGACCGTCGCGGCCGGCCAACTCTTCGCGATAGACGGCCTCGATGCCGTAGTTGCCTCGGTCGCCGGTCAGTCCGATCGTGCGGCGCCCCAGTTCGCCCTGCGGATAGATGCGTTCGTCGCTTTCACGCAGGTTGTAAACCATGCCCATGTTCCAGTTCAGGAGCGGGTATTTGCGCAGGGTTTCCCATTCGGTGTAGTCGATGTCGCGGGGAAAGATTTGGACGGGAGTGTGGTCGCGCAGGGTATCGTAGAGTTTTTTCGGCACGAATTCCCGGTCCAAAATCCGGTCGATCCAGCGGGCGATGCGTCCTTCGGAGCGGGGAACGAGGGTGTCCTTGCGGTATTTTACCTGGTAGTGTTTGGCATGCTGCGTGCGGAACATGCGACGGTATTCGGCTGCGGATCTGTCGCCGAAATAGGCGGCAAGTAGTTTGGACAGCGAGTCGCTCTGTTCGTGGAACGTACGCACGGAGTCGAGCCCCGGGCTGCCGAAATCGAATTCGACGCGGTAGCGGAAGATCGAGGTGGCCAGCGGATCTCCGTCCCGCGTGAGGATGTTGCCCCGCTGGGCCGGGATGATCTGTTCGGTGAAGATGCGTCCGGCGAGCCGTTCGGCATTGTAGGCGACCTCCGAGCTGAAGAGCTGCACCCATACCAGACGTGCGAAGATGAGCAGTCCCGCCAGGATGAAGAGGATGTAGAGCAACCTCACCCGCAGCAGGATGTCGCTTTTGATGCGCGATTTTTCCGGTTTCATCTTGCTCATCAGTCGTCGAGAATTTCACCCGGAACGACCGGGTCGTACAAGTCGATGCCCCGTCGGCGCAGCTCTTCGAGGATGGCCGAGTGGGTCGTATGGCGGAAACGCTGCTCCTGAAGGCGCGTCGAGCGCTCGCGCAGCATCTGGACCTCGCGGTAAAGCCGCGAGTATTTCATGTCGAGGTGCAGCGCCGTGAACATTACGAAGATGCTGACGAAAAACATCGCGGCGATGCAAATCATGTAACGATAGTATTCCGAGGCTCCTTTCCGAACCAGAATATTGCCCGAAAAGAGGAGCCAGAAGATGTTCGAGCGGCGGCGCTCCTCCTTGCGCTGCTCCTCCTGCCGGGCCTCCTCTTCGGCCTGCTCCCGCTCCCGGTCGGCACGAATTTCCTCGTCGGCTTCGCCGCTCTGCACGCGCAGCACTTCGCGCCGGATGCGGCGGGCGAGCTCTTCCTCCCGCTCCCGGGCGGCACGCTCCTCGTCGGTGACGGGGTCGAATTCGTGGTCGTTGTATTTCATGTCGGTCGGAAACGGTTATTGGCGTACGATTTTGGCAGCGGCTCGCAGTTTGGCCGAGCGCGAACGCGGGTTGCGGACGAGCTCTTCCGAGGAGGGAGTGACGGCCTTGCGCGTAATGATTTCGAACGGCGTTTCGGGCTTGCCGAAGAAATCCTTTTCGATGCGCCCCTCGAAATTGCCGCTGCGCAGGAAGTTCTTCACCAGCCGGTCTTCGAGCGAGTGGTAGGAGATCACTACCAGCCGTCCGCCGGGGCGCAGCACCTTGAGGCTCTGTTCCAGCGCCATTTTGAGCGCTTCCATTTCTCCGTTTACTTCGATGCGCAGGGCCTGGAACAGCTTGGTCAGGAATTTCGATTCGTCCTTTTTCGGGGTACAGGGCGCTACGGCCGCAACCAGGTCTGCGGTGGTCAGGATCGGCTGCGCGGTCCGTGCGCGGACGATGCAGGCGGCGACTTTCCAGGGGGTGTCGATTTCGCCCCAATCGCCCAGGATGCGGGTCAGGGCGTCGGCGTCGAGCGTGTTCACCAGGTCGGCCGCCGTGCCTCCTCCGCGCTGATTCATCCGCATGTCGAGCGGTGCTGAACCCCGGAACGAGAATCCCCGTTCGACGGCATCGAAATGGTGGGACGACACGCCCAGGTCGGCCAGGATACCATCGACCCGGGTTACTCCGTGCAGCCGCAGGGCGCCCCGCATGAAGCGGAAGTTGCTTTCGACGTAATGGAAGCGGCTGTCTTCCGGGCAGTTGTCCCGGGTATCCCGATCCTGATCGAAGGCGTAAAGACGTCCCCGGTCGCCCAGTGCCGACAGGATGCGGCGCGAATGTCCGCCACCGCCGAAGGTGAGATCGACATAGGTTCCTGCAGGATCGATGTCGAGCAGTCGGACGGACTCTTCGAGCAGGACGGGCGTATGATAGACGGAGGTCATTTGGCTTCGATATATATTTAGGGTGTAAAGTTAGACAATTTGCAGGGAAAAATCGTTATCTTTACCGAAGAAAAAACGGTTGAGAACGGTCGTACTCCGGAAGGCCGGGGTGTCCCGCTTCCGGGATCTCCCTGTACCGATGCGGAGTTTCGATTGGAAATCCGAGCGTAGGTGCGATAGGTGCAAATCGGGCGTCGTACGACTTTCGACCGATAATTAAAAGGGTTACGTTATGCCGAAAATAGATGTCGATGCCGTGCTTGCGGCAAAGGCTCCCCGGATCGCCCGATGGGTGCCGGGATTCGTTATCCGCTGGCTCAAGCGCACGATCCATCAGGACGAAATCAACTATATTCTGGATGAGTATTCCGCGCTTCCTCCTCAGCAGTTTATCCAGGCTTGTTTTAAGTTCTGGGGAGTGACCTATTCGGTCGAAGGGCTCGAAAATCTCGATCCGAAGGGACGGTATCTCTTTGCGTCGAACCATCCTTTCGGGGGAATGGACGGTATGATGCTGGCCGACGAGCTGGTCGGATATTTCGGCGATGCGCGGGTGATCGTGAACGATTTGCTGATGCACGTCGAGCCGCTGCGACCGCTCTGGATTCCGGTGAACAAGCACGGTTCGCAATGCGGGGAATACCTGCGCAGGTTCGACGAAGCTTTCGCAAGCGACTGTCCGATTCTGACCTTCCCGGCCGGGCTTTGTTCGCGCCGTCGGCAGGGGGTGGTGTCCGATTTGCCGTGGCGTTCGAATTTCGTCAAGCGGGCGGCGGCGTCCGGGCGCCGGATCGTGCCGGTTTTCGTCGAGGGCGAACTATCCGATTTCTTTTACCGCCTTTCCAATTTTCGGAGGAAGATAGGTATCCGGTTCAATATCGAGATGCTCTATCTGCCCGACGAGATGTTTTCGCAGAAGGGAAAACATTTCCGGATACTGGTCGGGGAGCCTGTTTCGACGGACGAGCTGGTCGAATGCGGATCGTGGCAGCAGCGGGCGGATTACGTACGCGAAAAGGCGTATTCTTTGGAAAAAAAGTTGCGTGCCGAAGCAAAACACGGATAAATTGTTTAGTTTTGCTCTAAATTTAACAGCATGGAACCCATCATAGAGCCTGTAAGCCGAAGTCTGTTGCTCGCGGAATTGACCCCTGAACGCAAGGTCCGAAATACGAACAAGGCTTCGAATGAAATCTATATTTTCGATGCCGCCGAATGCCCGTCCCTGCTGCGGGAGATCGGACGCCTGCGGGAGGTCGCCTTCCGGTCGGCGGGGGGCGGAACGGGGCTCGCCGTGGATATAGACGAGGAGGATCTCGCCGGCGACGGTTATTACCAGTTGATCGTCTGGGACCCTGCGGAGCAGGAGATCGTGGGCGGTTATCGCTTTATCGTCTGCACGTCGGAAAATCCCCGGCATCTTTCCACTGAACATTATTTCACCTTCAGCGACAAATTCCGCAAGGAATACCTGCCCTATACCATCGAACTGGGGCGTTCGTTCGTACAGCCTTCCTATCAGTCGCGCGGCAATTCGAAGAGTATCTATGCGCTGGACAACCTCTGGGACGGTTTGGGGGCGCTTGTGGTGCTGAATCCCAAGGTGAAATACCTTTTCGGCAAGGTGACGATGTACGCTTCGTACAAGGCTATGGCACGCAATGCCCTGATCTGGTTCCTGCGCCGTTATTTTCCCGATCCCGATCATCTGGTGGCGGGTAAAAATCCCGTGCAGCTCGATTTGGACGATCCCTATTACGAGCATTTTTTCACGGGCAAGACCTATGAGGAGAATTACCGTATCCTGATCCAGCGCATCCGCGAGTTCAACGAGAACATTCCTCCGCTGATCAATGCCTATATGAATCTCTCGCCTACGATGCGGGTGTTCGATACGGTAATCAACACCGATTTCGGCGGTGTGGAGGAGACGGGTATTCTGCTGACCATTCCGGACATTTATCCCGAGAAAAAACAGCGTTATATGCGTTGGCAGGGGTGGCGTGAAAACCTCAAGCAGCGCCGGGAACATTTCCGCCTCCGCCTGCAGGAGCATCTCTCGCGTATCGGGAAAAGATGGGAAGTGTAGTCGAGCCGGATTTTCCCGGGTCGGATGTCTTATTTTGATAAAATTACGCCTTTTCGGTGTAATTTTTTTGTTTATGGATGCGGAATTTCTCGAAAAATTGTAATTTTATAGAGAAAAGAGAAGTTTGTATGCGTACAAGATTGGTAGTGTCTTTTTTTATCTGTTTTTTGCTGCAGGCATGCTCCGGAGCTTCGACGACGAAGACGAATGGAGTGTCGAACACATCGGGAAACGATCAGGCCGGATGTATCGCCTTGGATACGATCGGCATCGATGGTGCGGTCGAGAAGTTCGTATGGAACGAAGAGGATGGAATCGGCTTCTTAATTCAGGATAATAGCTATTTGGACTTTATTAAATCGTCTTTCACATCGAGGCCGGTGTTTGCTATGCAGGCTGCTGACGGTCGAATAACCTATTCGACGGAGGATTTGATGAAAGAGATGTGGCCGAAAGAGCGGATCGAGGATCCTGTTTCGGTCGTAGCTTGGCGACCGTATGGATTTGCGTTACAAGAGGACGGGAGTTTTTTTCTTCCGGTCGGTGTGGCGCAGTATGATGAGAAGGGGTGCCGGAGCGTGCCTATGCTCGGCCGGTACCGGGGAAATCTGGCTGAAATGACACTCGATTTCGAAAATATGTTCTCCGCTGTGGAGTTGCGATTGAGGAAAGACAGCTTCGCTCTCGAACCGATTAAGGTGAAACAAGTTATTTTGCAGGGAAACGACGGTGAAATTCTGGCAGGATCGATCAAGGTGGTAGCCAGTAGGCAGGAGCTGCCCGACAGTGTGTGCGAAGAGAGGAAAGTCAGTCCTTGCGTCGTATTGGATTGCGGATCGGGGGTGGAGCTGACGGAAGAATCGACCTCTTTTTATCTGCCTGTACTGCCTGTGGAGTTTCGCCGAGGGTATTCGTTAACGGTCGTGACGGATCGTGACAGCGGGAATATGTTCAGGATTCAATGCGGTGGCAAATTCCCCGTAAGATTGAAAAAAGGTCGGATATACCGTGCGGCGGATACGATTGTTCGCCCGGCGTATCTGCAATACATGATTCCCGATCCCAATTTCCGGGCTTATCTTTTGGAACAGGGGTATATCGAAGAGATCGGCGAAAACGGGAGCCGGGTCGTAGTAACACCTGCCGGTCGGGCTGCGACGAAGATAGATTGTTCGAGGCGGGGTATCGCTTCCTTAGCAGGAATCGAGTATTTCCCGCTGTTGGAGGAGTTGAATTGCTGTATGAATATGATATCGACGTTGGATTTGACGCAGAATCCTCGTTTGGTAAAGTTGGATTGTTCGGGAAATTGTCTTAAATCCTTGGATGTAAGCCATAATTCGGTGCTAATGGAGTTACGGTGCATGTTGAATGAGCTGGTGGCATTGGAAACGGATCGGAATCCGAAGCTGACTGTTTTGCATTGTGCATTTAATCGCTCGTTGAAAGCGTTGGATGTGACTGGTAATCCCCTGTTGAAAGAGTTGGTGTGCACGGAAAACAGTCTGTCGAGTTTGGATGTGTCGCATAATTTGGAACTGAAAAAACTTATGTGCGGAAATGGTTTTGTCAAAAAGAACCGTTTGGAAACCCTGGATGTTAGTAAAAATACCAAACTCGACACGTTGGAATGCTCGGGCTGTTGGCTGAAAACCTTGGATGTCAGTCGGAACCGGGATTTGATATATTTGAATTGCAGTAGAAATGAATTGGAGCGTCTGAATCTCGGCGCTGTTCCGAATTTGAAGGAATTGGATTGTCCCATGAATAAATTGAGCCGACTGGACGTATCTCGTTGCAAGGCTCTGACATGGATTTCGTGCGACAGGAACTCGCTCTCCTCGTTAGATGTATCCCACAACCGGTCGTTAAATTGGCTGTCGTGTGGTGAAAATTTGCTTACTACGTTGGATGTGTCGCATAATTCGGTGTTGGAAACGTTGTGGTGTAATGACAACCAATTGACTACGTTGGATCTTTCGGGAAATCCGATTTTGAGAAAGCTGTATTGTTGCAATAACCGGTTGTCCTCTTTGGACTTGAGTAAAAATAAATTCTTGGAACCGAGGAATGTGTCCGATCACGGGAACTGTTTCCCGGAGGAAGAGGGTTCGATTGTGGTTAATTCCTGCTGTTTCTGAAAAATGAAAAAGGGGCTGTCTAACAGTTTTAGACAGCCCCTTTCGTTGCTTTTTGGTTTTACCGCGACGCGGCGATATTCGAGCTGTGCATGCCCCGGGAATCGCGGGCCCAGTCGCCCCTGGCGCGGAGTACCTGTTCGATGATGTCGCGCACGCAGCCGTGCCCGCCCGCGAACTCCGAAACGTAGCGCGAGGCTTCGATCACCTCGGACGCGGCATCCGAGGGACAGACGGGGATTCCGACTGCTTTCATACACTCCAGGTCCGGGATGTCGTCGCCCATGTAGATAACGTTCGCCGGATCGAGTCCGTGGCGTGCGAAGAAATCCTGCATGGCCGATATTTTGTCCATGCAGTCCAGGTAAACATCTGTGATTCCCAGCATTTTGAGCCGGTGGTCGAGCGTTGCGCCCCGTCCGCCCGTGATGATGCACACTTTGTAACCCATACGGAGCGCATAGACGATGGCATAGCCGTCCTTGGCATAGTATTTTCGGATGAAATCCCCATCGACCAGGGGCATGATTCCCCCGTCGGTCATTACGCCGTCCACGTCGAAAATGAACGCTTCGGTCTTTACGATGTCTTCTTTGAAGTTTCCCATATATCTTGACTTAATGATTCATAAATTCGTAACAGTCGCGGATCGTGAGCGAGTGCGGCTTCGTGCCGCCGCAACGTCGGCAGGTCGCCGCGTACGGCAGGCCCGGTCTGCACCCGATGCGGATCGCCCGAATCGACGGCTTTGGCTGCGGTTTCGGCGATCAGGGGTTTCAGTACGTCGAAGGGCAGTTCGGTCCCGTGCAAAATCTCGCCTCCCAATGCGTAGAGGTGATTGACGAAATTGCAGGCGAAAACCGCGGCCAGGTGAAGGCGTACGCGACGGTCGGAGTCGGCACGATATACCGTGCGGCTCAGATTGCGGGCGAACGCTTCGAGCTCCGAGGTGAAGGAGTCGTCGTTTCCTTCGACGAAAAGAGGTATTTTGGCAAAATCCACGCTGCGGCCTTGGGTAAAGGTTTGCAGGGGATAGAGAACGCCCCGACGGTCGAAGCGTGCGGGAAGAGCCTCTATTCCGATGCCTCCGGCCGTATGTACCACAGCGGCTTCGGCGGGTATGGGCAGGCTTTCGGCCAGCGTGGTGATCGCCGCATCGCTGACGGCCAGGATGTAGAGGTCTGCGGCGGCCAGCTCGCGCGGATCGGAGCTCCACGCGGTGCCGTTTTCGAGGGCGAGTGCTGTACCTCGTTTCGCGTTGCGGGCGAAGATCTGGAGCAATGTTGCTCCTTCCGTGCGGCTTATCGCGCGGGCGAGCGCTTCGGCCAGGTTGCCGCTGCCTATGAGGACGATATTTTTCATCTTTCCGAGTGTTTCGATTCGGGCTGCGGCCCGGAAGCCGGTTTGCGGGCGGCGTTCACTGCGTCGTCCAGGTCGATGAGCCGAAGCCGGTCGCCCGCTGTACGGCAGGCCGTCTGAAGCTCGTCGAGCGCGCGGTCTATTCGGCGCGTTTCTTCGGTCGCGGCGAAGTAGAGGCGTGTCGAACTGTAATTGTCGATGGTTCTGAAAATGTTGTAGAGCGTCATTTCGTGGATGTCCCGTCCGGGGGCGAAAGCCACTTCGCGGTCGTCGTCCGGATTCCGGATTTCGATCAGCAGGCCCGTGCGCACGAGCTGGTGCAGGACATCGTTCACGATGCGGGTGGGCAGCGAGAGTCGGCGGCGGAGTTCATCGACCGGGAGCGCCCCTTCGTTTTCCCGAAAGCGGTGTACGACCTGGAGCATGACGGCCAGGATGATCCGGCGTCGTCGGTCGTTGCTGATGCCGAGCGATTCGCGCTCTTCGGCGAAACGGTCGATATTCTGGTAGGCGAACGAGAGTTCGCCGCCGAAGAGCAGGATTTCCCACGAGATTTGCAGCCATAACAGGAAGAGCGGCAGGGCTGCGAAACTGCCGTAAATCGCGTTGTAGGAGGTCATCCATCCTTGCAGATAGAGGTAGCCCCACTGAAAGAGCATGAAGACCGTTCCTGCGACGATACCCGCCATGAAAGCGCTGCGCCACAAGACTTTCGTATTGGGCACGACGGCATAGATCAGGGTGAAGCTGCCCCAGATGATGACCAGGGCCGAAAGTTTCGAAAGAAGGATGCCGAGGAACGTATTCCCCGCGTCGAAGAACCGGAGCAGATAACCTCCCATCGTGCTGGCCACGAGCCAGAGGATCGGGGCGACCATCGCGATGACGATGTAGTTGAGGTATTGGCGGGCGATATTGCGCGAGGACTGAACCTCCCAGATGTTGTTGAAAGCGCTCTCCACCGACCCGAAAACCCGGATGACGGCCCAGAAAAGGGTTACGACGCTGACCAGGGCGATAAGCCCGCCCTGCGTATTGGCGAGGGCTTTGCGGGCGAATTCCACCATGTAGTCCAATACTTCGACGTTTTGCGGGAAAAGGGCGTAGAGATCGTCGATCAGGCCGTCCAGAAGCCCGAATCCCTTGACTACGGCGAATACCAGCGCCAGGATCGGGACGATCGAGATGAGCGTATAGAACGTCAGGGCGGCGCTGCGCACGATCGTATCGTGGGCGATCAGGCCGCGTGCCGTGTAGAACAGCAGCTTGTACTGTCTGACGGCCCACCGGACGCGGGGATTGCGGTAGGAGTTTGCGTTGCGCCGCAGGATCGTGTCCGTGAAGTAGGTGAAGACGTTCTTGACTTTCATTTCGGGACGTTTCTCAAAGGTAGCTATTTTAGACGGATTGTCCAATAATCCTGCCCGAGTTTCGTGAAGGCGATCCGTCGCTCGCCGCCTTCGCGTATGCCGAGCCGTGCGGCGATTTCAGCCGCCGTGAGCGGGAAATCCTGTTTCAGAATCGTCAGCCGGCTGCCGGAAAGCTCCCGTTTCAGTTGCTTGGGGTTGTAGGGCTCGATCCGTTCGATCTCCAGCCAGCGGCCCAATGTGTCTTCGGACTTTTCCGCTGCGAATCCGTAACCGTTCGGGCTCCAGATGTCGGCGTGGCCTTGCAGGTAGGTCGGCGTCAGCCGGGCTTTTTGAAGCGCTACGTCGGGGATCAGCAGCCAGCGGTAAGCGGCCGGATCGAAGGGCTTGTCGCAGGGAGTTGCACGGGCTTCGGCCGGCGTGCAGGAAAATTCTCCCAGTTCGAGCGCAACGGCCGTCAGCAGGGGGCCGGTTCCGTCGGTATAGACGACGACTTCCTTGCATTCGTCGTGCAGGGACACCACTTCCGTGCGGCAGGGACCGAAGAGCCGGAATGTTTCGCCGACGTCGAACAGCGGGGAGTTCTTGACGCAGAGGTTCGGGGCGATGCGACGGAGTTCCGGTAGCAGCTTCGGTATGTCGGGAGAACAATCCTCCAGCCGCACCAGCTTGCGCCCTTCGGCGCTGCGTCGGTCGGGGTCGGCGTAGATCCAGTCGAAGTGGTCCCGGGTCGAGGCGAGGAACGCCTCGGCGGAGGAGTTGATAACCCGTATGTTCGTTGCGCCCAGCCGCCGGAAATTCTCTCCGGCGACGGCCGCCAGCGTCGCATCCCGTTCGAGGGTGATGACTTCGCGGAAGCGTTTCGAGAGGTAGAGGGCATCGACGCCCAGTCCGCAGGTAAGGTCGAGCACCCGTTCCCCGCTGCAACTCTTGCGGGCCGCGCACGCCTCGCTCGAGGCCTGTTCGAAAGCCAGCGGCGGGAGGATGCAGCGGGCTTCGTAGTAGGAGGGGAGTTTTGTCCGTGCCCGTGCGAGGTATTTGACCTGCGTGGCGACGAGTGCCGCATGCGGAATACGCTTGTCGAGGGCGATCGCCGCAGGGTCGCGGCCGATTTGTTCCTCGACGGTATGCCGCACTTCGGGAGTCAGTAGCAGTCGGTATTGTTCCGGAGTCATCATTCCGGGAGCGAAGATACCGATTTTTTCCGTTCGGCGCTCCATAGGAGTAGGGTTGCGAAGATGAAAAGTCCGTAAACACTCCAGCATTGGGTCGTCGTGAGCCGGATGTCGAGGGCGGCTGCCGGAAGTGCCGCTGCAGCTCGGATCAGTTCGTTCTGTGCCCGGGCTGCGAATCCTGCGACGACCGAGAAGAGCGGTGCGAGCGCCGTTCCCGGGATCACGAGCCAGAGCGTGCAGCTCCCGACCACGACGTAGGAGAGCAGGATGACGACGGGGTTGAGTGCCAGTCCGACGACCGAGATCTGGCCGAAGGTATGGGAGATAAGAGGTGCAGTCGCAGCGGACGCTGAAAATCCGATGGCGAGGGTTGCGGTCAGCATATCGATGCTTTTGCGGCGTGTTCGCAGGAGGCGGCAGAGGGGGAGTCCCCAGGCGATGATGCCGGCGACGGCGATGAACGAGAGTTGGAAGCTGATGTCGAACAGGTAATCGGGATGGAAGAGCAGCATGACGAAGGCTACGCCGGCGAGTGTGTTCATCCCGACGTATTCCGACGACGAGGCCAGGGCGAATTGCAGGACGGAGAACATCAGCGCGGCCCGGACGACGCTGGGCGGGAATCCCGTCGTGGCGGCATAGAGCCAGATGAGCAGGATGACCGCGATATTGCGCAGGATGTGTCCGTGTCGGAAGAGCGGCAGCCACCAGAGCAGCAGGTTGGCGAGCAGAAAGACGATGCCCACGTGCAATCCCGAGACGGCGAGCAGGTGCGAGGTCCCGCTGCGCGAGTAGGCCGCACGGAGTGCAGGGGAAAGCGAGCGTCGATCCCCGGCCGTCATAGCGTTGCAGAGGGCCTGTTCGTCGGGTGCCAGGGCCAGACGGTCGAGCCGTGCGACGGCCCGTTCGTGCAGGAACAGGGAGAGGTGCTTCGGGGAAAGCTCCCGGTGCAGGGTGTCGCTCAGCAGCAGGCTTGAGCGGTTCAGGTAGAGGGTGCCGACGTATCCCCGGCGGGTCATCAGCCGTCCGTAGCCGCCGTGACGGGCGGTGAAAGGGTAGATTTTGCCGCGTACGACGGCTCGGTCGCCGGGATTCAGTGCGGTCGAAGAGTCGCATCGCACCACGAGGTTTCCGGCGGCGGGGAGCCATTCTCCGGTTGCGGAGTTCCGCCGGGCGCGGATCGTTGTGCCGGAGGCCGTTTTGCCTTCCCGTTCGGAGAGGCGTTCCCGGACGATGATTTCGTATTCGCCCGGAGTGCCGGTCGGCGGAGCGGGAGTGTGTCTCAGTTCGGTGACGGTCATGCCGAAAAGCAGAATGGCTCCCAGGGTGGCGAGGTTTGCGCCCCGGTCGTCGGCGAGCAGTGCCAGGATACCGCAGACGAGGAATCCGCCTACTAATAACCACAGCGGCAGTACGTAGTGGTCGGCCAGCAGGATGCCGGCCGCGAGCGGCGGCAATGCGCGGAGCAGGGGCATGCGCCGGAGTTTCGACCGGAGGTTTTCGGACTTGAGTCGTAGCATAACGGAGCCGGATCGCGGAAAATGGACGGAGAACCGGGCTTTGACTTTGTGTTTTTTTCGTTTTCTGCGTTCGGTGGGACCTCGCGGGCAGTCGCGGGCCTCGTCGATCGGATATTTGCGGTTTGCCTCCTTTGGAGGCGGCGGAATATTCCCGCCTCTTCGTTGCATCCGCTTCGAGTGTCGGTTTTCGGATTCGGCGATTTTCCGATTCGTAAAGATAATTATTTTTCGGAAGAATAAGCCGTTCGGATGTATGGATAATGCAAAACGACACGCATCATTCTATTCGATGCGTGTCGTTTTGTCGTGTCGGAGATCTTTTCGCCCGTTTAGAACGATGCGAATGTGTTCCAGTTCGAATTTTGCTCCGCTGCGGCCTGAATGTCGGCAGGCAGGTTGGCGAAGAAATCGAAGCCGGTGAGCCGTTCGATCTCGGCGACGGAAGTCGCATAGTTCGTGTAGCTATCGTTCGAGTACTCCCTGTGTTCCATCCAGAAACCGATCGTCATGGCCGACGTCACTTTGTTCGACGCGTCGCGCCGGACTTTCAACAACGCTTTGTAGTAATAGTTCGGTACGGGGCATCGTTTGCTGTCCGACTTCGGTGTGATCCAGGTGATCGCTTCGTGGTTGCCTGCGGTCTGGAGAATAGCGCCCGTCACCACATATACCGTGTCCGTAGTCGCAGTGATATTTCGGACGCCGCTTTCGAGCTGCTGCCAAATACCGCCGTTGAATTTGTTCTGAATCTGCGGCGTGGAATTGGTTGCGTAATAGGTCTGTACGACCAATTCGTCCGAACCGTTGCGGTCGGCGTTGGGTATCTGGTGCCCCCGGGCGTAGAACTCTTTCGAATTGTCATATCCGTCCGATGTGGTAGCTCCGAGATTGACCCCGTAGCTGCTCGACCAGACGTTGATCTGTTCGGATTCGGCCAGTCCGGGATTGCGCTGCCATTTGTCGGAACGTCCGTTTCCCATGTGTCCTTTTGCGAGCGGATAGGCTACCCAGTAAGCCGTGTAGGTCGATTTGTCGTAGTACATCGTGTAGTTGCGCTGCGATCCGGAGGCGGGATAAACCGTCTGCGTGATCGTCGCGTCGGCTGTCGTGCGGGCCGGAAGCTCGTACCAGGCGGCATGATCCGTCCGTGCTCCTTCGGTGGTAAAGGTTGTCGAAGAACTCTGCGGCGTGGAGCCGTTGGTCGCCGTTACGACGCCGTAAACCGTGTACGTCGTTGCGGGCAGAAGATCGGAGAGGTTGGCGGTCGCTTCGTTTCCGGAAACGAAGGCAACGACACTTCCCGTGTCGCTGCCGTTCGTTGCGGAATAGAAGAACTGCACCTCGGTTGCGTAAGCGGCGTCGGTCAGACTACTGGAAACCTTCGCTGTGCTCGAAGTTATGTCGCTTACGCTCGGTGTGGCAATTCCCGGGGTAGGGTCTGGGGAAGGATTATCGCCTCCCCCTTCTCCCGAGTTTCAGTTGATCGTGATGGTTTTAATCATCAACGACTTGCCGCCCGATTCGGTGTTTAACGTAAGGACGATCTCGCCGGACAGCGGAGTTTCCGATTCGACGACATACTTCTGGTTATTCGTTTTTGCCAAGGAGATCGTTTCGCCGAGTGCTTGTCCACCGACGGTTGCATTCACGGTACTTAAGTTTGCCGTATTTGCCGACATAACCAACGTGATTTTTTTGATTCCTCCGGTATAATCGGACGTTTTTATGGTGACACCGCTGGGTTTCGACCAGGAAAGACCGCGTATCCCGCTATTGGTATCGAATGCAGTGGGCGCTTTGCTTGCAGTCCATGTCAGTCCGTTTACTGTTAAGCCGGCAGCGATCTTGTCTTTATCCGCGCTTTCGAAGGTGTAGGTCCAAGTTTCTCCGACACCGCCTTCCGGCTTGCTGTTCTGGGTAATGAGCAATGTCGCGTTGGCTGTACCCAGTGAAGTAGTGGCGGTAAGAACGATGCGTGCTGTACGAGGTGTTGCGACCGTATTCTCTGTGGCTGCGACTTCGAGGCGATTTTCGCCGCCGTTGTAATCACTTGTGGTGATCCAGTCCGGCTGTTCGGTTCCTTCAGTGCCGTCGTAAATAGCGACGGAAACGTCTTGCGTTTCGGCATTCTTCAACGTAACGGGGATGTAGTGTGTTTCCGTATCGTTATAAGACAGTGTCAGGGTGGACGGATCCAATGTGATTTCAGGCAACTTGACGTATTCGGCAGGGATCAGAGTCAGATCTTTTGTCTGGGAACCGGTATAGAATCCAAAACCGTAAGTTGCCTGCGTGTTTTTCGCCAAAATACGGGAAGGGGTCGCTGCCGATGCGATTTGGTAAGTGCCTTCGGACTTGTTCTTGGTAATTACCAGTTCATAAGGAGTCGTAGAGGTCGTAGCGCTGTTGCCGCTTTCCCAGGAGAGGTAGTTCTCGCCTTGACTGATCGTGTAGTTGTCACCCGATTTGGTAATTGTCCAAATGAGGGTTTCGTCCCCGGTTTTGTAGGGATTAGACGGCGTAATCACTACGGGAGCCAAACGGGAGCTTTCAGCTAAAGAACTCATTGCATAGGTTGTTTCGGATTGGGTCGCCGTGATGACGTAGTCGCCGCTCAATGTTTCGTTCTCCTCTTCCGCAGCGCCGGTCATATCGACCGCGAAAGTCGAACTGTCGCCCGCTGCGAAAGCCAGGGGCCGGCCCTCCTGAACGGTTACCGTCTTGGTGAAGATCTTCGATGCGGTGGTCACGGTAACGGTGAATGTTTCACCGGCTGCCACCTCGAACGGGAAGCAGGTGAAATAGGCGGTCATGCCCGTTGCGCCGTTGGCCTTAAGGTTCATCTCCGAAGAGTAGCTCAGCGTCACGTTGTCCGAGAAATTACCGGGATAACCGTACTCCTTGACGGTGCCTGCCGTCATATCGACATAGCTACGGCCCGTGACCTTCTTATCTGGAGCCGTGAATTCGACGCCAAGGACAGGCTCCTCCGATGCGAGGTTTTTGACCGTCATCTTACCGATGGCAACGGCACGGCCGAAACTCATTTGCAGTTCGGTCGGCTGACTCTCCAGCGAGATCGATTTGGCGATCAGCAGGTCCGCGTTCGAATCGAAACTCGTAGCGGTCGGCTGCTGGACTGTGGGAGTGATGACCTTCATGTTGGTGATGTCCGTATTGCTGGAGGTAACCCATGCCGAGGCGGGATAAACCGCGTTATAAACGAGCGGAGTGTTCGTATTCTCCGGGAACGATACGGCGAATTTCGCCGTGTCGTCGCTTACCGTACCTTCCTGCGAGTTGGCGTATGTGGTTTTGGAGGCGGCCGTTTCGAACACCTGAAGGTATTCGCCGGTTTCGTTCCACGAGATTTTCCCCGTCAGGGGATCATACGTCGTACGGGAACCGGATGCCGATTCGAGTTCAGCCGTTGCGAGGACCGTCATCAGTGGTTTACGACCGTTCGACGGGTCGGAAACCGTGTCGTCTTTGGAACAGGCTACGAACAGAGATGCACACACTGCGACAGCCAAAATGGATTTGAAAAAAGTTTTCATAGTCGTAGGATGTGTTTGTTAGTATTCTCCGTAATCGGTGTCATTAACGCTGCCGCCTGCTTCGCCGGCTCCGCCATAGTCCAGGACAGTGCTGTTGGCAAAACCTTTCTCGATCGAGATGCTGAGGATCTCAACCGAAGGAGCGGAGTACGAAGTTCCCCCCCCCCTTAACCGTAGATTCGTAGTGTTTTTTCATAATCATAGAGGTATTATGTTTGAGAGTTTTTACATCGTGTCCTGGTTATGGGCTACCACAAATATAGACAATATTCAATTAAGGAACAAGAAAGAATCCAAAATTCATCGAATCTTCATATTTCGATGCGGATTATGCGTGAAAGCGTCCGAAATTTAGTATAAATTGTCGAACATGCTCTGGCTTTTGTCGTATTTCAGGTCGGCGAGGGAAGCCGCTTTGACGCCGATGTTGAAACTCCAGCTCTGATAGTGGCCGAAGGGGACCCACGCGAACGACATTTGCCAGCAATGCAGGTCGCGTGTAATGGTGATGGAGGCCGGAGTCAGCTCCTTGGCCTGGAAGTCGTAACCGCCCTGGATTGTTACACCCATTTTTGGCAGAATCGTAACGCTGCCGTTGATGCCGAGCGTTTGGGTGATGTTTTTCTGGTAGCCCGTCGTGCCGTTGTTGGTCGGTGATGCGGAGTAGCTGATCGTATAGTTGAATCCCAGGTTCCAGGGTAGCGAGAAGTCGTAGTAGGCCTGGGTCATGTATTGCCGTCGCAGGGCCGGGTTCATTTGCCCGTAAGGGTCGTAGAAAGGATTGGCGTAGGCCGGATCGACCGGGGCGCTGTTGATGTCGTTGATCGCCGGGGTGGAGTTGTCCTGGCGGGATTGGAACGTATAGCCGAACGAAGTGCTGGCCGATACCACACGGCCCGGGAAAAAGAGTTTGTTGATACGCTGGCCCTGCGGGGTGACCCGGTAAGGGTCGAGCGTAGCGTTGATATTGATGCCGAAATTCTGGAAAACGGTCGTGCGCAGCGAAATGGGGATGTTCGAAAGTCCCATGGAGTCGGCCAGGAAGTTATAGGATACCTGTCCGATGCGGAGTTCGTCGATCAGTTTGATCTTCTTCATACCCGAGGTATCGCGTTTGCTGAGCACCTTCATTTCGAGCGTCTGCGAGAGCGAGGCGTTGATGGCCATGGACTGACCGGAGCTGGGCACGCCGAAGATGCTCCCTTCGAAAGGCGAGTAGGTCTTGAAATTACCCAGCGTATCGCTCTGCACGGTCTTTACGTAGCCGTATTTCTGCTTGGAGAAGTCGGGGGCGTAGGAGAAGCTCACCGTCGGGGTGATCGTGTGGCGGATCGCCTGTATCTTGCGCGTTTTCTTCTTGGCCTCGTAGCGGCCATAGATGATCGTCGAGGCCTGCAGGCTGAAGTTGTAGTTGTACAGACGGTAGAACCCGTACTCCGGGTCGAGTTTGTCGATGCGGTTCAGCACCGGGTTCCAAACCTGCTCCTGTTTTTTGAAATACCACTTTTCGGTGTAGTTGATCGTAGGTCCGAAGTTGATATAGTTGAAGATGTTGTACGTCGCCGAGATGGGAATGCTATGCTCGAAGCCGTACTGCATGTTCTGGAGTGTTTCCTTGGTGAAGATTTCGGACTCTTTGGCGTTGGCCTTGTTGTTGAACTTGCCGGTGTAGCGGAGCGAAATCTTTTCGTACCATCGCTGCTTGCCCATCGCCTCCTTGCGTTTGAAGGGGTAGAAGGTCGAAACGTTGAAGACGACGTTCGGCAGGGCGATCGAGAGCGTTCCGCTCTGCGAGTTCTGCGAAACGGACATGTTGGCCGAAAGGGAGAACGGTGTGCCGAGCCAGCTTTTCGAATAGGAGATCGTCGAACTTGTCTGCGTCTGGAGCGCTTCGTTCAGGCTGGTAGCCGAATAGCGGTTGTAGCCGCTGGTACGGAAATCGACCGATGCGGAGAAGGTCGATCCCGGATTGGCTTTGGGGTCTTGCGTATGCTGCCAGTAGAGCTGGAAGTTGTTCTGCTGGAGGAAGTCGGGTTCGCCCTTGTCGCCGACACGGACGTTCGAGTAGTTGAAATTCAGGGTGCCGTTGTACTTGTAACGCTTCATATAGCGCGACATCGCGGATGCCTCCCACGATCCGAGGGTGTAGATACCGCCCCGGATGGCCAGGTCCATGTGCTCTCCGAGCGTGAAGTAGTAGCCCAGGTCACGGATGTAGAATCCCTTGGTCGATTCCTCGCCGAAAGTCGGCATCAGCAGACCCGACTTGGGGCCGGAACTGAGCGGGAAGAAACCCTCGGGCAGCAGCGGAAAGTAGATGGGAACGTCTTCCAGGACCAGGTAGGCGGGACCCGTGACCACTTTCTTGCCGGGAATCACCTTCGCCTTGGTCATCGCCAGGTAGAAGTGGGGGTGGTCCGTCTGGTCGCAGGTGGTGTATTTGCCGTCCTGGATGTGGATGGTGTTGTCGTCCATCTTTTTGACGTTGTTGCCGATCAGCCAGCCGTCGCCCTCCTGAGTCGCCACGCCTTTGATTTTCGCCTTTTTGCTGCCGATGTTGTAGGTGATCGTGTCCATCTGGTAGGTGGCCGACCCTTCGGTGAATTCGGGCTTGGTGACAATATCCTTGCCGTCGAGCGTGTCGGGCTTGCCGTAGGCGTAGACCATCTTCGAATCCATGTCGATGCGCATGTAGTCGGCCTTGAGGTTGCT